>Ga0075421_100005470_pt1 | contig 15375 bp, 11 predicted proteins | sample SoiMetdeltSBSDD5_FD_75292 | JGI IMG/M metagenome (GOLD analysis project Ga0075421, IMG submission 75292) | Bulk soil microbial communities from a Populus tree surrounding site in Tennessee, USA - Soil MetaG P. deltoides SBSDD5 | ecosystem: Environmental > Terrestrial > Soil > Tree plantation...
GCCAACCGTCGGGACTGCGGGCAGGGAATGATGATGGCCACCAGCACCCCGACGGGCTCGGTCGTCATGGGCGTGGCCCGTGACGCCGGCGGCCGGGTGCTGCAGGCGGCGGCCGCGAACTCCGCGGAGGCGACCGCGTCGATCAGCGGTTTCAGCGCCGACGGCGTCTCGATGGCGAGCACGGGGGCGGCCCCGGGCAGCAGCGCCAGTGCGGGCTCCTCCAGCACCGCGCAGTCCGCCGGCGGCCTGGGCACGAAGACGCTCGTGATCGCCGGCGGCGTCGTGGGCGCGGGGGCGCTGGTCGCGGTCGCGGCGGGCGGCGGGGGCGGCGGCTCGGGAAGCGGCGGGTCCTCGGGAGGAGGAGGAACCGGCGGCGGCGGCTCGACCACGCCCGGCGGCGGGACCACGACCAACACGCTCACCGGGCGGTGGGTCGGCAACGCCGCGAACGGCGGCGGCATGACCGGGACGGTCAGCCTCGAAGGCATCACCTGCACGGTTCTATGGGACCTCACCACGGACCTCGTCCAGTCGGGCACGGCCTTGACCGGTACGGGGACGTCCGTCGGACGAGGAGCGAGCTGCTCCATTCCCCTGCCGCAGGAAATCAACTCGTTCATCAACGGGCAGACCGGCGCCGGAAGCCTGAGCGGAAGCGCCAGCAACGGATCGCTGAGCTTCCGGGTGGGCGACCTTGCTTTCACGGGGACCTACACGAGCACGCAGCTGGACGCCACCGCGCCCCTCGCGGTCCAAGGGTTCACGATCACCTACACGTGGAGGCAGACCAAGCAATAGCCGGGGTTTGACGGCTCGCGGGCCCGGGTCCTATGCTGTCTCCCGCTCCGGGGCGGCGGACCTCGCGGTCGGCTTGGCCCTTCGACTGATCCGGCTGCTCTGAACCGGCCCCTCCCGGGCCGCGCCACACGGAACACGGCCCGCGTGCCGACGCCACGGTAGACGTGCGACGCGACGCGGGCGCGGACTCGGCCCCGAGGGCGGGCCGGCCGGCGACGGCGGCCGAAGACTGGCCGCGCGTCCGGGAGCTGTTGCGCGCCGCCCTCGAAAAAGACCCCGGCCAGCGCCCCGCCTTCCTCGTCGAAGCCTGCGGCGGCGACGCCGCCCTGAGACAGAGCGTGGACGCGCTCCTCGCCGCCCACGAGGAGGCGGGCGACTTCCTCGAATCCCCCAACGAGGTCGACCGCCTGGCCGCGGACGTCCTCGGCGGCGAGGCCGCCCCCGCTCTGGCCGCGGGCAGCCGTGTCGGCCGCTACGAGATCCTCGAGCTACTCGACGCGGGCGGCATGGGCGAGGTGTACCGCGCGCGCGACACCGGCCTCGGCCGCGACGTGGCGGTCAAGGTGATGCGTCCGTGGATGACGCGCGACACCGCCCGCCTGCGCCTGTTCGAGAAGGAGGCGCGCGCCGCGGGCGCGATCAGCGACCCCAACATCCTGGCCGTGTTCGACGTCGGCGCCGCCAGCGGCATGCCGTACGTCGTGTGCGAGCTGCTGGAGGGAGAGACGCTGGGGGCGCGGCTGCGCCGGGCGCCCCTCGGCGTGCGCGAGAGCGTCGAGTACGGCATCCAGATCGCGCACGGCCTGTGCGCCGCGCACGAGAAGGGAATCGTCCACCGCGACCTCAAGCCGGACAACGTGTTCCTCACCCGGCAGGGGCGCCTGAAGCTGCTGGACTTCGGCCTGGCCAAGCTCCTCCAGGACCCGCGAGAGGAAGCGGCTCCCGCGGGGGCGTCCTCGTCCAGCGGCAGCGGCCTCATGGGCACGCCCGGGTACATCGCGCCCGAGCGGCTGGAAGGGCAGCCCACGGACCGGCGCGTCGACATCTTCGCCCTGGGCGCGATCCTCTACCGCATGCTCGCGGGGCGGCCCGCGTTCGGCGGGGAGAGCACGGTGGGCGAGCTCCGCGCGACGCTGACGGACGAGCCCGCGCCCTTCGGCGCCGACGGCAGGGTGCCGGCACGCCTGCAGCGCGTCGTATGGCGTTGCCTGCAGAAGCGGCCGGAAGACCGCTTCCAGTCCGCGCAGGAGGTCCGCTCCGCCCTGCAGGACAGCCTGGTCCGCGCCCCCGGCCACCGGCCGCGCTGGGCGCTGGCCGGCGTGGCCGCCCTGGCCGCCCTCCTCGGGGCCACCATGTTCCTCCACCGCGCCCGCCCCGGAGACGAGCCCGCCGCCGCCGCCCATCACCGCATCCGTTCCCTGGCCGTCCTTCCCCTGGAGAACGCGTCCGGCGATCCCGACCAGCAGTACTTCGCGGACGGCATGACGGAGGCGCTGGTGGCGGAGATGGCGCGCACGGAGGGCCTGCGCGTGCTCTCGCGCGACTCCGCGGCCGCGCTGCAGGACAAGACGAGGCGCGCGGAGATCGCGCGCCAGCTGCGCGTGGACGCGGTCGTGCTGGGCTCCGTCCGGCGCGTGGGAACGCAGGTGCGCGTCGCGGTCGAGGTCGTCCGCGCCGCCACCGAGGAGCCGGTCTGGGCCGGCACCTACGATCGCGACGTGCGTGACGTCTTCGCCCTCCACCACGACGTGGCCGGCGCCATCTCCGGCGAGATCGCCCTCGTGGCCCATCCGGCCCGTGAGCACGCCGTCCACGCCGAGACGCGCAGCGTGGAGGCCTACGAGGCGTACCTCCGCGGCCGCTACTACTGGAACCTGCGCTCGACGGAGGCGGCGCCGAAGGCGATCACCCAGTTCAACCGGGCGCTGGAGCTGGATCCCTTGTACGCGGAGGCCTACATCGGCCTGGCCGACACCTACGCGATCCTCGGGGACATGGACGCCATGCCGCACGCCGACGCCTACGTCCGCGCGGAGGCGGCGGCCCGCCGCGCCCTGGACCTCGATCCCAGCCGGGCCGAGGGGTACGCGTCTCTCGGCCACCTGCGCATGCACGCCTGGCGCTGGGAGGAGGCGGACCGCCTCTTCCGGCGCGCCCTCGAGCTCGATCCCGGGTACGCGACCGCCCTCCAGTGGCGCTCCTACAACCTGGCCTCCATGGGGCGCACGAACGAGGCGGTGGACGCGATCGCGCGTGCGCAGCAGCTCGATCCGCTCTCCGTGATCATCAACACCGACATGGCCCAGATCCTGTACTTCGCGGGGCGCCACGAGGAGGCGCTGGCCCAGTGCCGCCAGACCCTGCAGATGAACGCCGCCTTCGCGGAGGCCCGGCGCGTGTCCTTCCTCGTCCTGCAACGACTCCACCGCGACGAGGAGGCGCGGGCCGACCTCGAGACCTACCGCCGCCTGCCCGACGGCGGCCCCGGCGGCAGCGTCGGCTACGCGTATGCGGCCCTGGGCCAGCGGGAGGAGGCGGCGGCGATCCTGCGCGAGCTCGACGCGCAGTCGCGGCACCGCTTCGTGGCCGCCTACGATTTCGCGGCGATCCATGCCGGCCTGGGCGAGACCGACCGCGCCCTCGGCTGGCTCGACAAGTCGCTCACGCGGCACGACCCGGAGACCATGATCCTCCCCGCCGATCCCCGGCTCGACTCCCTCCGCGGCGATCCGCGCTTCCATGCGTTGCTGCGCCGGATGGGTCTGCCCCTGCCGCCGAATTCGGAACCGCCGGGTCCCTGAGACGGTTTCCCTCCCTTTCCCGCGTCTCTCCCGGGAGGGACCCTTTGCCGTTCGCGCGCGAGGTCCTACACTGCCCGACGTGCGGGCACCCACGCCGAAGCTGGGGGCGGGCGAAGTGACGCGCCTGCTCCAGGCGTGGCGCGACGGCGACGACGTCGCGCGGGACCGGCTCATCCCGCTCGTCTACCAGGAGCTCCGCCGGCGCGCCGCCGGCTACCTGCGGCGGGAGCGACGCGGCCACACCCTGCGCCCGACCGACCTCGTGCACGAGACGTACCTGCGCCTGTGCGCGCAGAACCCGGCTTGGCAGAACCGGGAGCAGCTCTTCGGCGTGGCCTCCCGCCTGATGCGGCGGATCCTCGTGGATCACGCGCGCGCGCGCGCCGCCGCCAAGCGGGGCGGCATCCGCGTGACCCTGGTCGAGGGACTGATGGCGGGCGCCTCTCCGCAACCGGACCTGCTCGATCTCGACGAGGCGCTCAGCGAGCTGGCCCTGCTGGACGAGCGCCAGGCCCACCTCGTCGAGCTGCGCTTCTTCGGCGGCCTCAGCATCGAGGAGACGGCGCGCGCGCTCGACATCTCCGTGGCCACCGCCAACCGCGACTGGGTGACGGCCAAGGCCTGGCTGTTCCGCCGGCTGAAGCAGCGAGGCCTCGGGGCCTCCTAGTCCGCGGCCCCGGACCCGAAGAGGGGGAGCTGGCCCTTGGGGGCCGCCGCCGGCCGCTCGTCTTCGCCGGGGGCGGGGACGGGGACGGACACTTCGAACACGGCCGTGACCGGCGCGTGGTCGCTGGTCCCGAAAGCGCGGGCCACGGTGGCGCTGCGCGCCGCGTCCGCGAGGGGCGGGCTGGCCAGGATGTAGTCGAGACGCCACCCGATGTTCTTCTCGCGCATCTGCCGCCAGGGCGCCCACCAGGTGAAGAGGCGGTCGTTGTCCGGATCGAACCGCCGGGAGAGGTCCACCAGACCGCGGTCGAGGATGCGCGCGAGCATCGCCTGCTCTTCCGGCGTCTGGCCCGTCTCCGTGGGCTTGCGCAGCTTGGGATGCACGTCGCGCGGCTCGCGCGCGACGTTGAGGTCGCCGCACACGAGCAGCCGCCGGCCCGCCGCGTGGACCTCGGCCACGAACGCGTCGAGGGCCTCGAGGAAGCGCACCTTGGTCGGATAGTCCCGGTTGCCGTTGGGGACGTAGACGGAGGCAATCACCCAGTCACCGATCTGCGCGGTGACGATGCGGGTCTCGACGTCGAAGGGCGGATGGACGAAGGCGGGGACGCGTGGGAACGTGTCCCGGCGCAGGTGGAGGGCGACGCCCGAGTACCCCTTGTGGCCGTGCCAGTGGCACCAGTACCCGGGCAGGTCGCAGACGAGGGAGGGCACCGCTTCCGGCGAGGCCTTGATCTCCTGCAGGCAGAGGACGTCCGGGCTCTCCCGCTGCACCCACTCGAGCACGATGGGGGCGCGGGCCCGGATCCCGTTGACGTTCCAGGTGGTGACCTTCATGGCGCCCTTCCGTCCTCTACCTTTCTAATACGGAAGGCGCCCGGGGCGCGGCGCGAACGGTTTTCGCCCGCGCCCACGTCCAAAAGTCGATGTGACCGGGGGCACAAGGGGGTTGGATCGTTGTTTATATAGTCGTGGTCTTCCCTCCTGAATGATGATCGGGAGGATCACGCATGGCGACCCAGACGCAGCCGCGAGCCACGATGTCGGGCAGCGGCCGGTCCACGGTGGGCGATACCCGGCGGGCGGTGGAGGAAGCAGTCCGCATGGCGGTCAAGCCGCTGGCGGGCAACGCGCCCAGCTTCGGCTTCCTCTTCGTGGCCCCACGTCACGACCTCGGCGTGGCCCTCGGCGTGGCCGAGCATGCCGCGCCCGGCGCCACCTTCATGGGCTGCACCACCGCCGGGGAGATCACGGAGCGAGGCCTCACCCGCGGCGGAGTGGCCGCGCTCGTCGTGTCCAGCCCCGACACCGTCTTCGAGCTGCGCACGGAAGCGGGAGTGAAGGCCGATCCCGCCCAGGCCGCGCGGCGGCTCTGCGACGGCTTCGCCGCCATGGCCAAGGGCGCGGCCGGCCGCGGCCTCGGCGCCTCCACCAGCATCGTGCTCACCGACGGCCTCAACGGCGCGGGCGAGGAGCTGGTCAACCAGATCATGGCCGCCACCCGTCCCTTCCAGCAGGTGGTGGGGGGCGCGGCCGGCGACGACGGCGCGTTCCAGGCCACCACGGTCGGCGGGGGCACGCACGCCCACGCGGACGGCGCGGCCGTCCTCCACACCTTCTCGCGCACGCCCTGGGGAGTCGGCGTCGACCACGGGCTCAAGTCCACGACGCGGGCCATGCGCGTCACCCGGGCCCGGCGCAACGTGGTGCACGAGCTGGACGGGCGTCCGGCCTTCGAGGTGTACCGGGAGTACGCGCAGACCAAGGGCGTCCAGCTCCAGCCCGACAGCGCGGGGCCGTTCCTGATCGGCAACGAGCTGGGCATCCTCGTCTTCGACGAGATCAAGCGGGCGCGCGCTCCCCTCTCCGTGGGCCCGGACGGCTCGCTGTCGTGCGCCGCGGACATCCCCGAGGGCGCGCACGTCACGATCCTCGACGGGGAGCCGGACAGCATGGTCTCGGCCGCGCTCCGGGCGGCCGAAGAGGCCCAGCGCAACCTCCGTGGCGCGCGCGCCTCCGCGGTTCTCCTTTTCGACTGCGTGTGCCGGGGCATGATCCTCGACCGCGCCTTCGGCCGCGAGATCGAGGCCGTCCAGAACGTGTTCCCGGACGTGCCCGTGGCCGGCCTGCTCACCTACGGCGAGATCGCGCGCTTCAAGGGCCGCCTCGACGGCTGGCACAACACGACGGCGGTGGTGGCGGCGATCCCCGCTTGAGGCGGCGGCCTTCGGCCCAGGCGGCGCCGGCCTCGTCGAGGCCGGCGCCGAACGTCGCGCGGAAGACCTCGTCCCTCGGGGCTCCGGAGCTGCCCGAAGCACGGAAGAACGCGGCGACGCGGGCCACGCCGTGCGTCTTGATCAGGAAGGCCACGAACGATCCGGCCACGGGATAGGCGATCTCCGGCCGCAGGCTCTCGAAGCCGGCGGCGAGGGCGGAGATCTTCTGCCGGCGCAGCCCGGGGGGCAGACGGACCCTGGTGAGCGCCTGCCCCCGCCAGGAAGAGCCGCTCAGCGCCACCGCGAGACCCTCCTGGAAGAAGGGCCCGGGATCGCCGAGCTGCGCGGCCACGAGGTGGACGATCTCGTGGAAGTGGGATTCGCGGCGCACGGTGTGGATCTGGCGCAGGCTTCCCAGGGTCACGCCCGACGCGTACTCTCCGAGGTCGGCCGCGACCTCCTGCGGCGTCCCGTAGCGGTAGTACTCGGCCCGGCCGGGCAGCTCCTGTCCGAGCAGGCGCTGCACCTTCCAGAGCGAGCGCTCGACCTCGTGCACGTCGATGGGCTCGCCGTTGCGGCTGTAGAAGAGGAAATGCGGCGTGCGGGCCGCGAGCTGGAACCCGCGCGACGGCGGCTCCGCCCACGCGGTGACGGCGGCGAGCAGCCCGCAGAGGAGCGCGCTCCCCGACCGGAGGCTCGTGCGCACGATGAACCCCTCTCTCTCTTCGGTCCCCCGGAGGGACCTGGGCGCGGCACGCGTCCGTGGGAGAAGCCTAGCGACGCACCAGTCCTCTCACCGGCGGACAGACGCGACACGAGCGCGAGGGGTTGGGAGATCCGGACATCTCCACTCTCCGCTTCTCCCGGCGTTCCGCTCCCAGCGGGACGCGGGCAGCGCTTTCACGACAAAGGGGGACCCGAGGGTCGGGACGATAGACCCGACCCCTCGGGCGAGTCAAGCGAAAAACGTGCTATCGGAGCTCGCGGATGCGGACGTTGCGCAGGGCCAGCTCGCCTTCGTGGTCGCCCTGGATCGAGATGTAACCCTTCTTGGCGCGGCCGTAATTGGGCCAGTCCTTGAACTTGCTCGCCTTGACCTTGGCCTCCCAGTCCGGGCTCCACAGCTCGTACTCCACGATCTTCTTTCCGTTCAGCCAGTGCTCGACGTGCGGACCCTTGGCGACGATGCGCGACGAGTTCCATTCCCCGGCCGGCTTCACGACGCCCGCGGGCGGCGGGTAGAGCGCGTAGGCGGAGCCGGCCGCGGTCAGGCGGTTCTGGCCGTCCTTGTGGGCGGCGTCGTCGAGGAGCTGGTATTCGGGCGCGGTCCAGTAGATGTGGTCGTACTCCTCGGTCCCGCGATACAGGACGCCGGCGTTGCCGCCGGGCGCGAGCTTCCAGTCGAACTCGAGCTCGAAGTCGCCGTACTGCTCCTTGGTCACGAGGTCGCCGCTCCGGGTCTTCCCATCCTTGATGAGGACGCCGTCCTTGACCACCCAGCCTGCGGGGACGTCCGGCGATTTGTAGCCTCGCCACCCCTTCGTGGTCTTTCCGTCGAAGAGGGGCCGCCACTCCCCGGCCTTGGCGTCGGCAGCGGAGAGGGCGGTGGTGGAGACGGCCATGAAGACGGCGAGACAAACGAGGGCGCGCGCGGCAGCTTCTCGGCTCATGTTCTCCTCGCGATTGGGTTGAAGTGATCCGGACCCGATGTCCGGATTCTATTCCGTTGCCGAGGCGGCCGGGCGAGGTGCGGGCCCGCTCAGTAGATGCGCAGGTTGAGGCGGGAGCTGACGCGCGCGGCCACCGGCGTGTCGGCGGTGCGCGCGGGCTCGTAGCGCCAGCGCGAGAGCGCGCTGAGGACGACGGCCTGATGCGCCTCGCTGAGGGCGGTCTTGAGCCGCGGGTCGTGGACGCGGCCGTCCGTCCCGACCACGGCGTCGAACTCGACCTCGCTCTCCTGGCGGATCCGGCCGGTGGTGTCGTGCACGTACGGGCTCACCGAGAGCAGCACCTTGGGCCAGGACTTCACCTTCTTCCCCAGCACCGCTTCCGGAGGGGCGGCGAGCACGTCGGGGCTCGCGATTTCCTTGACCGTCTCCGCGGCCGGGCGGTCGAAGGCCACGCCCTTGGCCGCGAGGTACGCCTCCGGGGTCTGGAGGACGGAGTCCACGCGCGTGGCGACGTCGCTCGAGGCCGCGGTGAGCCCGGCCACGAGGAGCTGGACCGTGGGCTGGATCGTGCGGCAGCGCGGCTCGCGTCCGCCGACCGCGGGGCGGCCGATCGTCTCGAGGGAGAAGAGCGCGCCCCCTTTCTGGAACCCGGCCGAGCGCACCCGCACCGCCATGTCGCACTCGCCGCTCAGCCGCTGCTTGGTGCCGACGGTGAAGCTCTTCTCGTCGGCCTTCGCCCGCAGCACGCGCACGTCGCCGACGTACGGGCGGAGCGGATCGCGCCCGGCGGGCACGGCCGAGCCGGCCTTGGGACGTCCGCTCTGGCAGCCCGCGGACAGGAGGACGACGACGAAGCCGAGGGAAAGCAGTCGTTTCAAGGGGCCCTCCTCTGGAGGCGAGAGGATAGGCCGCGCGGGACCGCGATCCCGTGATCGTGCGCACGCGCGCGGCCGTTTCCTCGTCGAAGGCGCTGGCACGCGAGTTGCCACTCGGATGGGAATACGGGAGGCGCGTTTCCCTCCGGGAGGGCAAGAGTGCTCAAGTGCATGGTGCTGCTGGCCGAGGACTTCGACGACACCCGCGAAGTCTACGCCTTCTACCTCCGCCGGGAGGGGTTCACCGTGCACGATCTACCCGACGGCGAGCGCGTCCTTCCCCTCACCGTCGAGCTGCAGCCGGACGCGGTCGTGCTCGACCTGGCCCTGCCCGGCGTCGACGGCTACGCCCTGGCCGCGGAGCTGCGCGCCCATCCCCTCACCGCCCACATCCCGATCGTGGTCCTCTCCGCCCACGCGTATCCGGAGGACGAGCAGCGCGCCCGCGACGCCGGGGCCGACGCCTTCCTGCGCAAGCCCTGCCTGCCCGAGGAGCTCGCGGACACGCTCAAGCGGGTGAGCGAGAGCTGCAACCGGGCCTTCCCCGCGGCCGCGAGCGGCCAGCCGGCGGCCGCCGTCTAGTCACCACGCCGCCGCTCCCGGGTCAGGGCACCCGGATGGGGGTGTCGATGCGGTGGTCTTTCGTCTCGCGGATGAAGAGGCCGCCGATCGCCACCGTCATCAAGCAGATCGCGATCGGGTAGACGAGGCCGGCGTAGATCGCCCATTCGCCGAAGTGGGCGCGCGCCCAGGCCGAGGTGGTGAGCGCGGTCGCGATCAGGGGGAGGAATCCTCCGAACCAGCCGTTCCCCAGGTGGTAGGGCAGCGACATCGACGTGTAGCGTATGGAAGTCGGGAAGAGCTCGACCAAGTAGGCGGCGATGGGGCCGTACACCATCGTGACGTAGGCCATCTGGATGAACAGCAGCGCGACGAGGCCGGCCGCGCTGGCCGGGGAGAGCGTGGTGACGCTGGCGGCCATGGTCGGGTTGGCCAGCGCCTTCATGGCCCGGTAGATCGGCACGTAGGTGAGGGCGGCGAGGAGACAGCCGCCGAGCATGATCCGCTTGCGGCCGATGCGGTCGGACAGCGATCCGAACACGACGAACAGGGGCGTCCCCAGCAGGAGCGCCGCCGCCACCAGCGCGTAGGCCAGCCGCCAGTCCAGGTTCAGCGGCTTCTGCAGGAAGGTGAGCGCGTAGAACTGTCCGGTGTACCAGACGACGCCCTGGCCGGCGGTGGCCCCGAAGAGGGCGAGCAGGACGAAGCGAAGGTTCGTCGGATTGCCGAAGCTCTCCTTGAGCGGGTTCTTGGAGACGCGGCCCTCGGACTTGAGGCGCGCGAACAAGGGCGACTCCGCCATGCGCAGCCGGATGTAGAGCGACACTCCCAGGAGCACGAACGAGAGCAGGAAGGGCACGCGCCAGCCGAAGGCCCGGAATCGCTCGGGGCCGTACCAGTACCGGCAGGCCGCGATCACGCCCAGGGAGACGAAGAAGCCGAGAGTAGCCGTCGTCTGGATGAAGCTCGTGTAGTAGCCGCGGCGGTCGTCGGGCACGTGCTCGGCGACGTAGGTGGCGGCGCCCCCGTATTCGCCGCCCAGGGCCAGGCCCTGGAGGAGGCGGAGGCTGACCAGGATGGCGGGGGCGAGCAGCCCCACGTGCTCGTACGTGGGCAGGAAGCCGATGAACGCGGTGGAGAGGCCCATCGTCACCATCGTGACCACGAAGGTGTACTTGCGCCCGACGAGGTCGCCGACCCGGCCGAACACGATCGCGCCCAGGGGCCGGACGCCGAAGCCCGCGCCGAAAGTGGCCAGGCTGGCCAGCAGGGCCGCCCGCTCGTTGCCGGGCGGGAAGAACAGCTGGCCGAAGAAGACGGCCAGCGTCCCGTACAGGTAGAAGTCGTACCACTCGAAGAGCGTGCCCAGGCTCGAGGCCAGGATGACGCTGCGAATGGTCGCGGGGACGGCGCTCTCGCGGGCGCTGGGCTCAGGGATGGCCATGTGCGGGTGACGCTCCCATACGTCGCCGCCCCGGTCAACCGCCCGGCCGCGAAAAACGGCGCCGGGTGCGCTCGGACTTCAGCGCGCTTCGACGGCGCGCGCCACGGCCTCGCCCATCTCCGCGGTCGAGGCCTCTCCGCCGATGTCCCGCGTGCGCAGGCCGCCCGCGAGCACCTGCCGCACCGCGGCCTGGATCGCTTCCGAGGCCGCGGACTCCCCCAGCCAGGAGAGCATCATGGCCGCGGACAGGATGGCCCCGACCGGGTTCGCGACGCCTCGGCCCGCGATGTCGGGGGCGGAGCCGTGCACGGGCTCGAACATCGACGGGTGCCGGCGCGTGGGATCGAGGTTCGCGCTGGGGGCGAGGCCGAGGCCGCCGGTCACGGTGGCGGTGATCTCGGAGAGGATGTCGCCGAAGAGGTTCGAGGCCACGATGACCTCGAAGCTCCAGGGGCGGCGGATCAGCTCCATGGCCGCGGCGTCCACCAGGATCGAGGAGGTCTCGATCTCCGGGAACTCCGCCGCCACCTCGCGGTAGATGCGGTCCCAGAAGGTCATGCTGTGCCCCTGGGCATTCGACTTCGTGATCGAGGTGACGGAGCGGCGCTTCTGCGTCCGGGCCAGCTCGAAGGCGAAGCGGATGATGCGCTCGGTGCCGCGGCGGGTGAAGACGGCCGTCTGCACCGCGACCTCCGTCTCCGTGCCGCCGTGGACATTGCCGCCCACCTGCGCGTATTCACCCTCCGTGTTCTCGCGCACGAGCACGATGTCGATCGCCTTCCGCGTCTCCGCCAGCGGCGTGGCCACGCCCGGAAAGAGGACGGTGGGCCGGACGTTGGCGTATTGCTCGAAGGTGCGCCGGATGGGGAGGAGCAGGCCGTTCAGGGTGACGTTGTCCGGCACGCGCGGATGGCCGACCGCGCCCAGGTAGATCGCGTCGAAGCCGTGGAGGCGCGTGAGCGCGTCGTCCGGCATCATGCGGCCGTGGTCGAAGTAGTGCTGTGAGCCCCAGGGCACTTCCTCGAACGCGCAGAGGAAGCCGCACCGGCGCGCCGCCGCCGCCACCACCCGCATCCCCTCCGCCACGACCTCGCGGCCGATGCCGTCGCCGGGGAGGGCCGCGATGCGATAGGACTTCACCTCGCGATCCTACTCCATCGCGGCCGTGCGCCCCGGCACGTGGGGCGCCGCGAATCAGCTAGAGTGAGGCGGAGCGGAGGACACGCCTGATGACGATGCGCCGAGGGGCCGCCATCCTTCTCCTGGGCCTGGCCGCGGGAGGGCTCGCGCCCGCCGTCCACGCCGAGTCCTACGAACCCGGCCTCCTCCGCGAGCTGCGCTGGCGGATGATCGGGCCCCATCGCGGGGGCCGGACCAAGGCGGCGGCGGGCATTCCCGACCGTCCCGGCGTGTTCTACGTGGGCGTCTGCAACGGCGGGGTGTGGAAGACCGACGACTACGGCCGCACCTGGACCCCGATCTTCGACGACCAGCCCACCGGCTCCATCGGCGCCCTGGCGATCGCCCCCTCCAACCCGGACGTCCTCTACGTGGGCAGCGGCGAGGGCCTGCAGCGGCCGGACCTCTCCACCGGCGACGGCATCTACAAGTCGACGGACGGCGGGCGCACCTGGCGCCACCTCGGCCTGCGCGACGGCCGGCAGATCCCCCAGATCGCGGTCGATCCCCGCGATCCCAACCGGCTGCTGGTGGCGGTGCTGGGCAGCCCCTACGGACCGGGCCCGGAGCGCGGCGTCTTCCGTTCGACGGATGGAGGCGAGACCTTCCAGAAGGTCCTCTATCGCGACGAGGACACGGGCGCCGTCGACGTCGTCCTCGATCCCGCGGACGCGCGCACCGCCTACGCCGTCCTCTGGGAGTCGCGGCAGGCCCCCTGGGAGAACGGCGTCTTCAACGGCCCGGGCAGCGGCGTGTACAAGACGACGGACGGCGGCACCACCTGGCGGCCCATCGTGAGCGGCCTGCCCACCTTCGCCGAGGACGGGCTGGGCCGCATCGGGATCACGGTCGCGCCGAGCAGTCCGCGCCGTCTCTTCGCGACCGTCGAAGCCAAGCGCAAGGCCGGCCTCTACCGCTCCGACGACGCGGGCGAGACCTGGACGCTGGTCAACGCCGACCCGCGCGTGACCGACCGCGCCTCCGACTTCGCGGAAGTGAAGGTCCACCCGCAGGACCCGGACACCGTGTTCACGGCCAGCATCGTGACCTGGAAGTCCACGGACGGCGGGCGCACGTTCACCGCCCTGCGCGGCGCGCCCGGCGGCGACGACTACCACCGCATCTGGATCAACCCGCGGCAGCCCGACATCATGCTCATCGCGGCCGACCAGGGCGTGATCATCACCGTCAACGGAGGCCGCACCTGGAGCTCCTGGTACAACCAGCCGACCGCGCAGCTCTACCACGTGAGCACCGACAACGCGTTCCCATATCGCGTCTGCGGCGGGCAGCAGGAGAGCGGCTCCGTGTGCATCCAGAGCCGCGGCGACGACGGCCAGATCACCTTCCGCGAATGGAGCCCGGTGGGGGTCGAGGAGTACGGCTACGTCGCCGTCGATCCCCTGGACCCCGACGTCGTGTACGGCGGCAAGCTCAGCCGTTACGACCGCCGGACGAAACAGACGGAGACCATCGCCCCGCGGCCCGTGCGACCCGCCGAGGGCTATCGCGTGCTGAGGACGGAGCCGGTGCTGTTCTCCCCCACCGAACCGCACACACTGCTCTTCGCGTCGAACGTCGTCTGGAAGACGAGTGACGGCGGCCGGACGTGGACGGCGATCAGTCCGGACCTCACCCGCAAGACGTGGACGGCGCCGCCCAACGTGGGCAAGTACCGTGGGACGGAGGCGGCCAAGCCGACCCAGCGCGGCGTGATCTACACCCTGGCCCCTTCGCCCCTCGACGGCCGGCGCATCTGGGCCGGCACCGACGACGGGCTCATCCACGTCACCACCGACGGCGGCGCGAGCTGGACCGACGTGACGCCGGGGCCCCTGCGCGACCGGCCCTGGAGCAAGGTCTCGCTCCTGGAGGCCTCCCACTTCGAGGCGGGCACCGCCTACGCGGCCGTCAATACCTTCCGCCTCGACGACCTGCGCCCCCACATCTACCGCACGCGCGACCTCGGCCGCACCTGGACCGAGATCACGGCCGGCCTTCCCGACGGCGGCGTCGTCAACGCCGTGCGCGAGGACCCGCGGCGCCGCGGCCTCCTCTTCGCGGGCACGGAGCAGGCGGTCTACGTTTCGTTCGACGACGGCGAGAGCTGGCAGTCGCTGCGGATCAACATGCCCGCGACCTCGATCCGCGACCTCGTCGTCAAGGACGACGACCTCGTGGTGGGCACCCACGGCCGGTCGTTCTGGATCCTCGACGACATCACGCCGCTGCGGCAGCTCACCCCGGCCGCCCTGCAGGAGGCGGCGGTCCTCTTCCGCCCCCAGGAGGCCTGGCGCTTCCGTTGGAACAAGAACACGGACACGCCGCTTCCGCCGGACGAGCCGGCCGGACAGAACCCGCCGGACGGAGCGATCGTGCACTACTTCCTGAAGACGGCGGCGGCCGGGCCCGTCACCCTGGAAGTGGCCGACGCCGCCGGGAGCGTGGTGCGCCGCTACCGGAGCGACGATGCTCCGGAGCCCCTGGTCGAGGGCCGCAACATCCCGGACTACTGGATCCGTCCTCCGCAGGTCCTGTCCGCCCAGGCCGGCCTGCACCGGTTCGTGTGGGACCTCCACCATGCCCCGCCGGCGGCGGCGGTCTTCTCCTATCCGATCGCCGCCATCGTGGGGAACACGCCGCGCGAGCCGCGCGGACCCTGGGCGGTGCCGGGCGAATACACGATCCGTCTGACCGTGAACGGACGCGCGCTGACCCAGCCCCTGCGCCTCAAGATGGACCCGCGCGTCCAGGCCTCGGCCGAGGATCTGCGGGCGCAGCTGGAGCGGTCGCAGGAGGTGAGCCGCGACCTGGTGCGCACGCGCCAGGCCCTGGAGCGGACCCAGGCCGAGCGCGGCCGCGCCGCCGGTCCGGCCGCGGAGGCGCTCTCCGCCCGCGCCACGATCCTCTCCGGGCTGAGCGCGCGGCTCCTTGCCTTGTACGAGGTCCTGCAGGAGGCGGACGTGGCTCCGAAGCCGGCGGCCGTCGAGACGGCGGAGAGGCTGCGCGGCGAGGTCGCGAAGGCGCTGGCCCCGTGAGCGCACCCGCGCCCGCCGATCGGCGGCACGCGCCCACGCGCCCGGCCCCGCTCACGGACACGGCGCGGGCGCTGGCCGTCTCGCGCGTCCTGGCCGACCAGGCCTTCTCGCGGGCGGCGGGCGCGCC
>Ga0075421_100005472_pt1 | contig 15373 bp, 13 predicted proteins | sample SoiMetdeltSBSDD5_FD_75292 | JGI IMG/M metagenome (GOLD analysis project Ga0075421, IMG submission 75292) | Bulk soil microbial communities from a Populus tree surrounding site in Tennessee, USA - Soil MetaG P. deltoides SBSDD5 | ecosystem: Environmental > Terrestrial > Soil > Tree plantation...
TCCTGTGGATCATCGGCATCATCCTCGCCGTGGTTGGCGGGGTCCTGTGGCTGCTCGGTTCCATGGACCGTAAGGTCGGCCCCCGTAAGCACTACTACTAGCGGGCGCTGCACAGCCACCTGAGTCTCCGAGTCCACGGGTAGAACAGGTGACTCCTCGCTAGGCGCTCGCCCTGGCTCATCGCCAACCGCCCGCTGGATTGCGGTCACTCGTAGCTCTTCAGGACCTCATAGACGCGGTGCGAGTCGTCGCCGTCCATGATCGAGAGGAAAGCGGCGCAGATGTCGCTGTTTTGCTCCGCCTCGATGACTCGGTCGATCGACTTGAGGTCCCGGGCGCGGCGGCCGCTCCTGTGGCTCTTCATCCGCTACACAAGGGCGAGGTACCGCAGGCTCGCGGGCCGCAGCGCCAGGGACGTTCAGGACTACCCCCGATCCGGCTCCACCGTTGTCGGGTCGAAGCTGACGGCGGATCCCGTCTTGCGGCCCGGTCCCTCGGACTTTCGTGGGCCGTCGAAGGAATTGGCCGCGTGCCCGATTCCTCGGTTGGACCGTGGACGAGCCTCACGCCTTGGCGCGTACGTGGGCGAGGCCAATCTGTTCGACGATGCCGGCACCCTTCGTGAGCCCGTCGCGGTGCCGGATGTGAGCGCCGATCTGGTCAAGGCGGCCGCGTAGGTTGGCATCGCCGAGCAGGGTGTCGACCGCGTCGTTGAGTTCCTTGGGGGTGAACTCGTACGTCTTCAGCCGGATGCCGAAGCCGAGCTCATGCATGCGCTGGGCATTGTCGTACTGATCCCAGAACAGCGGCAGCAGCACCATCGGCTTGCCGAAGTGCAACGCCTCGGTCGTGGTGTTGTTGCCGCCGTGGCTGATCACCAGGTCGACCTGCGGGATCACGTTGGTCTGCGGAAGCATCTGTGCGCCGGCCATGTTGTCTGCCAGCCTGATCTTGACCGCCTGTGGGCCCATGCTGACGATGAACCGGTGTCGGCTGTCGGCGAGCGCGTCGACCAGCCGCTGCATGAGGTCGACATCGGCACCACCGAGTGACCCGAGGGAAACATAGACCAGACCCGAGCCGTCGGGCCGATCCGCGAGCGTGTCGGGGATGACGTATTGCTCGTCGGTCAGTCGGACGCTGGAGTCGATGCGGTGCCACGAGTCGTCGAGCGGACGCTCGTCGACGTAGTCGGCCTCCTGTGGGTAAACGTAGAGGTTCGCGGCGCCGTCGCACGGCATGAACTCGAGGTAGGGGAGCGGTCGCGCGCCCTGCTCGACCACCCACGTGTTGAATGCCTCCCACATGTCCTTGTGGGTGCGCTCGAATTCGTCGCGGTACGGGCGCCACGCCGCCGGATCGTCCTGGGCAAGACCCGACAGCCTAGGCGCGATGCCCTCCCCAGGCACTTCCAGCGGGTTACACGACACGATTCGCACGAACGGGGCACCGCTGGTCGTGAGAGCCGGAAAGAGCACGACGTTGTCCTCAACCAGAACATCGGGCCGAACTTCATCGACGATCTGCCTCAGGGTCGGCTCGGCGTACATGGCTCCATCGATGAGCGCCTGGTACGTCGGCTTGATGAAGGTCTCGAGTTGCTCGGTGGTGCTCTTGCGAAACTCCGGCGCGGTCTCGGCGATGAACTCAGTCCAGAACTGGCCGGCATCCTCATCTGACGCCGTCGGCTCCGGAGCGGCAAGGTCGAGGAGCCGCTCCTCGAACCCGAGCGCCGCGAGCTTGCCCGCCCACGACGACTCGGAAACGAACACGACACGGTGTCCGCGCTTGAGGAGTACGTCCCCCAGGCCGATGCATTGGTTGGTCGGACCATACGCCGACTCGGGAAGGAAGAGGACGGTGAGCTTCTCGGACATGAGATCTCCTACGCGGACTCTCGGGTCGGACCGTGGTGGAGCCTATCCGCCCCTCACGCCAGCCGCTGGCAGCGCAACGTGTTACCTCCACCGACGAACAGGAGGATCACTGCCGACAGTGCGATCCGCGCCGCCAGATGCCAACGCAGGAGGTCCACTTGGCGCGCCGTTCTCGGCTGGCTTCTTCAGCCTCGACAGGATCTGGGCCCACGAGGACGCGATGAACGGGAACGACTCCTCGGTCGTCCAACCACCCGAACCCCGCCGGTTACCGCGCTAGTCAGTCATGCCTGCCGCCGACTCCCTCGAGCAGGAATCGGCTGGCGTCGGCGCTGGAGGTAGGACCGGGTGTGGGGACCGGCGGGACCACGTTGGGACATGGTGGTCCCCAGAACACCGGCGAAAGGTGCGAAATCTGGGGGAGGGGAGCAGGCTTTCGGCCCCCGGGTGTTGCTGTTTTCGCGGGTGGTGCGTGGCGCATAGTTCTGGGGGTCAAGGGGTCGCCGGTTCGAATCCGGCCAGCCCGACCAGCGCAGAATCTGTTCGTTGGAGGGTCATCGTCGCAGGTCACGGATGGGTTAGGTGCGTCGCGGCAGCTGTGACGTAACTGTCCGGTCTGGTGGGGACACGGGGTCAAGCGTGTCCCCAAACGCACTTGACTGAAATCACGCGTGGAGTCAAGGTGGCGTTTGCTCCGGCAGCTGGACCAAACGGCGGTCCCCACTGGAGCCCGTGGCGAAGAGCAAGCGAAGTATGAAGCCGCTTCGGCCTGGCGGCCGTGCGGTTCCACTGACTGCGCAGGGCCTCCACCGCCCCAGTCTCTGATCGGCGTTGGGGGCTAGGTGATGAGATCGACCGTGCAGCGAATGCCGGTGTCGCAAGTGATCAGCTCGCCGTCGATGCGCTCGGCGAGGGCAACGTGCCTCGACCAGCGTGATGCCGTCGCCGGGCTCGACTCTGAAGCCCGAGCGCCAGTCCGAAACCACCCGACTGAATCCGAGTGTCTCCTCGATCACCCACATGGTCAATCGCTCCGGCACAAGCTCGTTACAGCGCTCGCGGGTCTAGCCAGGCTTGCCTCCGATAGGGATCGAACATAACTGGATCGCGCCCTCCCGGTGCTCTCCTCGGATCTCCGTCACGTACGGATGCCATGCCGCCTGAGCCAGCGTGTTGGCAACCGGCCGGCGAGCGGGTCAGCGGGTGATGGAGTCGGAACGGTGACGTTGCCGCGACGGTTCACCCCGGCGGGGTGAGGTGAACCGTTCGTGTTGTCTCCATCATTTGGCGTGTCAGTCGTCGGGAGGCTCACGATGGGCTGCGTCTATCTGCCAATCAGGCACCTTCGGTTCGACGCTCTAGAGGGCGTGCCCAGCGAGGGCGAGCACCCGTGACGGGGACCGGTGGCGCGCCCACCGGCGTTCGGCCCAACCTGGCGCTGGCCGGGGTCGACGCCACGCTGGTCGCTCAGGAGCTCGGCGTCGAGCCGGGGTCGGGTCTCAGCCGCGACGAGGCCGCCAACCGACTCCAGAGCCACGGACCGAACCGGCTGGCCGGTGGGAAGCGGGAGTCGGGGGTGCAGGCGTTCTTCCGCCAGTACGAGGACTTCATGCAGATCGTGCTGTTGGTGGCGGCGGTGGTCAATCTGCTGGTCACCGTCGACATCGGCACTTCGGTCGTCCTGGCTGGACTCACGGTCTTCAATGCGGTGGTCGGTCTTCGTCAGGAGGCGAAGGCGGAGGAGAGCGTTCAGGCGCTGGCCAAGATGATGAAGACCGTCGCGCGAGTACGGCGGGACGGCCAGGCGTTCGAGGTCGACGCCGAACAGCTCGTACCGGGCGACATCGTGCTCGTCGAGGCCGGAAACCGGGTGCCGGCGGACGGCCGGATCTGCGTCGCGGCGACTCTCGAGATCGAGGAGGCCTCGCTGACCGGCGAGAGCCTGCCGGTCGGTAAGTCGACCGAGCCAGTGCCGGGCGATGACGTGCCGCTCGGCGACCGCACCTGTATGGCGTACATGAACACCTCGGTCACCCGCGGCCGTGGCGAGATGATCGTGACCGCGACCGGGATGGGTACCGAGATCGGGCACATCGCCGAGCTGCTGGCCGAGACCGAGGCCGACAAGACGCCGCTCCAGAAGCAGCTGGACGGTCTGTCCAAGGTGATCGCGTTCATCGCCGCCGTTGCGCTGGTGCTCGTCGTCGTCCTCGGGCTGATTCGGGGCGAGTCGTTCGACACCTTGTTCATCACGGGTGTCGCGCTCGCCGTCGCCGCGATCCCGACCGGCCTGCCGGCGGTGGTGACGGCGTTGCTGTCCATGGGCACTCGGGAGATCGCCCGGCGGCACGCCATCGTCAAGCGGCTTCCAGCGGTCGAGACGCTCGGTTCGACGTCGGTGATCTGCTCCGACAAGACCGGCACGCTCACGCTGAACAAGATGACCGCCCGTGAGCTGGCGATTCCAGGACAGCATCGGTTCGCCGTCACGGGCGAGGGCTACCGGACCGACGGCGAGATCAAGCACGTCGGCGGGCTGCACATCGACCTCGATCCGTACTTGCTGCCGATGATCCTGTGCGCGGACGCGGTGCTCGACGGCGAGAACCTCATCGGTGACCCGACGGAGGGCGCCCTCATCGTCCTCGCGGCCAAGAGTGGTCTCGACATCGAGGAGACGCGGCAGAGCTACGCGCGTATCGGCGAGGTTCCGTTTGACTCGGACTACAAGTTCATGGCCACCTTCCACGAGATGACCGACTCCCGCGGGGAGCGGGTCGTGCGGTGCTACGTGAAGGGTGCGCCGGACGTGTTGATCTCGTTGGCAGCGCATTACCGGGATCCGGACGGGGCTATCGTTCCGGTGACCGACGACAATCGGCACCTGGCCAGCGACGCGAACGATCGGATGGCGAACTCCGGCGAACGGGTGATGGTCGTCGCTCAGCGGGACTTCGACGCCGCCACCTTCCGGCCCGGCGACGACCTGATCGACCTCGTACGCGATCTGACGCTGCTCGCCATGGTCGGGATCGTCGACCCGCCGCGGCCGGAGGCGAGGGACGCGATCGCGGAGTGCAGGGACGCTGGCATCCGGGTCCGGATGATCACCGGCGACCACGCGACGACCGCGGCGGCCATCGCCGGCGAGCTGGGCATCGAGGGTCGAGCCATTTCCGGCACTGAGTTCGCCGCCATGAGCGACGACGAGCTGCTGGACCAGCTGCCCGACATCGGGGTCATTGCCCGGGTCGCGCCGGAGGACAAGCTGCGGTTGGTTCGGCTGCTGAAACAGATCGGCAACGTGGTCGCCATGACCGGGGACGGTGTCAACGACGCCCCGGCGCTGAAGGCCGCCGACATCGGCGTGGCTATGGGCATCACCGGCACCGAGGTCTCCAAGGAGGCCGCGGTGATGATCCTGACCGACGACAACTTCGCGACGATCGTCAACGCGGTGTCGTACGGACGCACTCTCTACGACAACCTGGTGAAGTACCTGCGCTTCCAGATGTCGACTCTCGTCGCGTACATCGCCGTCTTCATCGGCGCCGGCATCTTCGACATCGCTGGCGGCGTACCTCTGAATCCGCTGCAGATCCTGTGGCTCAACATGATCGTCGACATCCCGATCGCCATCGCCCTCGGGTTCGACCGGCCGACGCGGGGACTGATGTCACGAGCGCCTCGACCCGTTGCAGCACCGGTGCTGTCGCGCGTGGACTGGATCCGGCTGTGCGCGCAGGGCGCCGTGATGACCGTGGGCGCCCTCGTCGCCTACCAGATCGGCGACTCCCAGGACGGTGCGATCATCGCCGCGACGATGCTGCTCACCACCCTGTCCCTCTTCCACCTGGCCGCCGGCCTGATGTCGCGGGACCAGCACAACACCATCTTCGATCGCGACGCCGTGCCAGGGGCCATGCAACTTCGGCGGTACGCCATTTCCGTGGCCGCGATCATCGCGATCACGACGATCGACATCCTCCAACGGATCTTCGGGACCGGCGAGCTGAGCGGTCACCAGTGGGCGATCTGCATCGGTCTCGCCGCCAGCCTCGTCGTCCTCGAAGAGCTGATCAAGCTGGGAATGCGGCTGCGTCAGCGGCAGAGCATTCCCATTCTGGCCACGCCGGCACCAGCGTAGATCGAGACAGGGACGCATCATGGCCTACAACCTCCGCAACCGCAGCTTCCTCAAGGAGCTCGACTTCACGCCCGACGAGCTGCGCTTCCTGCTGCGGCTGTCGGCCGACCTCAAGGCGGCCAAGTACGGCGGTTACGAGCAGCCGTGCCTGGCCGGCAAGGACATCGCACTGATCTTCGAGAAGACCTCGACCCGTACTCGGACCGCGTTCGAGGTCGCCGCGAAGGACCAGGGCGCGCATGTGACGTATTTGGAGCCCACTGGGTCGCAGATCGGGCACAAGGAGTCGATGAAGGACACTGCCCGGGTGCTGGGCCGGACCTTCGACGGGATCGAGTACCGAGGCTTCGCGCAGGAGTCCGTCGAGGTCCTCGCCAAGTACTCCGGAGTGCCGGTGTGGAACGGGCTGACCGACGAGTTCCACCCGACCCAGATCCTCGCCGACGTGCTCACGATGACCGAGCACAGCGACAAGCACCTGAGGGAGATCGCCTACTGCTACCTCGGCGACGCACGCAACAACATGGGGAATTCCTTGATGGTCGGCGGATGCAAGTTCGGCATGGACGTCCGGCTCTGTGCGCCGGAGCACCTGTGGCCGGACGACGACCTCATCAAGTCCTGCCGCGAGATCGCGGCCGACACCGGCGCTCGGCTGACCCTCACGGCTGACGTCGACGAGGGCGTCAAGGAAGTGGACTACCTCTACACCGACGTGTGGGTGTCGATGGGTGAGCCCGACAGCGTGTGGGAGGAGCGCATCAACCTGCTCAAGCCCTACCAGGTGAACGCCGACGTCGTCCGCCGCACCGGCAACCCGCACGTACGGTTCCTGCATTGCCTGCCCGCCTTCCACAACCGGGAAACGAAGGTCGGCGAGGAGATCTACGAGAAGTACGGACTCGACGGCCTGGAGGTCACCGACGACGTCTTCGAGTCCGAGCACTCGATCGTCTTCGACCAGGCCGAGAACCGAGTCCACACCATCAAGGCCGTCATGGTGGCGACCCTCGGAAGCTGAACGGAGACCCTCATGCGCGTGGTCGTGGCGTTGGGCGGCAATGCGCTGCTGAAGCGCGGTGAGCCGATGACCACCGAGGTACAACGCCGGAACGTAGCGAAGGCGGCGCCAGCGCTGTCGCAGATCGCGGCCGAGCACGAACTGGTGATCTCCCATGGCAACGGTCCACAGGTTGGTCTGTTGGCACTGCAGGCTGCTGCGTACACGGACGCTGAGCCGTCGCCGCTGGATGTGCTCGGCGCCCAGACCCAGGGGATGATCGCCTACGTCCTGGAGCAGGAGCTGCGCAACGTGTTCCCGGCCACGGAACGGTTCGCGACGATCCTGACCATGGTCGAGGTCGACGGCGACGATCCCGCATTTGCGAACCCGACCAAGTTCGTCGGACCCATCTACACCGAGGGCCAGGCACAGAAGCTGGCCGAGGACAAGGGGTGGCCCTTCCGCAAGGATGGCGAATCGTGGCGGCGAGTGGTGCCGTCCCCTCACCCTCAGCACATCTTCGAGCTAGACGCCATCCGGGCGCTGCTCGACCTCGACGTCGTCGTCATCTGCACGGGTGGGGGCGGGATTCCCACCCTGGTCACCGACGTGGAGGGTAAGCCTTCGCTGACCGGAGTCGAAGCCGTCATCGACAAGGACTTCGCCACCGAGTTGCTCGCCCGGGAGGTGGCGGCCGATCTGTTCGTCATGGCGACCGACGTGGACGCCGTCTACACCGGCTGGGGTACGTCGGACCAGCGCCGGCTCGACCGGGTGACGCCCTCCGAGCTGCGCCGGCTGGACTTCGCTGCCGGATCGATGGGGCCGAAGGTTGAGGCGGCAGCGCGATTCGTCGAGGCGACCGGTCGGCGGGCGGCGATCGGAAGCCTGTCCGACATCGAGTCATTGGTGGACGGATCGACAGGAACGCAGGTCGTCGTGAGCTGACGACTCTCGAGGAGAAGGAGGCGTGATGGCCACGCTAGGAGTTCATTCTGAAGTGGGTCGGTTGCGGAAGGTCATGGTGCACCGGCCGGAGCTCAGCCTCCAGCGGCTGACGCCGTCGAACCACGACGACCTGCTGTTCGACGACGTCCTGTGGGTCGAGCGGGCCCAGTACGAGCACGACCAGTTCGTCGCTCGGATGCGCGAGCGCGACATCGAGGTCCACCTGTTGCAGGATCTGCTCGCCGAGGCGCTGGCGGCGAGTGAGGAGGGACGGCAGCGGCTGATCGAGGTCGCGGTGTCGGAGTACACAGTCGGTGTCTCACTGGTCGACGAGATCCGGTCGGTGATGGCGGGGCTGACGCCGGACAAGCTGGCCACGCATATGATCGGAGGCCTGACAGTCGCCGAGTCCGGGCTCGATCTCGGGAAAGTCCGCGGATCGTCGCTGCCGGGTGCCGCGATCGACGACACGAGCATGTTCGTCCTCCCGCCGCTGCCGAACACGCTGTTCACGCGCGACTCGTCGTGCTGGATCTACGGTGGCGTGTCGATCAATCCGATGTACTGGCCCGCCCGACGGCTCGAGGCGTACAACGTCGCCGCGATCTATCGCTATCACCCGATGTTCAGCGACGCCGAGTTCGAGTACTGGTATCCGGAGCTGGGCGACGACGGGCGGTTCAACGTGGTCGACTTCGGACGCTCGTCCCTGGAGGGCGGCGATGTGCAGCCGATCGGCAACGGCACGGTCCTGATCGGTATGAGCGAGCGGAGCCAGGCTCGGATGATCGAGCAGATCGCCCGCGCGTTGTTCGCCAAGGAGGCGGCCGAGCGAGTCATCGCCGTCGTGATGACCAAGGATCGCGCTCACATGCACCTCGACACCGTGTTCACTCTGCTCGATCGGGACAAGGCGACGGCGTACCCGAAGGTGATCGAAGGGGTGCGGGCAATCAGCCTGCGACCCGGTCCTGCCGCCGGGACCTTCCATGTGACGGAGGAGAAGGACTTCGTCGGCGCGGTCGCCGATGCGCTCGGCATCGCCAAGCTCCATGTCGTGGAGACCGGCGGAGACGTTTACCAGCAGGAGCGTGAGCAGTGGGACGACGGCAACAACGTCGTCGCGCTGGAGCCCGGCGTCGTGGTCGCCTATGAGCGCAACACCTACACGATCGCCAAGATGCGCGAGGCCGGCGTGGAGGTCATCACGATCGAGGGGTTCGAACTCGGCAAGGGTCGTGGCGGCGGACACTGCATGACCTGTCCGATCGTCCGTGACCCGCTCTAGACAGGGAGCGGAGCGATGAGTGATGTGCCGAGATGGGTAATCGTCGTCGTCTTGGCGCTGGTCGTCGTCGGTCTTGTGCGCTATGCGCGCGGATCGGATCACCATCATGGCGACGAGGTCGGGTCGCTGGGCGCGATCGTCACGACGGTGGCTCCCAACAGCTGAGGAGCCTCCATGTCCGATCGTCCGGCCGCTGAGGTTCCCGACGTAGGGGAGCCGACGCCGCCGGCACCGAGACCGCCGTCGCTGCTGGACGCCCTCCTTCCGGTCATCGTCCTGATCGGGCTGCTCGCTCTCACCATCGCGTTGTACGGAATCGACGCCACCAACGGGCCGCTCCAAGTCGCCCTCCTCCTGAGCGCGGCGTTCGCCAGCCTGATCGCCTTCAAGAACGGATACACAGCGTCCGCCATCGCCGACGCGGCCGTCGGCGGAGTGACCTCCGCTGTCGGAGCGATCTTCATCCTGCTCGCCGTGGGCTCGTTGATCGGCACCTGGAACATGGCGGGCACCATCCCGACCGTCGTGGACTACGGAATCAGGTTGGTCAGCCCGACCTGGTTCTACGTGGCGGCCGCGGTGGTCTGTGCGCTGGTCGGCATGGTGACCGGAAGTTCTTGGACCACCGCAGGCACTCTCGGCGTCGCGTTCGTCGGGATGGGCCGGGTGTTGGGGCTCGACGAGGCGATTGCCGCCGGAGCCGTGATCTGCGGTGCCTACTTCGGCGACAAGATGACCCCGCTCTCCGAGACCACGATCCTGGTGCCGCAACTCGTCGGCGGCGGCCTGACCGTCGGCGAGCACGTGCGCAACATGTTCTGGACCGCCGGTCCCGCGCTCGGGATCAGCCTCGTCATCTTCATGGTGCTCGGGCTCAGCGCCGACCCCGATGCCCCAGTTAGCACCGACGAAGCCCGCGAGGCACTCGGAACGGCGTACAACATCTCGCCGATCAATCTGCTTCCGCTGCTGCTCTTGGTGATCTTCGCGATCCGGAAGTACCCACCGTTCCTTTCGATCCTCGGCTCGGCGCTCTTCGCCGGCATTCTCGCACCGTTCACCCAATGGGATGCGGTGAGAGCCTTTGTCGACGACCCCGATCTCGGCAACGTCGCCACCGGCATCAAAGCCATCTTCAGTGCGATGGCCACCGGCTTCATCAGTGACTCGGGCTTCCCGAAGGTCGACGAATTGTTCTCTCGGGGAGGCATGGCGAGCCTCCTGACCACGGTGTGGCTGGTCCTTGGAGCGCTCGCGTTCGCGGCCGTGATGGAGCACGCCGGATTCCTCCAGCGTCTGCTCCTCCCGATCGTGTCGCGCACCAAGCGCCGGGGTTCGCTGATCGCTGCCGTCAACGGCAGTGGGATCGGACTCAACGTGGTGGCGGGCGACCAGTACGTCGCGGACGTCCTGCCCGCCCGGATGTTCCGTCGCGAGTTCTCCCGGCGGCGACTCGCCCCCCAAGTGCTGTCTCGCGCCGTCGAGGACTCCGGCACGGTCACATCGGTGCTGGTCCCCTGGAACACCTGCGGCGCCTACATCGCCGGTGTGCTCGGCGTGTCCACCGGCGCCTACGCGCCCTTCTGCTTCTTCAACATCCTGAGCCCCCTCCTGGACATGCTGTACGGCTTCCTCGGGTTCAAAGTCCCCAAGGCCGAGGCCCCATGGCACGACGACACGGAAGACGACGACGACAAGCGACCCCCAGCGACTCCTAACGAGGAGATCCGATGAGCACCCAGACAACGACGGCGACGGAGCCGAAGCGGCGTAGGTTTACCCTTCCGTCCGCCTACACGATCCTCTTCGCACTCATCGTGTTGATGGCGATCGCGACCTGGATCATCCCGGCGGGGGAGTACGACCTCAACAAAGCAGGGGAGCCGATCCCGGGGACCTACCACGAGGTCGAGTCGCACCCGTCGCGGATCCTGGTCGACTCGATCACCGCACCGATCAACGGCCTCTACGGGATCGAGAACAAGGCCGGCAACATCAACTACTACAACTCCGGCGTCCTGTTCGGCGCCATCGACGTCGCTCTCTTCATCATCGTCATCGGCGGCTTCCTCGGCATCACCATGAAGACCGGGGCCATCCAGGCCGGGATCGGCCGGCTCGTCAACCGGCTGCGCGGCCGCGAGCGGCTGATGATCCCCATCTTGATGGGCGTCTTCGCCCTCGGCGGATCGACGTACGGGATGGCCGAGGAGAGCCTGGCGTTCTACGCCCTCGTCATCGCAGTGATGATCGCCGCCGGCTACGACGCCCTGACCGGGGCCGCCGTCGTCCTTCTGGGATGCGGAATCGGAACGCTCGGATCGACAATCAACCCGTTCGCGACCGGAATCGCCTCCGGCTTCGCCGGCGTCTCGATCAGCGACGGCCTCATAGGTCGGCTCGTCATCCTGATCATCGGCTTGGCGATCGGCGTCTTTTTCGTCATGCGCTATGCCGAGCGGGTGAAACGAGACCCCACCTCGTCGCTGGTCGCCGACATGCGGGCCGACAACGAATCTCGGTTTCGGGTGCAAGAGGAGGGAGACAGCGGGACCCCGGAACTGACCGGCAAGCACAAGCTGATCCTGGCCCTCTTCGGCCTTGCGTTCGTCGTGATGATGTACGGCGTCATTCCCTGGGAGGACATGGGTATCGAGATACTCACCCTCTGGTGGTGGTTCCCAGAGATGACGGCCTCGTTCCTCCTCTTCTCGATCATCATCGGTCTCGTCGCAGGGATGCGCGAGGGCGAACTCACCGAAACGTTCGTCGACGGAGCCCGGGATCTCCTCGGGGTGGCGCTCATCATCGGTATAGCGCGCGGCATCACCGTGATCATGAACAACGGAGGCATCACCGACACGGTCCTGAACTGGGCGGAAACCGCGCTCGACGGCGTGGGATCGACCTCCTTCCTGATTGTGATGTTCCTGCTCTTCCTCCCGCTGTCATTCCTGATCCCGTCGTCGTCGGGGCTCGCAACGGTGGCGATGCCGATCATGGCTCCACTGGCGACCTTCGTCGACGTTCCGGAGGATCTGGTCGTCACGGCGTTCCAGAGTGCGTCGGGCCTCATGAACCTGTTCATCCCGACCTCGGCCGTCGTGATGGGTGGCCTCGCCATCGCGCGTGTCCCGTACGGCACGTATCTGCGCTGGGTCTGGCCACTCCTCGTCATGTTGGCCGTACTCACGATCGTCGTCCTCAGCCTGGGAGCCGCCGTGGCTTAGCTACGCCCTCCGTGGACTGAGCGGTCATCGAAGCTGCGCGGTCGCGGTAACCGTTGTGCCAATTCTCCTGCTGGCGGCATCCGTCCGTCGTCTGTGCGCTCGAAGCCGATACCAGCCCTAGGGTTGGTCACGTTGCCGCTGCTGCTAGCCGCCGCCGGATTCGGCGCCGCGCTGGCCCATCAGCTGAGACGGTGAGCCCAGCGGAGCAGAGCTCAGTGGAGAGCAACCTTGAGCAGAACGACCAGCAGACCCACCGCCGCTCCAGCAGCGGCGCTGGCGATTCGCCCACCGGCGTCGAGGCCGCCGCGCACACCGGCGATGTAGCTGTAGCCCGCCAGCAGCGCGATCGTCGCGATAAGTGCGGCCCAGGCCGCGGTACGCAGCTCGGCGCCGAGCAGCGAGCTGACGAGAAGAACTGCGAGCGGGACGATCGAGGCTCCAGCGATCGGCCAGGTCTCACGAAGCGCGCGGCGGAACGCTGCCACCGGGTGGTGGCGGTGCGTGATCGCGCTGCCGATGGTGATCGCGTGCAGGTGGGCGATCCAGTAGACCGCGACGGTGCCGACGATGACGACGGTGAGCTGGGCTACAGACTCGATACGTTCGCCGGCGTACGCGATGGCCGCGGCGCAGACCACGGTACCGGTGATCGCCCCCTCACCCCCCCGGACCAGCCCGAGGGGGTCACGGCGGGTGGTCTCAGCCACCGCCGAATGTCTCCAGCAGGATCTTCCGCTCGTCCTCGGTGAGGTTGGTGTGGATCAGGGTCGCGTCCCGTCCGTGGAAGCGTTCGCCCAGCCGGTCGAGGTTCGCGTCCTCGGTCACCATGAACAGCGCCGAGGTGCCGGGAACGACCTCGGTGCGGATCCGTTCGAGGTCGCCCTCGGTGATCCCGGTCCCGTCGGTGGCCTTCGCGAGCGCCCCGATACCTGCCCCGAGAACGGCTCCGGCGACCGGGACCATGAAGAGCGCACCGCCGAGGATTCCCCAAAGCGCGCCCCAGCCGGCGCCCCGCTTCGCGCTGTCGTGCTTGTGCTCGAGCTCGGGCTTGTCGGCACCCTTCGGCCAGCTCAGCACCGCGTGGTCGACGATCGTCACGATCCCGTCGGTCTCGGCGGCCTTCAGCGCCGACGCCGCCCGGGCCGCACCCGCCGGATCCTCGAACTTCCAGACCGTAAACGCCGTCATCGTTCCTCCTCCTCGAACCTCGCTGCCAGCGCCGCGAGGGTTATCCGGGTCTTATCTCCTGCTGTGCGCCGAGGTCGACACCTCTACGGCCTGATCACACGGTCTCCGACGCTGCATGGGACGCTGGCGCCGTCCGCGACTGGCTGACAGCTCTTGGACGCGGGTGCCGTCCGGTACGAACAGGAGCTTGGCGACCATCTTGCGAGCGTAGCCCTCCGGAGCTCACTTCGCCTCGAGAGGCGCGGGCGGTCTGACCGCGCGCAGCTCCGAGACGGTGGCGCGCTCGTAGGGTGACGGCGATGGGGCCGGACCGGATAGCACCTGACACCCGGCGGAGAATGGGTTTGCCGCTGGGTCACCATAGGCACCCATCGATCTTCGGGGACACGCGGGGACACGTTGGGGACATGATGGGGACATGGATTGGCGCAAATGACGCGAAAACTGCGGCGTGAGCGCAGGTTGTGGGCTCGGTTGTGGCTGTTTTCGCAGGTCGCGCATAGCGCAGGTTCCTGGGGGTTAAGGGGTCGCCGGCTCGAATCCGGCCAGCCCGACTGAGCGACAACAGCCCTGATCTGACATCCGTGCAGGTCAGGGGCTGTCTCCTGCTCACCGGCTGCGAGCCGGCGCGTGTCCAGCCGAGCCGCACCGCGTCCACTTGGGGGACCGGAACCCACTTGACTATGGCGAACGTTGGGTACGCAGAGTGCGGCGCGGTTGTCGCCAACGGCGATGATGAGCGGAGCCTCAACTCCGGTTCCTCGCCGAATCGTTGTCCGCGGCTCTGACTTCTTCCGTGTCAAGGCATCGAAGGCCCGTGCTGAGAGGGTTCGTCCTCGCCTGGCGGGAGGGCTCGGCGTGCGTCGGCGTGCTCTCTTGTGCGACCCGATAGGCCAGCGGCCGACGCCCAGGGGTCCCCTCGTTGCGAACGCGATTGCTCGTTGCTGATGGGTGTCGGAGATTGGCCGCGAAGCCTGTTGACCTGCGGCCAACATGCCGCCCGGCGCGATCGGTTGCCGGCGGATGTGCGGCGTAGTGCTGACTTTCTGCTGACGCGGGTTGCGGCCCTTACCTGCGTTCCAACCGAGCGGTGGTTTGGACGCAGCTACGGGCACCTTTGGTCCAGAGCGCCACCAGCATCTAGCCTTCGCCGAAGTCATCCATGAGAGGAAGCTGCATGAAACTGTCGATGCGCAACCAACTGTCCGGCACGGTGGTTTCTGTCACCAAGGGCGAGGCCATGGCGGTGGTCAAGGTCCGACTCGATGCAGGTGAGCAGGTCCTCACGTCTTCGATCACGCGGGACGCTGCGGATGATCTCGGGCTGGCCGAAGGTTCGGCGGTGACCCTGCTCATCAAGTCGACCGAGGTCGCGCTCGCCGTCGAGTGACTCTCGGGACCTCTTCCTTGTCAGTTCGTTTGATCCGAGGCGACCGTGACCTGACCCATCATTCCGGGAGTCGATCCGTCTCAGCGGTTGTGGGTCGCTGACGGCCGTTCATGGTGCCTCGGGGACACCACAGGGGCACACCAGCCCTGCCAGCTTGGGCTGGTTTGGCGTGCGGAACCGACACTTCTCTCGAAAGTAGATACTAGTAATCCGTTTCTAGTTTAAGTTATCCTGTGTGTATGGGTCAGTGGAGCTTCATCACCAACCACGCCAGGGTGTTGCTGTTGCTTGCCGGCGACCCC
>Ga0075421_100005476_pt1 | contig 15368 bp, 13 predicted proteins | sample SoiMetdeltSBSDD5_FD_75292 | JGI IMG/M metagenome (GOLD analysis project Ga0075421, IMG submission 75292) | Bulk soil microbial communities from a Populus tree surrounding site in Tennessee, USA - Soil MetaG P. deltoides SBSDD5 | ecosystem: Environmental > Terrestrial > Soil > Tree plantation...
CGGCTGGCCGACCACACTGATGCTGGTCAACACCATCGGATATCTGGCGGAGGCTGCCTACCACCACCCGGACCTCACAGTCACCTGGGGCCGGGTGACCGTCAAGCTGCAGAACCACGCCGCCGGCGGAATCTCCGACAAGGATTTCGAGCTGGCGAGAAAGATCGAAGACCAGGTGCTCTGGCGTCCGAGTGGCGGAGCGCTCGAGGGCACGCCGAACAAGTGGGTTCGACCGGGAGATCCGAGATAGCCCGCCAGGACGGCCGGGCAGGTCGACGGGCGCCCGCTGCTGGATCGAAGCGGGCTTCCGCGTCTTTGCCCGGCCCACCCGCTCGTGTGCTGTTCGTTACCGGCAAACTGGCCGAGCCGGCGCTCCGTCGTACCCTCACCGGCATGGCTCCGGAGTTCGCGGCCGACGTAGCGGTCATGAAGATTACGGTCGCGGCTCTGATGACCACTTCCTGGATCGCGCGATTTCTCGACGTGCCTGCCGGAACAGATCTGGTGCTGATCCCTGGGCTTTGCGAGGGCGACCCGGCGGTCATCGAGGCCAAAGTGGGCGTCAGGACCGAGAAGGGCCCCAAGGACCTGCGCGAAATCCCCCAGTACTTCGGGCAGGCAGCCACCGCACCGGACTACGGTGCGTACACGATCGAAATCCTCGCTGAGATCAACAACGCCCCCCGGCTGAGCCGAGCAGAGATTCGCCAGGCGGCCGAGAAATTCCGGGCCGATGGGGCTGACCTGATCGACCTGGGCTGCACCCCAGGCCTTCCATTTCCGGACCTAGGAGACGTCGTTCGCGAGCTTCGCGCCGACGGGTTTCGTGTCAGCATCGATTCATTCGATCCGGACGAGATCCGAACCGCCGTCGCGGCAGGCGCGGAGCTCGTGCTCAGCGTCAACGGGTCGAACCTGGAGGTGGCCAGGGACGCAGCCGCACACGATGCACGGGTGGTGGTTATTCCGGACTTCGGTTCGGGACTCGATACGCTCGAGCGAAACATCGAGCGACTCGAATCGTGGAGTGTCCCCTATCTCATCGATCCGGTCATCGAGCCGATCGGATTTGGCTTCACCGCGTCGCTCGAGCGATACGCCGAGGCCCACCGGCGACATCCGGGCACGCCTCAGCTCATGGGCATCGGCAATCTCACCGAGCTCACGGCCGCCGACTCCACCGGGGTGAACGCGCTACTGATGGCGATTGCCGAAGAGGTGGGCGTGAGAGCGGTCCTCACCACCGAAGTCATACCGTGGGCCCGAGGGGCGGTGCGTGAGCTCGACGTAGCTCGCCGGCTCATGCACTACGCCGTCCAGCAGAAGCGAGTTCCGAAGGGAATCGACGATCGTCTCGTCACCCTGAAGGACCCGGCTATTCTGGCATACTCGGAAGCCGAGCTGAGGGAGCTGCAGCGGGCGGTCACCGATCCCAACTTTCGCATCTTCACCGACCGGGACACGATCACTGTCTTCAACAACGAGCTATTCCTCCGGGGAACGGACATCCAGGAGATCTTCGCTCAGCTTGGCGTAGAGGAAGCGACGCATGCGTTCTACCTGGGACGCGAGCTGATGAAGGCCAAGCTGGCGATCACGCTGGGCAAGACCTATCGGCAGGAGGGGTCCCTCAACTGGGGCTATCTCACGCCGGAGGATGAGAAACGCTCGGCGCACGTCAAGCTGACCCAGCGCTCGCGCCGCCGCGCCAAATCGGCGAGGCGACCCGAATGAGCGGCCTTCCTCTCGTAGAACGACTCGCCTCGGTGCCGGATCCGATCGAGGCGGCTGCATGCTTTTCCGACCTGCCCTACCTGCTACTGCTGGACAGCGCCGCGGACGCACAGCGAACCGGGCGCTTCTCATTTCTCTCCGCGGATCCTTCGAGGGTAGTGCGGAGCCGGGGGAAAAATGCCGAGCGGCTCGCCCCCGACGGCGTTCGATGGACCCCGGTCGCAGGCGACGCGCTCGCGGAAGTGCGGCAGTGGCTGGCGCCCTATCGTCACGAGCCGCTCCCGGGAATTCCACCCTTTCAAGGTGGCGCCGCCGGATACATCGGATACGACTGGGGGGCGACGCTGGAGCGGCTGCCCAAGACGCGCTACGACGACCTGCACCTCTGGGATGTGGTTCTGGGACTCTACGATTGGGTCATTGCCTGGGACCATTGCGAGCAGGCCGCCTGGATCGTGTCCACGGGTATGCCCAGCGAAGTGGACCGGATCGCTCGGGCTCAGGAGCGGTCGTCAATGGTACGCGGCCGGCTCGGGAGCGGACCAGCCAAACGCCGGGCCGTCAACGGTCCCGTCGCACAGACGCAAACAGCACCCTGCTACCCAGTGGTCGGCGTGGAAGGCGCGGACGATATCGGGCTCCGGTCGACGTTCACTCATCGCGGCTATCTCAGCGCCGTCTCCCGAGTGCGGGAATACATTCTCGCCGGCGACATCTTCCAGGCGAACATTTCGCAGCGCTTCCAGGCAGGTCTGGAAGACGAGCCCATCCAATTCTACCGACGCCTGCGCCGGTCCAATCCAGCCGCGTTCGGCGCGTACCTCGATTTCGGTGAAGTCCAGGTGCTGAGCGCCTCACCCGAGCGCTTTCTCAAGGTGTCGGGCAGAGCGGTGGAAACCAGGCCGATCAAGGGTACGCGGCCCCGCGGACTCGGGCCCATGCACGATGCCCTTCTCGGACAGGTCCTGTCGGAGAGTGACAAGGATCGGGCCGAGAACGTGATGATCGTCGACCTGCTCCGAAACGACTTGTCGCGCGTCTGCCTGGCCGGCACGGTGCGGGTCCCGGAACTCTTCGCCCTGGAGCAGCATCCGACCGTCCACCATCTCGTCTCGACGGTCGTGGGAACGCTAGAGCCCGGCCTCGACGCAGTGGACTTGCTGAGAGCCACCTTCCCCGGTGGCTCGATCACGGGGGCACCCAAGGTGCGTGCGATGGAAATCATTGCGGAGCTCGAACCGACTCAGCGAGGCATATATTGTGGCTCGCTGGGCTATCTGAGCGTGACCGGCGAGATGGATACCAGCATCGCGATCCGGACGGCCGTCGTTCGTAACGGCACGGTGTACTTTCAAACCGGCGGGGGGATTGTCGCAGATTCAGAGCCGGAAGCAGAGTATCGTGAGACACTCGACAAGGCGCGCGGCATCATCCGGGCCCTGGCGAGTGCTCGTGCGGGCGCGTCGAGGATAGCGGATAGCTCGTCATGATCCTGTTGATCGACAACTACGATTCTTTCGTCTACAACCTCGCACGCTACGTCCGGGAGCTGGGTGAGACCCCGCTGGTACGTCGCCACGATGCCGTCACGCTCGACGAGATCTCTGCGCTCAACCCCAGTCACATCATCATTTCGCCGGGACCGTGCTCGCCGACGGAAGCCGGCCTTTCCTGCGACATTGTCCGGCGGTTTGGTCCCTCCATCCCGACGCTCGGCGTCTGCCTGGGACATCAGTGCGTCGGCGCGGCCTACGGAGGGGAGATTGCGCGGGCCGGGCGCCCGATGCATGGAAAGACGTCGCTGATCCGTCACAACGAGAGTGGCATTTTCGCCGGACTCCCCAATCCATTCGCGGCCACTCGCTACCATTCGCTCGTCATCGCTCCCGGGTCCCTTCCGCCTGATCTCGAGGTCACCGCAACCTCCCATGACGGCGAGATCATGGCGGTCCGGCATCGGGCTCACCCGGTCATCGGAGTGCAGTTTCATCCGGAATCAGTGCTCACGGAACACGGGTACAGGATGCTGTCGAACTTTCTGGGAGGCGTACGCGACTCTCTGCCCGTGGGCGCCGACGGTGGACTCGGTCTTTCCGCCATTGGTTACCGCCTTCCAGCCGAAGGAATGGACCGTCGCCGCTCCCCCCGCGCCCATCAGGCCCCCTGGTACGTGACTTAGCCCGCCATGAACGGACTCTGATCAGAATGCGCGTGCCTCGTGTGTTGCTGACGCTCGGGCTCACGGCCGGCTCGCCGGGCATTGCGTCGGCGCAGACGGCTGACTCTGCCCCGCAGTTCCAGCGATCCGAGATGATGATTCCGATGCGCGACGGCGTCCGGCTTCACACGCTGGTATTCACACCCGCCCGCGGCAACGACTCGCTCCCGATTCTGCTCACCCGTACACCGTACGGGATCAAGGAATCAGAGCAACGACTGACCGGAGCGTACGTCGAGTTGGCTCGCGACGGTTACGTCTTCGCGTTTCAGGACATCCGGGGACGCTACGGGTCGGAGGGAACCTTCCTGATGAACCGGCCGCTCCACGATCCGAGCGACTCCGCCGGCGTGGACGAAGCCACGGACACCTACGATACCGTCGAGTGGCTGATTCACAACGTCGGCAGGACGACGGGCAGGGTTGGGGTGCTCGGTATTTCCTATCCAGGCTGGCTGGCTGCGATGGCGGGCGTAAACGCGCACCCCGCAGTCAAGGCGATATCGCCCCAGGCACCGATGACGGATACCTGGATGGGTGACGACTTCTTTCACTATGGTGCATTTCGGCTGAGCTACGGTTTCGAATACGCCTCGGAGATGGAGCTGACGAAGGACGGCTCGCAACCACCCCCCGTGGGCGGCTACGACACCTACGACTGGTATCTCGAGCAGGGGCCGTTGAGCAAGCTGACGCGGCTCCTGGCCGGGCGCGCGCCGACCTGGACCAATTTTACGATCCATCCGACGTACGACACATTCTGGCGCGCTCACGCGCTGCCCACGTACCTGAAACGGCTCACGGTTCCAACGCTGACTGTGGGCGGCTGGTGGGACCAGGAAGACTTTTACGGCCCGCTCAAGACCTATGCGACCCTCGAGCCGCTCGATTCCGGGCAGATGAATGCGCTGGTGGTCGGCCCCTGGAATCACGGTGGGTGGTCTCGAGGAGACGGACAGAAGCTGGGCGAGATCGATTTCGGCAGCCCGACCGGCCGCTGGTTCCGGGAACAAGTTCAGGCCCCCTGGTTCGCCCACTGGCTGAAGGGCCGAGATTCGCTTCCCGTGCGCGAGGCTATGGTGTTCGAGGGCGGATCGAATCGCTGGCGCACGTTCGGCCGCTGGCCGCCGCCCAGCCGCGATCGCAACCTCTACTTCCGGGAAAACGGACGGCTGTCGTTCGACGCGCCGACTGCTCGCGATCCGGCTTTCGATAGCTACGTATCCGATCCCCGGCACCCCGTACCGTACCGACAGCGACCGGTACAGCGGACCTATGATCCCCGGGGATCCGGGTGGTACACGTGGCTCACGGAGGACCAGCGATTCGTCGATAACCGCCCGGACGTGTTGACCTGGCGTACGGAGCCCCTGACGAGCGACGTGGTTATCGCCGGTAGCCTAGCAGCTCAGCTATTTGCGGCGACCACGGGGACCGATGCCGACTGGATCGTGAAGCTGATCGATGTATATCCGGATTCGGTGCCCGGCAATCCGAAAATGGGCGGCTACGAGCTGATGGTCGCCAGCGAGATCCTGCGCGGACGTTACCGCACCGGCTTCGATCGGCCGACCGCAATCAGGGCCGGGCGCATCGAGTCCTACACGGTCGACCTACACCAGCAGAGCTATCGCTTTCTTCAAGGGCATCGGATCATGGTCCAGGTCCAAAGCACCTGGTTTCCCGTCTACGATCGCAATCCTCAGACGTTCGTGCCCAACATTTTCACCGCTCGGCCGAAGGATTTTCGCGCCGCGACGCAGCGTATGTATCGATCGGTCTCTCACCCCTCGCACATCGCCTTGCCGGTTCTGGAGGAATGATCGAGAGCGATTCATGACGCTGATTATCGAGTCGATCGTCACGACCCTCGACCGGGCAGGTCGGGCCAATTTCGCGCCCATGGGCGTCGAGTGGGGCGAGGACTCGATCGTGCTCAAGCCTTTTCTGGAAACCACCACATTCCCCAACGTCCGAGATACCGGTGTTGCGGTAGTCAATCTGACGGACGATGTGCTGCTCTTCGCCCAGAGTGCGATCGGATCTCCGGTCTTCCCTTCGCACCCGGCGACGGTGCTGCGCGGCGTCGTGCTCGAGGCGGCGTGCTCCTGGCGGGAGCTCGAAGTCGTCAACATCGACGCGACCCCGCCGAGATCTCGAATCGAAATGCGGGTGTGTCACCGGGGAACTCGCCGCGACTTTATCGGATTCAATCGGGCCCGCCATGCGGTGCTCGAAGCTGCCATTCTCGCCACCCGCGTGCACCTGCTGCCTGCGCAGCAGATCCGCGACGAGTTGGCTCGCCTCGCCGTCCCGGTGGACAAGACGGCGGGACCACGTGAACGCGAGGCCTGGACGCTGATCGGCGGGTACATCGACTCCAAAATCGGCACGGTGTCACCGCCATGACTGGCCACGGCCGGCCCGATGCCAGCGTTTATGTGGAAGCTCCCGCCAGACTCCACTTTGGCGTGCTGGACCTGCATGGGGGGCTGGGTCGGCGATTCGGCGGCATGGGAGCGGCGATCCCCACTCCCTCGCTGTTGCTCGAGGCGACGCGCGCCGGTGAGGTCGAATGCGAAGGAGCCGATGCGGACCGTGCGGTCGGCTTTGCCCGGCGCATCCTGGCTCACCACGGCCAGCGGGACGGCGTGCATCTCCGCATCCATCGCGCGATTCCGCCCCATGTCGGACTCGGCTCGGGCACTCAGCTCGCGCTGGCGGTGGCGCGGGCCGTGGCAGAGCTCTACGAGCTCCCCACCATGACCCGCGAGCTCGCCCGAATCGTGGATCGCGGACGCCGCTCGGCGATCGGGACTTGGGCGTTCGAATCCGGCGGTTTCATCCTCGAAGGGGGGCGGCGACCCGGCACCGATGAGCTCGCTCCCCTGCTCGCTCGCTACGAGATCCCGCCAACTTGGCGGTACGTGGTCGTGATTCCTCCGGCGGCGCCCGGTTTGAGTGGTGAAGCGGAGGCAGACGCATTCCGCCGCCTCCCAACGCCCGCGATCGGCGATGTCGAGCGAGTGGCTCACCTTGTTTTGATGCGGCTACTTCCGGGGTTGGTAGAGCGAGACCTGGAAGCGTTCGGCAGTGCGCTGTCGGAGATACAACGAATCACGGGGGCTTGGTTCGCTACAGCGCAAGGCGGCGTCTTCGTGCCGGGACCTTCCGCCGCTCTGATAAATCGGCTATCAGATGCGGGGGCTTCCGGAGTTGGTCAAAGCTCTTGGGGCCCAACCGTTTACGCCATTGTAGACGGGGCTGAGCGCGGCCGTGAGCTGGCTCGCCAGGCGAGCGGTTGGCTGGGCGAGCGAGGAGCCGTTTTCGAGGGCGCATTTCTGAATCGAGGCGCCCGGGTGTGGCGCGGGTCGACAAACGCGTTGGCTGATTGACAGTTGAACAGGCGCGCGGTATAGTCTAGCCCCACGTTCCAATTCACTCGATAGCGCCCCGCCGGTGTTAGGCGAGCCAACGGGAGCTACGGCACTGGAAGCAGTGCGTTCGTCGAAGGTCGTGGGATCGCCAGGGCGCGGCACCGCTTCACCGAGCGCGCAGCCGTGCTCGATTCTCATCTAGAGACAATCGTTGGGCGGCGGTCTTGCCGAGGGCCTAATGGGAGCATTCCCGCTCGCTGCCACGATGCGAAAGAGGACGAGCCCAAATTGGTCTCGGCCGGCGTGGTGGCGAGGCTACCAACTCACTCCGACAAACTGCGCCCTCCCCCGCAGATCTAGCGCTCAGGCGATTTCTAGCGTACATCCAAGGCAACCAGTGTCAGCGTACCTCAACGCAGGCCTCCACTCGAGGGGGCTCTGGGCAGCGATCGCAATCCAGCGTGGTCCGCCCACCGCAGCGTGAGTCGCCCCCCGGCGGGGTGAGCGGCCCGGATCCGGTCGCCCAACCCAGCCTCAGGCATCGACAGTACCATCACGGAAGGTGTAGGTCGCAGTAGAATCACCCTTCATCCTGAGGTCAGTTATGAACCGCTTTACCCGGAAGGTGTTGTCCGGCGTCGCTGCGAGCCTCGCGCTCGCAACCGTCGCCAACGCCCAAGCTGCGCGGTCAGGGGCTTGGACCCTGAATGCGCCGGAGGGCGACTGGTATATCACGGGGCGTGATTACAGCCTGCAGCGGTTCAGCCCGCTCAAGCAGATCACGACCTCGAACGTGCAGAACCTCAAGGCTGCCTGGACGTTCTCGACTGGGACGCTGCGCGGTCACGAGGGCAATCCGCTGGTCGTCGGGAACGTCATGTACGTGAACACCTCGTTCCCGAACATCGTCTACGCGCTCGATCTCTCGAAGCCCGGCGCGCCGCAGATCTGGAAGTACGTTCCGAACCAGTCGCCGGATGCGATTCCAATCGCCTGCTGCGACCTGGTGAACCGCGGCACCGCCTATCACCCCAGCGGCAAGATTTTCATCAATGCGCTGCAGGGTGAGTTGATCGCGCTCGATGCGAAGACGGGCAAGGAGCTCTGGAAGGCGAAGCACCCGGATCACTCGGACGCCGGCCCCGAGGCCATTGGCTACAAGCAGGGCGCCACGATCACCGTCGCCCCGATCGTGATCAAGGACATCGTGATCACCGGTATTTCGGGTGGTGAGTTCGGCGTGCGCGGCCGCGTGTCGGCCTTCGACGTGAACACCGGCCAGCACAAGTGGACCATGTACAGCACCGGCCCCGACAAGGAAGTCGGGATCGAGGGCGATGCCAACGCCAACTACGCATCCCACAAGGGGAAGGACCTCGGGGTCTCGACCTGGCAGGGTGACGAGTGGAAGCGCGGCGGCGGCACCACCTGGGGCTGGTACTCCTACGACCCCGAGTTGGACCTCTTCTACTACAGTGTAGGCAACCCGGGGACCTGGAACCCCGATCAGCGCCCGGGCGACAACAAGTGGTCGATGACCATCTTCGCCCGCAAGCCGGCCGACGGTAAGGTCGTTTGGGCCTACCAGATGACGCCGCACGATGAGTGGGACTACGACGGCGTAAACGAGAACGTCCTGTTCGAGAACGGCGGCAAGAAGCTGCTGGCTCACTTCGATCGTAACGGGATTGCGTACACGATCGATCGGACCAACGGCAAGGTCATCGTCGCCAACGCCTACGGCCCGATCAACTGGGCCGTGAACAAGGGCACCGGCACCCCAGTCGAGGGTGTGGTTGCCACCGGCGTGCCGAAGAAGGACCCGAAGTACGGCACGACCTCGAAGAAGAACACCGAGGGCATCTGCCCCGCGGCGATCGGCTTCAAGGATCAGCAGCCGTCGGCGTACTCGCCGATGACCGGCCTGTTCTACGTGCCGGCCAACCACATCTGCATGGACTACGAGGGCGTCGAGGTCAAGTACTCGGCCGGTCAGCCCTACGTGGGCGCCATCGTGCGGATGTTCCCGGGCCCGGGCGGCCACCGTGGTCGCTTCATCGCCTGGGATCCGATGAGTGGCACCGTGAAGTGGGAAATCAAGGAGAACCTTGCGGCGTACGGCGGTGCCCTTACGACCGCCGGTGGCCTGGTGTTCTACGGGACGATGGAAGGCTGGCTCAAGGCGGTCGACGCCAAGAGCGGCAAGGTCCTCTGGCAGTTCAAGACCCCCTCGGGCATTATCGGCAACCCGATGACCTACCTCGGCCCGGATAAGAAGCAGTACGTGGCCGTGTACTCGGGCATCGGTGGCTGGGCCGGCATCGGCGTGGCAGCCGGTATCGGCGCCGAGGATCCCACCGCGGGTCTGGGCGCGCTCGGCGCGTTCGGCGACGCGGGTCAGTTCTCCACCCAGGGTGGCGTGCTGACGGTCTTCTCGCTCTAAGCTTTACCCCGCGAGCCCGGGGGAGACCCCGGGTCCGCGGACTGATGCAGGCCAGGGGGCGTGGATCGAGCGGGGGCACGCGGCAAGCCTGTGTGCTTCCTCACCATCCGACGCCCCCTTGCCATCTTGTGCCTTCGGCGCTCCGCCCGCATATAATCCAGTATGCTGACCCTTCGGCCCCTCAGCTGCTCGACGGCGCTCGCTCTCCTGCTGGCAGGTGCTCCCAGCATCGCTGTGGCACAGCGGCCCGGCCCGGCTCAGCCCGGCATCCTGCGGGTGTGCACGGATCCGAACAACCTCCCGGTCTCGGATTCGATGAACCAGGGCTACGAGAACAAGATCGCCCAGCTCATCGCGGACACTTGGCATTCCAAGCTCGAATACGTGTACTGGCGGCAGGGGTTCGGATATTTCAACCGGGGGCTCAACGGCCTCTACTGCGATGTGGAGATCTCTGCCCCCGCGGGGATCGATATCGTCGCGACGACGCGTCCCTACTTTCGCTCCGCTTATGCCATCGTCTACCGCAAAGACAGCGGGCTCAACATCACGTCACTGGACGACCCCGCGCTCAAGCGTCTGAAGATCGGCGTCAACATGGTGGGTTCGGACGGCGACGCCGGGCCACCCGCTGCTGCGCTCAAGAGTCACGGGGTGGTCGGGAATCTGGTCGGCTTTCCGACCTTCTTCAGCGAGATCAACCGCCCAGAGGATATCATCAAGGCGGTGAGTGACAAGAAGGTAGACCTCGCGATCGTGTGGGGACCGACTGCGGGATACTTTGCGGCGAAATCGCCGGTTCCCCTGGTACTGAACCCGATTCTGGCCGACTCTGCCACCGGCATTCCGTTTTCGTACTCGATTGCGATGGCGGTGGCTCGGCGCAATAAGGTCCTGCGCGACAGCCTCCAGACCTTCCTCGACCAGAACCGCGGCAACGTCGAAGAGATTCTGAAGTCATTTGGGGTTCCTCTGTTTCCGGTCGCCGACTCCAGTCGGTCGGCGACGTCTCCCTCCAAGAGCGATTCCGCTGGGGGGATTCGATCGACGCCTCGAGGCCGGTAGTCAGCCCCGGGGAGCACAACCTGCCGTGTGAGAGCGCCGGTCCCTCGCGGCGTGCGCTGCGCCTCGCCACCCGCTAGGGACGATTGTTTGGTACCCTACTGCGTGAAAGGACCGTTCGTCAGATGAGCTCTTCCTCGACCGCCTGGTATGCCTGGCTGCTGAGCGCGGTGCTCGGCGGACTGGGACTCGCTTCCGGCGCAACGCCGGCGCGGGCTCAGGGGCAGCACGATGCCTACCACGAGGCGCCGCGCGACACTATCTCTCAGGAGGCGTATCAGGGTTGGAAGCAGTTCGAGCTGAACTGCTCCCGCTGTCACGGTGAGTATGGCGTCGGGACGTCGTTCGCGCCGGCACTCATCGTCTCGCTGAAGGACGGCGGCACGATCCCGAACAAGGAAGTCTTTATCCAGACGGTCTGTGCAGGACGGCCCGACAAGGGAATGCCTTCGTGGTGCGCCCTTGGGCTGGAAATGGAAAAGATCCAGAATATCTATGCGTACTTGAAAGGGCGGGCGGATGGAAAGATCCACATCGGCCGACCTGCCGCGAAGGCCGGACCGGAGCCGGGCAAGTCGAGCAGCTGAAGCCCGGCTGGGTTCGACGGGACCGCGCAGCGCCGGCGGTCCCGTCGCCATTTTCACTTGGAGATCCCGCCACGAGCCCATGCATCCACTCTTAGCGGCATCGATGATCGGGCTGTTGCTCTCACCGCGCTTGCTGGCTCAGGAGGCGGCGGCTCACTCCCGCATGACAGCAGCGGAGGTGAAAGCCAAGCTCGCGGCCGCCACCGAGCAGAGCCCTCCCGACCTGAGTGGGGCCGATCTCAGTGGTCTCGAGCTCGACGGTGTCGATTTTCGCCGCGCCAAGCTCAGCGGGGTCCAGCTGGTCAAAACTCGGCTCGCCAAGGCAAATCTGTTCACCTGCGATCTCACCGACGCCGTGCTGACAGGCGCCGATCTGCGTGAAGCAAACCTCGACGGCACCGTGCTCCGTCGGGCCAATCTGCACGAAGCCGATCTCGAGGGGGCAAGCCTGTTTGCGACTATCATCGAACGTGCAGACCTGAGCGGCGCCAATCTGCGCAAGGCTCGGATCATCGGGTACCTCAAGAACGCCAACCTGGCGAAGGCCGTGTTGCGCGAGGCGAATATCGGGGCTGATCCCGGCAACCAGTCGATGGGCGTGATGCGAGCGACGTTCGTAGGCGCGGACTTGAGCGGCGCCGATCTGTCCAGCGCCAACCTGTACAAGGCGGACTTCTCATTCGCCAACCTGACCGGCGCCAGACTGGCGGGCGCCGATCTCGGCACAACCGACCTGGTCCAGACGGATTTCTCCGGCGCAGATATTACGGGCGCCAATTTCGCGAGGGCTGATATCAACGGGGCCATCTTCCGCGGCGTCGTAGGGCGAGCCCAAGCCAAAGGATTCGATCAGGCCCGCAATCGTGACAAGGCAATCTTTGATGCGCAGTAGAATTTTTCTGGCGGCCGCATTGTTTGCTACCGCCGCATGTAGCTCCGGCGCCGATCGCAAGCCGGACACGCAGCCCTCTGCGGATTCGGCCTCTTCGGCGGCGGCGCCAAAGAGCTCGTTTTCCGAAGCGGCAGCTTCCGGCAGCGAGCTGGCGTATGTCACCAACGAAGACTCACGCAACCTGAGCATCGTGGATGCCGGCACCGATCGTGTTGTCGCTACGATCGAGGTGGGGACTCGGCCGCGAGGCGTTCACGCGACGCCTGATGGGCGCACCATCTTCGTCGCGCTCAGTGGGTCGCCCAAGTGTCCGCCCACCATGCCCGATGCGGAATGTGAGAAGCTTCAGGCCGACAAGAGCAAGGACGGCATCGCGGTGGTCGACGCCGCGACTCGGAAGGTCACACGCGTGCTGCCCGGGGGATCCGATCCGGAGAACTTCGACATCTCCGCGGATGCTACTCGCCTGTTCGTGTCCAACGAGGACGCCGGCGTTGCGTCGGTGGTCGATATCGCCTCGGGAAAGATCGTCTCGAGCGTTCGCGTGGGACGCGAGCCCGAAGGCGTTCGGGTGCAGCCCGATGGAAAGGCAGTCTGGGTGACAGGAGAAACCGACCACAACGTCACCATTCTGGATGCGGCGACCGGCAAGCGACTCAGCGCGGTCTCAGTAGGCAAGCGACCCCGCGGCATCGCGTTCACACCCGATGGGAAGCGAGCTTACGTCACCTGCGAGGTGGATGGCACGGTCTGGGTCATCGATGCACACGCAAGGAAGGTCTTGAAGACACTCACGATGCCGACCGGTTCGAAGCCGATGGGCGTTGCGGTCTCACCTGACGGGAGCCGGGTCTACGTGTCCACCGGACGGGGCGGCACCGTTCAGGCCATCGATACAGGCACCAATGAAATTGTGGGAGCTGTGGAAGTTGGAAAACGCCCCTGGGGCATTGCGCTGACGGCGGACGGCCGCAAACTCTTCACTGCCAACGGACCCTCGAACGACGTCGCAGTCGTGGATACGCAAACGCTCAAGGTGATCGCCCGTATTCCGGTAGGAGAAGTTCCATGGGGAGTAGCGGTGGCCCCGGCACCGAGAGCAACGCCGGCAAGCTGATCGGTCAGTCTCGACCTGGCCGCCATACCTGCCCGAAGAAGGGCGCCTGGGCCTGGGTGGCCGCGGCGTTACTGGCTCACACCGCCGCCGCACCAGTGGCTCCGGCGCAGCAGCTGCACTATGAAAGTCCCTCTCGGGTGACCGCAACGCGGTTCGAGGTCGACACCGAAGCCCACCAACCGCTGCGGACACTCTGGGAGAACAGCAACGCTGCGGGAGCCGAGCGGGTGGCCTGTATCGGAGGTGACATAACAGACGGGGTCGGTCACATCAGCCGCGTGCTGCTGCTCGAACCGGGAGACGCGGATTCGCTCGGCATCTCCGCGTCGGCGTCGATCGACCGCTGCGCGCCCCCCCGATGGTTCGGGACGGCGCACACCCATATCGCGCTGTATGATGGCCAGCACCCCTATCCGAACTTTTCCGGGGCCGACCGGGGGGTCATGATGTTGTGGTGGCGGCGCTGGACTGCCGACGGAGTCTTCTGCGTGTTGTACAGCTCGAGGGAAGCCCACTGCGAGCTGCAGAGCACGTCTGCCAGCCTCATTGCTGGGCCCGGTACGAGGGTCTCCTACTAGCGAACGAGTCCTGCTAGGAGATCGGCCGGCGGGTGAGAAAACTCCCCGGTCGGCGCGCAACGATCAGTGCATCCAGCCCCCACCGACGCCCGGCCCGGGCAAAGAAGAACGCCACCATCAAAGCGAACAGGACCAGATGAAATCCTTGCTGCCCGGACGACATCCATTGGGTGGCCAGGCCGTAGTTGGTGACCAGAACCAAAGCCACTATAGCCGCGAGGCCGGTGCAGAACCCGAGCGTCAGGCCGAGACCGGCAACGGTTTCGCCCCAGGCGGTGAGATGCGCGAAAAGGCCGGCGTGGGTCAGGACGGTATGCTCGAGGAAGTCTTTGTAGAACGCGATCGGGTTTTCCGACGCTTGTTTGGCGACGATCTTGGGCATCACCCCGAGCCACCGTTCCGAAACCGTGGGCACCGGTAACACCCCACCGGCAAGCACGACCGTCATCTTGGTCACGAGCGACTTGACGAAGTAGAGTCCCACAAGGATCCGCAGAACAGCGAGCCATTCGGACGGTCGCGTCATATCGACTGGGCGATCCGGCATCGCAGACTCCTCGAGAATCAGTCTACCGCGAGTTCCTGGAACACGAAGCTCCAGGTATCGGTGAGCTCATCCAGCACCTTCGCTATCGGCTTGCCGGCGCCGTGGCCGGCCTTGGACTCGAGCCTGAGAAGAACCGGATGAGCAGAGCTGGTCGCTGCCTGTAATCGCGCCGTCATCTTGCGCGCGTGCATCGGATCGACCCGTGTATCGCTCTCAGCCGTCGCGAGGAGAACGGCGGGATAAACTACTCCGTCCTGCACCCGATGGTAGGGGCTGTACGCTTTGAGCCAGGCGAACTGGGCTGGATCGTCAGGAGAGCCGTACTCGGGAATCCACAGGCGGGCGATTAGAAACCGGTGGTACCGGAGCATGTCCAGGAGCGGCACCTGCACCACTACCGCGCGGAAGAGATCTGGCCGTTGAGTGAGGGCGGCCCCCATCAGGAGGCCCCCATTAGAGCCACCGGCAATCGCCAGGCGTTCCGACGTCGTGTACCCCTCGGCGATAAGCCACTCGGCTGCGGCGATGAAGTCGTCAAAAGTGTTCTGTTTGTTGCCCAGCATTCCGTTCTGGTGCCAGGTTTCGCCATACTCTCCCCCACCCCGCAGATTGGGCACAGCAACCAAACCACCATGCTCCAGCCACAGCATCAACGACCGGGAAAATCCGGGCGTCATGCTGATATTGAACCCGCCGTATCCGGTGAGATAGACCGGATTGGTGCCATCGTATCGGACGTCGCGAGGTTCGACTACGAACATCGTGATCGACGTTGCGTCCCGCGATGAATAGGTGACCTGGCGTACCACGTAG
>Ga0075421_100005477_pt1 | contig 15365 bp, 14 predicted proteins | sample SoiMetdeltSBSDD5_FD_75292 | JGI IMG/M metagenome (GOLD analysis project Ga0075421, IMG submission 75292) | Bulk soil microbial communities from a Populus tree surrounding site in Tennessee, USA - Soil MetaG P. deltoides SBSDD5 | ecosystem: Environmental > Terrestrial > Soil > Tree plantation...
GAGAAACGAACGATAGAAGACTTCCTCCAGCGGCGGCACGACGATGGCTGAACCGACGATCCGCACGATGAGGAACATCCACGCCAGGACGGAGCCCGTTCCGAAAGCCTCGTGCGGGTTCCAGGGCGGACCAGTTTTGCCGATCTTCGGATAGTAATCATTCAGCCCGACCCAGACTCCAAACACCGCCACGCCGACAACGATCGCCTCCCAACTGAATTTCCATCGCATTTCGGCGACTAACGTCCAGACCGTCCAGATCAGCCACGCGCCGACGATCGTCTTTCCAAGGTAAAACCAGTAACGCGACGCGTCGCCAAACTGACCCTGGCAAAAGGTCAACGCGACGAAGATCACGAACGGCGCGACCCGGGCCAACAGCGGTGAGGCCTCAAGTTTCTTGAATAACAAATTCATCGAAACAAGTGGAATGCGCGAGCCTCCGGTGGGGCGAGACTCCGTCGAGCCCATTTTCGATCCCGCGACTGCGGGAGAGGCGAACGCAGCGAGCTTTCTCCCTGGACCCGGATGCGAAGACGCTCGCTGCGCTCGCACTGCCTGCGGCGGAAGAGTCCACTCGACGGAGCCTCGCCCTACCTTGCGGTTCACGGGTGGTACAAGCACTTCCTTTCATTGACCGGTTTCGGATCAGAGCCGAGGCAAACTGAGCACGTTGGTCTCGCCGCGCCATACTACCGTCACTGTGTAACGTTCGATCTTCGTGACGCGCGCCTCCTTGATAACGTCGCCAACATGCAACATATCGCCGTTAATTACGACAGCCGGCTTGTTCAGGCGATAGATGATGCTCTGCAACTTGAGCTCGGGGAACGAGGGCGGAGTGTTGGTGACGGCGGCCACCACGTTCGTTTCGACCGGTGGCGGTTGGCCCGGCGGACCTCCCACGGTCGTTGTGACGGCGGTCACGGATGGCTTCGCAGCGGCCACTGACGCGGTGGCGGAGTCGGCGCGAGTCACGACGTTGGTGCTGACTTTGATATCCGGTCGCGGCGCCCCGGGTTCAAGGGCCCTTGATTCGATAGAAGCACCCTCCACTTCGACGGCCTTTTCGGCAACCGCCGATGCGTGCATCGGTTGGCGCGTGTGCCACCACTTCGAGAACGCCCACACGGAAACGGCGACCAGCGCCAGCAAAGCCAGGACCGCAAGCAGACGGAAGAGCGGACTGGGCCGGGCCGCATAATCGACCGGCTGCAGCGGCACCTTCGGGGGCGAATCGGACGGATTTTGTTTCTGCGACTCCGCCGCTCGCTTCAGCGCATCGTTGATCAGGCTCATACCTTGACGACCCCTTCCAATTCGCGGATGGCGAGGCCGGCGAGATCGAAATCAACGGTCTTGCGCTTGTGCACGTATCCCGCGAGCAGACATTTGTCGCACAGCGCGTTCACCAGGCGCGGGATGCCCTCTGTGTAACGGTAAATCCGCCAGAGGGCGCCCACCGTGAAATTCGGCGCGCCATTCGAGCCGGCGACCTGGAGCCGATGCAGCACGTAGGGCCACAGCTCCCAGCGATTCAACGACTCCAAATGAAACCGGACGGTGATGCGCTGCCGCAATTGGCGCAGGCGATGATCGTTCAATCGGTCGCGCAACTCCGGCTGGCCCATCAGGACGATCTGGAGCAGCTTGCGATTGTCCGTCTCCAGATTGGAGAGGAGCCGGATCTGTTCGAGCAACTCGTTCGTGAGATCCTGCGCCTCATCGATGACCAGCACCGCATCCTTGCCCTGAATCAACAGATCGATCAGCAATTGGTTCAACGCCGAAAGCACTTCCAGCCGCGTCATGTTTTTGGTGTTGAACCCGAACTCCATCGCAATGGCCCGGATGAGCTCGTCGGTATCCAGAATCGGATTCAGAATCAACGCCGTGGCAAACTGGTCGCCGAGTTCGCGGAGCATGGCGCGGCACAACGTCGTTTTGCCCGCGCCCACCTCGCCTGTGATCTGCACGAACCCCTTGCGCTCGCGAATGCCATAGAGCATGTGGTTGTAGGCCTCGCGGTGTTTTGCGCTGAAAAAGAGAAACCGCGGGTTCGGCGTCAGTTCAAACGGCGGTTCCTTCAGGCCGTAATATTGCAAATACACGACGGTTGTTTAACCAAGATCGCCGGACGAGAAAAGCAAAAGGTTGGAAATGCGAGGCGTGGTCCGTGATGCGTGACTGAAGCGGTTCTCCGGCTCACGCTTTCACGCACCACGCATCACGCCCATCGTGGCACGTGCCGGTTCAGAATGCTTCTCACGGCCCGCAACATCGCCTTCATCTCGACCTCCCTGCCGACGGTGATGCGAAGATAGTCGTTCACGTCCGGATCACTGAACCACCGCACCAGAACCTTTCTCTCGCGCAGCTTCCCCAGCCAGTCTTTCGCCGCGCCGACCGGAGGCCTGACCAGCAGGAAGTTTGTCTGGCCGGGAAAGACGCGGAAGCCAATTATTGTCAGCTCGCGTGCCACGCGTTCGCGCTCCGCGACGATGCGCCGGAAATTCGCACGGTAGTAAGGGAGAGCATCAAGCGTCGCGAGCGCGGCCACCTGTCCAAGGCCGTTGACATTGTAACTGTCGCGAATCCTGTCGAGCGCCGCGATGAGTTCCGGATGGCCGACGAAGTAGCCGATGCGTTGAAAGCAGAGCGAGTAGGCCTTCGAGAACGTGCGCGAGACGATGACGTGCGGATACTTCAGAGCCAGTTCCAACGCGTTCTCGTCGGCAAAGTCAACGTACGCCTCGTCGAGAATGACGACGCCCTTTTGCGCGCGGCAAAGCGATTCGAGTTCCGCCGTCGGATACCCGCGTCCGCCCGGCGCATTCGGCGTCGTAATGAAAGTCAGTGCGGCATGAAAGTCCCATCTCCCGTCGCGACGGAGTTCGAAAACAGATGGCAAACTGAAATCCGGTTTCAGCGGCACAGGATTCCTGCCGGCGCCGTGGATGTCGGCCAGCACCGGGTAGAGCGAGTAGCTCGGCGTGAAGTATTGGACGGTCGCACCAGAGCGGAGCGCGGCCATCCTGGCCGCAGCAGATTCGCCGGGGACAAAGGGTACGATACTTCCACGCGGCTCTCCGCGAACGGCAGCGCTGCGGCCTGGAAGGCCGCGGTCCGCCGGCTCCACAAACGCCCGCGTCGCCAGGGCCAGCAGTTCATCCGAACCGTTTCCGATGATGATGTTCTCCGTCTTGCAGCCGTGAATCTGCGCCAGCTTCTCTCGCAGCGCCTGCGCTGTCGGATCGGGATACAGCCGCAATCGTCCATCCACTGCCGCTTTCACCGCCTTCAGCACTTTCGGCGACGGCGGATAGGGATTCTCGTTCGTGTTGAGTTTGATCAGCCCCTTGATCTTCGGTTGCTCGCCTGGGATATAGGCGTGCAATCGCTCGACGAGCGGACGGACTAACTTCATTTCCCCTCCAGACGAATCGCCGCCGACCGCCCATGCGCATCCAATCCTTCCATCTCGGCAAACTTCTGCACCGCCGCCAGCGACTTCTTCAACGCAGCGCGATCGTACTGCACCACGCTCGTACGGCGTTGGAACTGATCGACCATCAGACCGGAAAACGACGCCCCCGCCCCACCGGTCGGCAATGTGTGACTCGGCCCGGCCACGTAGTCGCCCAGCACCGTCGGCGAATACGGGCCTAGGAAAATCGCGCCCGCGGTCGTTATCTTTTCGGCAACCTTCGCCGGATTCCGTGTCATCACTTCGCAATGCTCCGGTGCGAGTTGATTCACCAACTCAATCCCCTGCTCCAACGTCTTCATCTGGATCAACCATCCGTTGTTCGACAGCGCTTTGGCGATGAATTCGCGGCGCGAGCAGCTTGGCAGTTGTCGCTCGATCTCGCGTTCGACCGACCGCAGCACCCGCGCCGACGTCGTGACCAGCCAGACCCGCTCGTGACCGGAGCCGTGCTCCGCCTGCGCCAGGAGGTCGGCAGCGGCAAACTTCGGATTGGCCGCGTCGTCTGCGAGCACGAGCACTTCGCTGGGGCCGGGCAGAAGGTCAATCGCCACGTGTCCGAACAGCAGCCGTTTCGCCGCCACCACATACGCGTTGCCTGGGCCGAAGACCTTTTGCACGTGACGAATCGTCGCCGTCCCGTACGTCATCGCCGCAATCGCCTGGGCGCCACCGACGCGATAAATCTCCGTCGCCCCCGCCGCGCGCCCCGCGTAAAGCAACGCCGGGTTGATCGCGCCATCCTTGCCACAGGGCGTGCAGACGACGATCTCCGGACAACCTGCCACGTTCGCCAGCGTCACCGTCATCAGCGCCGTCGAAACCAGCGGCGCCGTGCCGCCCGGAATGTAAATGCCGATGCGTTGATAGGGATCAAACTTCTCGCCCACTGTCGCACCCTGCGAGTTCCTGGCCGACCAGTTCTTTCGCAGTGACTTGCGGCTGAACATCTCGATGTTCCGGCGCGCGGTTTCGACGACCTCGCGAAGCGCCTCGTCCGCCTGGAGCGACGCCGCCATCAGCTCCGCCTTGCTCACCGGCAGCTGTTCGGAGGTGAGATGCGCGCCGTCGAATCGTTCGGTCAGTTCCAGCAAAGCCGCGTCGCCACGCTCATAAACCTCCCGAAGAATCGCACGCGTCCGCTCCTCAATCGTCGGATCGAACAGACTGCTCTGGGTCGTCAGCGCACGGACCTTTTCGGCGAACCCCCTATCCGTGTATCGCAACACATTCATGCGCGCGGCGACGCTAGAGGAACCCCAGGGCAAAGTCAAAGCCACGCACATTACGCCAATGTCCTAATTCAAATTGTAGCGGCGGTCTGTGACCGCCGATTACGGCACTCATAGAGTGCCGCTACAGCCAAATCAGGACACTACCCACATTAACGATTGGTTGAGGGTTGAGAGAAGGATGTTTGAGCATCGTCACCTCATCTGATACGCTAACTCCGTGAGTTTCGTCGCTGAATTGAATGCATTGCCGTTGGGAGCCCTGCTCCAAAGCTCCTTGTCCACCACCCACGACGCGGCCCGCCGGGTTCTTGCCGGGTCGGCATCGTCGGTGAACGACTTCGCGAATTTGATCTCTCCGGCAGCGGGCGAATTGTTGGAACCCCTTTGCCGGCGTTCGCAGGCGTTGACCCAGCAACGGTTCGGCAAGGTCATTCGCCTCTTTGCGCCGCTTTACCTTTCCAACGAGTGCATCAACAACTGCAAGTATTGCGGGTTCTCGCGCGACAACCCGATCCTGCGCGTGACGCTCACCGTCGATGAAGTGGTGCGCGAAGCGCGGGCGCTCAAGGAGCAAGGGTTCCGCAATTTGCTGCTCGTCGCCGGCGAGCATCCGAAGTTTGTTTCCAACCCCTATCTCGTCGATTGCGTCCGCGCGCTGCACGAGGAAATCCCCGGCATCTCGCTCGAAGTCGGACCGATGGAAACGGAGGACTATCGCCCGCTTGTGCAGGCGGGCGCGGACGGGTTGGTCGTGTACCAGGAAACGTACGACCGCGCTGTGTATCCCGAGATGCACATCGCCGGACCGAAACGGAACTTCGATTGGCGCCTGGAGACGGCGGAGCGCGCTTACGCGGCCGGCTTTCGCCGTCTTGGCATCGGCGCGCTCTTCGGCTTGAGTGACTGGCGGCTTGAAGCGCTCGCGGTTGCGGCGCACGCGGAGTATCTCCTGCGGAATTGCTGGAAGGCGCAGCTCACGATTTCGTTGCCGCGCCTGCGTCCGTGCGCGGGCGAATTCCAGCCGCTCACGCACATCGACGACCGCGAACTGGTTCAACTGGTTTGCGCATTCCGCATCATGTTCCCCGATGTCGGCCTGGTGCTTTCGACGCGTGAACCGGCGAAATTGCGCGATGGTTTGATTCCGCTCGGCATTACACTCATGAGTGCGGGCAGCCATACCGAGCCGGGCGGTTACACGGGCGCGGGCAAGGAACATCTGCACCGCACCGAACGCGGCCGGATTGTTGAACTCGGAGCCAGCGAATGGGCCAGCAACGGCGACATTCACGCCACCGGCCAATTCGACATCGCCGACAGCCGTTCGCCGCGGGAAGTCGCCGATCTCATCCGCCGCCTTGGATACGAACCCGTGTGGAAGGATTGGGATGCGGCGTTGACGGCGTAAACATTCGGTCGATGAAGTTCAGGACAATATCTGCGGCGGCAGCCGTGATTCTCATTGGCGTTGTCCTATGCGGATTGCTGATCCCTGTGACCAGCAGTCGTCGCGGGGTTTCCGCTAAACTCGTCCTTTGCAAGTACGAATTGACACGGCTGATCGCTGCAACTGAACAATATCAAGCGAAGTATGGAAGCTATCCACCGGGTGGACGCCGTGAGTTCATCCGCTCTCTTCTTGGCGACAATTCCGACAAGATCGCGTTTGTGGAGTTGAATCGTAGTAGGTTCAACCCTGCTGGAGAGTTCCTCGATCCCTGGGGTACACCCTACGAGATTCAAATCATACCGGGCACGAATCTCGCCGTCCGTTCGGCAGGCAAAAACAAGAAATTTGGCGATAAGGATGACCAGGTATCGGACACTCGGAGGCGCACTCCATGAACCAACCTTCCGTCATCGCCAATGGCAAGCAAGTTGAGGCAACACTCCCCTGCTCCATCGAAGAGTTCCTGGTCGCCCAGCGTTTGTTGCCGCGCAGCGTGGTGGTGGAGCACAACGGCGAGGCGGTGGCGCCATCCGAGTTCTCGAAGCGCCAACTCAAGGCCGACGACCGCCTGGAGATCGTGAAGATCGTGGCGGGAGGATGAGAGGACGCACGGAGTAGTGGAGTATTGGAGAAATGGAGTGTTGGGGTGGTGGAGTGCTTCCACTATGCCATGGCAACAGTTCTCCAGCACTCCATTACTCCAAACTCCGTTTGGTTCTCCGCTCCTACACTCCTTCCCCGAACAGGTTCGCCAGGCGCGCTGCCAGCTTTCGTTTGGCGACGGCGTAGGAGAAATACTTTAGACCCAGCTCGAAGTTGATCTTTGCCCACTCCTTCCGCAGTTCCTTGTTTCGCAGGATTTCTTTGGTTTGCTCGACCACCTGACTGGAGATCAATTGCGACATCGGGATCGTTTTGAATCCGATCGGCGCGATGTCGCGCGCGAAGACGGCATAGATGTTCACGATCACCGGTTTGCCGAAATAGACCGCTTCCAGAAACGCGTTGCCGAAGCCCTCATAGTGGCTCGGATAGGTCACGAGGTCGGCATGGGGATAAATGTCGAACAGCGTGTAGGTCTTTTTGCCTTCCGCATTCACGCCCCGCGTCTCTCCCACACGATCGGCGATGAACCGCACGTCAATCTTCGCGTCGTCGATCCGTTCGCGCAGGAGCACCATGTATTCGCTGCCTTCGTCGCCGGCCGGATGGGAAATGACGAGCTTGGCGCGCGGATCGTTCAACCGGCGGACCAGCTCGATGGCGTGCTCGATGCCTTTCCGGGCGACCACGCGTGTCGGCTGGAGAATGAAGATGTCGTCGTCCTGCAGGCCGATTTCCCGGCGCAAGTCGGCGTTGTAATCGTCGATGCCCGGCGGCGGTGTTTCAAAACCGAGAATGTTCGGAATGATGGTAGAAGGCAGACCGAAGCGGCGAGCCAGTTCCTTCTGGCCCATCGAATTGATGACGACATGCTCGACGCGCGGCAGCGCCGGGGGAAAGGCCGCCTGGAGGTAATCGTTCACGGCGCTGAGCGTGAACCGTTCCCGTTCCCACGAAAAATCGTGGTGATGCGCAATGGTGGGCAGACCGGTCTCGGCGATGACTTCAGCCATGGCCAGGCCGAGCGGCACGTGCATTGGAATCGCGAGAATGTTTTGCGGGATGAGCACCTCGATCTGGAACTGCTCGATGAAGCGGTACAGCTCGTCCTTGAGGCGTTCCTTGATCGCCTGGATCTCATTGGTGGTTTCCCGCGTCCGCGTCGTCGTGCCGAACAGTTTCGCCTGCACAGCCAGGACCTCCGGGTGATTGAAGAAGGCCAGCGGCACGTGATAGCTGGTTCCGGGAGGCGTATCGAGCAGTCCGCCCATCCAGAAACAGGAATGGCCTTGCCCAGCGAGGACATACGCCCATTTGACCGCTTCGAGCGTGACGCCGTCGGTTCCGTGAAATCGGGTAGAGACAAAACCGATCCGCTTCGGTGTGCCGGTGCTGATCGTTAAGGTATTCATGCGTTAGAGGCCTGGACGGCCCTCACCCTGTCCCTCGACCACGCTGGGACGAATCACGGAACCGTGAAGTTTTCCAAAGGCGCTCCAAGCTTCTCCCTCTCCCGGGGGAGAGGGTTGGGGTGAGGGCGAGCGTCCTATCTGACTGCATAGTTCCGCTAAGAAGCCTCGGATTTCTGTTCGCCGGTCTTCGCACGCGTCTGCTTCCAGAGCGACAACGCCGTCGTGATCAGGCTCAGAACCGATCCGGTCCGACCGAGGAACGGCGAGGACTTCTTGAAGCCGCGCACGGCCAGAAAGCCAGCGACCGACGCCAGCAAGGGCCACCAGGAACGCGCCTTTTGACCGAGACGCCTCGCCTCCCCCATCCAGGACGTTGCCGCCTGCAGTTGTTGCCACTCGCTTTCGAGCAGCCGGCGGTTCACCTCGCTTTGGAGGATCAATGCCTGCTTTCGGAGTCGGAGCTGTTCTCGCGCTGTGCGTCCAACCATTCGCAATCCTTTTTGAGTTCGGCAAGCGTGGCGGAAAAGGCCTGCCATTTCTTGAGCCGCGTGTTCAGTTGCCAAAAGCCCGCGGCCGCGGCCAGGACATAAATCACACTGAGGCCAACGAGGACCGCCACCCGATGGTCGTCCCAGAATACAACGACGAGCGTGAATGAAATCGTGATCAGCGCCATCAGGCCGAAGGCGACAGCGCCCGCCGCCAGCATCAGCATGTCGAACAGCCGGGTGCGCTCCTCCTGGACTTCAACGAGGAGCAGTTCCAGCCGGTTTTGAGCGATTGTGGCGGTGGCGCGCAGGAAGCGTTTCGAGGACTCGAATACCCCCTGATCCGCCCCATTCGTATCATGCATAGGGGTTATCTTCTTCCAACCAAAACGCCGATCAGCAATCCGACACCGAAAGCGACCCCGATCGATTCGTACGGATGCTCGCGGATGGCGCGGTCCGTCGCTTTTGCCCCTGCGATCGCCTTCTCTTCCAATTGATGACAGGTGGCCTTGGCGGACTCCAGTGTTCGCGCGAGTCGAGAGCGCACTTCATTCACCTTGTCATTCACCTTGTCTCCCGTCTGTCCGACGGTTGCCTTGAGCAACTCATCGGCCTCATGCGCGAGGGTTCTCAGATCGGAGAGGACTCTCTCCGCATTTGCCTCAGTTGTCGCCATATCGTTCCTTTCTCTTTCGAGTTTGACTGGCCGCGAAGCCCGGGATGGTCTTTTCGCCGGCCCTCATAACTTTGGAGCCCCCGCACCCTATCTGCAAGCAGAACACTCCACCTGTTTTCGTGAAATACCCGGCACGAAAGCCTTGAATGCGAAGCTGCCCAGCTCACCGTCGTCCAAAATGGACGAATGCGAGCGACGGGCCGGCCTCGCGCTTTTTGGAATTCCCCCTTTGAAAGAAGCCGTCCCGGCACGAAAGTGTCTCCATGAATCTGTCGATTCGCGGCCATCTTGCGCATCTGTACGGAGACGATGTCGCAGAAAGAATCCTTCCGCGCTTGCGTCAACTCCTTGACAAACACCGCTCCCGTGAGAACGCACAACGCCTGCGTCCGCGCCCCGCACAACTTTCCGAACGCGACTGCCTGCTCATCACTTACGGCGACCAGGTCCGGGAACCCGGTGCCGCACCGCTCCGCACCCTGGCGGAGTTTGCGGACAGGCACCTTTCCGGCGTCATCAGCGGAATCCACATCCTGCCGTTTTATCCGTACTCGTCCGACGACGGATTCTCGGTCAAGGATTACTTTGCGGTCGATCCCGCGCTCGGCGATTGGGGTGACATCCGGCGCCTCGGTGAAAACTTCGATCTGATGTTCGACGCCGTGTTCAATCACATGTCGGCCCAAAGCGAATGGTTTCAAGGGTTCCTGCGGGGCGATCCCAGGTATCGAGATTTTTTCGTCACTGTCGAAGGCAGCCCGGACCTGTCGCAGGTCGTCCGCCCCCGCGCTCTGCCGCTGTTGACCGGGTTCCAGTCAGCGTCGGGGCCGAAGACAGTCTGGACGACCTTCAGCGCCGACCAGGTTGACCTGAACGCCCGCAATCCGGAAGTGCTGCTGGCCTTGCTCGACGTGTTGCTCTTTTACGTGTCGCACGGAGCGAAGTTTATCCGGCTCGATGCCATCGCTTATCTCTGGAAGGAAACCGGCACACCTTGCATTCACCTGCCGCAAACGCATCGGATCATTCAACTCATGCGCAGCGTCCTTGACGAGATGACGTCGCGCGTCCTGCTGATCACGGAAACGAATGTGCCGCACGCGGACAACATTTCCTATTTTGGCGACGGAACGAACGAGGCGCAACTCGTGTACAATTTCGCCCTGCCACCCTTGGTCCTGCACTCCATCGCCGGAGGCAATGCCGGAAAACTGACGCAATGGGCCCAATCGCTTGCCTTGCCGTCCGACCAGGCGACCTTCTTCAACTTCCTCGCCTCGCACGACGGCATCGGAATCAATCCAGCCCGCGGGATTTTGAGTGAGAAGGAGATCGACACATTGGTGAGCCGCGCCCAAGCCCACGGCGGATTTGTTTCGTACAAACACAACGCCGACGGTTCGAAGAGTCCCTACGAACTGAACATTAACTATTTCGACGCGCTCTCGAATCCAGAGGAACACGAACCGATTGAGACGCAGGTCAAGCGCTTCATGGTCGCACAGGCCATCATGCTCTCCTTGACCGGTGTGCCCGGGATCTACTTCCATTCGCTGTTCGGCTCTCGCAATGACCGCGCCGGAGCCGAGGCCAGCGGTATCCCACGCCGCATCAACCGCCAGAAATTCGCTCGGGCGGACCTGGAAGGAGACCTCGCCGAAAGGGGCTCGCTTCGTTCTCAAGTGCTGGATGGATTCCGGAAACTGCTGCACCAACGCCGATCGAACCCGGCGTTTGATCCGACCGGTGAACAGGAGGTTTTGTCATTGGACGAACGCGTGTTCGCGGTGTATCGGAGATCAACTGATGGCCGGCACCAGACCCTCTGTTTGCACAACCTCAGCGATTCCGCGGTCTCCCTCAGCGTGGCCGGAAGCGATTACAATCTGGCGGCGCACGAGGTGAAATGGATCACGAATGACCGGGGGACTGGACCGCCCCCTGCATGATTGAGAATTGAGAATTGAGAATTGAGAATTTGGAATTTTGCCATTGAAGAGCGATGCGGGTCAGCGTAGTGCCCCGAGGCACCGCCCATGAGCCATTTCTCAATTCCAAATTCTCAATTCTAAATTCCCTGACTGAATCGCTGGCCAAGTTGCCGCCAATCGCCCGCCTTTTGGCCGTCGCCCTCCGTCGCTTGAAAATGCCACGTCAGAAATCCCTGCAATCCGGCCGGCGCGACGTCATTGTCGAGTCGGTCCGCGACGACCAGCGTCTCCGGCGGCGAAATGCCGAGGGCGTTCAGGCGCGCTGCGAGAAAACGGAAGACGTGAGGATTCGGCTTGCTGAAGCCGAACGCGAACGACCAGAAGCAAAGCTCCGGTTTGAATAAGTTGCGGCTGAGCTTCGCGCTTCCCAGAGCAGCATCGAGTTCGCGTAACGTGTAAGGCTGCGAGTTGGACGCGATGCCGAGCGGGACGTTCCGCTTCGCGAGCGCGCCGAGCACCTCCGCCGCGCCGGACATCAGGCGAATCGACCGTTGGATCTGCGCGTGTCGATACAGGAAGTCATCCAGTTTGGATTCGTCGAGGTGGGTCAGCTCCGGCAAGGCCTCCCTGACCACGGCAGGCCAGAAGACCTCCGGATTCAGGACGCCGGTGGCGCGGGCGGCCGCGTGTTCGCGCGCCACGATCGCCTGGCACCGTGCGGCGAACTCCTCCAGCGTCAGCCGCACTCGATCGGCGAGCTTGTCTTCCCAAAGGACCTCCCAGCACCTGGCGGAATCGGCCGGCGGCGGACCGACTTCGAGGACCGTATTGTAAACGTCAAAGATGACAGCGCGAAATTTCATTTTCATTACCGGCCGCACCACCCACTCGCTGTCCGCGGCGCGGACTCAGTGTCTGTCCTTCCGTCTGGCGGGATGAGGTTCACGCTCCGACGTCGTCGAGGCGCGATAACCGTCACGTATCCCGGCTCCAAAGTAGCGGAAAGAGATGGTTCGCGCCCAGCTTTTCGCGGATGAAATCCTCTTGCGCGGCGACGGCGGCGTCCGGAGGCAACGGGGTCTTCGAAGCACCGCGGACGATCCGATAGAATCGCCGTGCGTAGGCGCGTCCATCGAGCCAGTTCCCGGCGGTCCGCGGCCATGGCGTGGTTTTCAGCCCGCCCGCAGCGGCGCGCTTCTTCCAGACCGCGAGAAACGGATTCAACGGCGCGCAGAGATCCCACGATTCGCGCACGGTCCGCGCGAGCACTTCGATTTGAGCGGAGAGCGTCAAGCGGCTGAACGGGACGGTGCCCGGCCGTTCGCCCGTCAACCCGATGGGATTTCCTGCCCACCGCCGGCACGCCCCGGGCAATTGGCGCTTCCACGCGCCGAACAGACTCGCCTGTCGCTTCCGTTCCGCCCGCCAATCGAACAGCCGTGGATCGATGAGGACCTCGTCGTAGCATTGCGGGAAGCGGAAACCAAACCGCTGGAGGTCGGGCGCGATGTTCGGGATGGCACGCGCGATCAGCGGTTGTTGCGCCTCGGCGGCTTCGACGTAAGGCAGACCGAACCCCTCTTGGATCGAGGTCAATAGTACCGCTTCGCTGGCGGCGAGAAGCTCGGCCACGCCGGGCTTTCCGGTTTCATCGCCTTGCAGAATCCCGAGTCGCAGCCGCCAATGATGCCGGAGCGCCGCCGTGCGAAGCTTGTCGGCATATGGCTGCTCGTCCGCGGAACTGACGCCGCCAGTGGTGACCAGCCACGCCTCGGGTCGAAGCCAACGCGTCAGCAACAACGCCTCGGCGACGTTTTTTCGCCGAAGTAAGCGGCAGGGAAGAATCCAGACCGGCCCATCGCTGTCCGGCAGGTTTCGTTCAAGCCAGGCGCGAGCGGCCCGCATCTTCTTTGGTTCCAGCAAACGGCCGTGCTCCGTCAGGTTCGGCAGCCATCCCGCGCGCTTCCGAAAATGGCGTTGCAACACCGCCGCGTCGGAATGGTTGATGGCTACATGACGGACGTTGCCGACGGGCGGAAAAATCGTCCGAGCCGACGCGGCGAGGGATCGAAAGCCAAAACGCCGCATCTCCGGCCAGCGGAGCCAGCGGCTGTCGAACCACCAGTCGTGATGATGGGCGACGAGCGGGATGCCGCGCGCCGCCGTGGCGCGCGCGAGTTCACGCGCCAACAGAAGGTTGTGCGCGATGCCGGGATTGTGCACCCAAACCACGCAGTTCTGTTCATCTGCTCCGGCCAGAAGTTTCTCGACACCGTCGCGAACCTGTTTGGCCAGCCGTTCCGGCGCCGCCTTTTGTTCCGAAAGGTAATTAAATGACGGATCGACAAAGAACTTGGCCGGCGTGGGCCGGAGCCGGCTGACGAAGTGTTCGTTCCATTTCCGGTCGCTCGCTTCACCACAGGCGAGCGTGATGGAATCAACACTGCCGGCAAACCCGCGGACCAGATGCGGCGTCGCCAGCTCAATGATCCGTCGGATGCCTCCCGGGCGCAGATGATAGTGGACGACGACGATTTTCAAAACGCTGCGGGAATCTTTGAGGCGAAGCAGCGTCGGGTCAACTTTTTTGGAATGCGCACTTGTCACTCGCGCGAGTGCCGGAGCATACTTCGTCCGGCATGTCGGACTTTTTCCAAACTGGAGCGATGGCCACGCTGCACCGTCTTGGAAAGCAGGATGTCAAGCGACTGGAATCCGAACTGCGTGGCTTTTCCGAGGAAAGCCCGATCGCCCTTGTGCTGCCGTGCCACATCCGCGAAGTCGGTTCGCAGGCCCTGAAGCTCATTGTTCGAGAACTGAAGAGTGTCCCTTACCTCAAGCAAATCGTCGTCGGCATCGACCAGGCGAGCCTTCGAGACTGGAAGACCGCGCGGAAGTTTTTCGCGCAGTTGCCGCAAAAACCGACGCTGATCTGGAACAGCGGGCCGCGGATGCAACGGCTTTACGCAAAGCTCGAGGAGGCCGAACTGAACATCGGTCCGCCGGGCAAAGGCCGCAACGTGTGGATCTGTTTCGGTTACGTCATCGCGAGCGAGCAGTCCCGCATGGTCGCGGTGCACGATTGCGACATCGTCACCTATAGCCGTGAACTGCTGGCGCGCCTCTGTTATCCGGTGGCGCATCCGAGCCTCGGTTTCGATTTCTGCAAAGGCTACTACGCGCGCTACGCGAACAAGCTCAACGGCCGGGTGATGCGCCTCCTTGTCACCCCCCTGCTCCGCTCGCTGAAAAGCATCCTCGGCGCGCACCATCCGTTTCTGGTGTACATGGACACCTATCGCTATCCGCTCTCCGGCGAGTTCTCCCTCGACCTAGATCTGGTGCGCCGCAATCGCATCCCGGCGGACTGGGGGCTGGAGGTCGGCCTGCTGGCGGACGTGTTCCGCAACTCCTCGCCCAAGGCCATCTGCCAGTCGGAGCTTTGCGAGAACTACGATCACAAACACCAGGAGCTCTCCGTGCGCGACCCCGACAAGGGGTTGAACAAAATGGCGATCGACATCGTGAAATCGATGTTCCGCACCATGGCGGCGGAGGGGATCAAACTCGACAGCGGGCTGTTCGACACGCTGGAGGCGGCCTACGTCCGCCACGCCGAAGACGCCCTGCGGCAATACGGCGCCGACGCGGCGATCAACGGCCTTGCATTCGACCGCCACGACGAAGAAGTGGCCGCCACGACTTTCGTGCAGAGCATTCGCGTCGCCGCGCGCGCGTTCCTGGACGATCCGCTCGGCGCGCCGCTGATTCCGAACTGGAACCGCGTGCAATCGGCCCTGCCCACTTTCCTCGATGAATTGAACGAAGCCGTGCGGCTGGACAACGAAGAGTGAGCGACGGGAAAGCCTTGCCTGCCCCGGCGGCCGGTCCCAATTTCAGATTGTTATGAAACTGAAGTTCGACGCTTTGTTTCGCACGTCTGTTTTTCTCCTCGTCGCGTTGTTGTTCTGGTCGGTCTGGGCCGCCGCCCAGGAAAGGACCGCCCCAACGACAAACGCGGCACCTGCCGCCACGTCCACCAACGACCTCGCGTCCCGGCTGACTCAGTTTGATGAAGAC
>Ga0075421_100005480_pt1 | contig 15363 bp, 11 predicted proteins | sample SoiMetdeltSBSDD5_FD_75292 | JGI IMG/M metagenome (GOLD analysis project Ga0075421, IMG submission 75292) | Bulk soil microbial communities from a Populus tree surrounding site in Tennessee, USA - Soil MetaG P. deltoides SBSDD5 | ecosystem: Environmental > Terrestrial > Soil > Tree plantation...
ATCGTTTCGTCGCGCGTCAGCGCGCCCGAACGATGCGTTAGGACTCTGACCCCTTACGCGCGGTCGCTAGAGCTCTCCGCTCGGGCGCCTGCCTGCCCGCATTGCGACGACCTGGTCCGGGGTGTACGGCGACGTGAACAGCTCCGCCCGCGCGTGCCAGCAGCGAAACAGGTCGGCGATGAAGTGCATGCGTTCGGCGAGATCCGCCCAGTCAGTGGCGCCACTCCGCGCGGTGGCGTTAGGCGTCGGATCGATCCGCGCCAATAGCGCGCTGAGCGGCGCATGCATGATGTCGCGGAGCTCTGGTGGAAATGTGCCCCCAACATCACTGCCCAGTCGGACGATCGTGCCTGGCAGCCGGAGCGTCATGAGCAGCTCGGTGAGCACGAGACGCAGGCGATGGCGGACGGCCGAGATGAGGGCGTCGATGGCAACGTCGGCGGGCATGGGGCGGCCTGTCAGTCGCGCCACCTGCGCGCGGATGCGGAGCCACGCCCCCGGGAGTACGAGCGGCAGCAGCGCGGCACGCACCGCGTCGGCGTCAATCGCGGCGTCGAGCGAAGCGCGAATCTCCGGCTGCAGCCTGGTCTGCTCGTGGAGTCCGATGAGCAGGTTGGCAAGAAAGAGGGACGCCGCACGCTCACGGGCGCTAGGCGCGCGACACGCATGAGCGTACGCGGCGAACGCCTCGCGGAGGAGCCGCTGGCCCTCAGGTGGCTCTCCGGGGCGCAGCGCTTCGCAGAAGGTGGCCGTGCGAACGTCATCGGGTGCGCCCGTTGCGGCCGCGGTGGCGAGCCACCGGGCGAACTCGCGGCCGATCTCCATGAAGACCTTCCGGTTGCCCACAGCCACGGCGTTCGCTGCGCGGCGAAGCGCGGCCTCCGGATCGAGCGCACGATGCACGGTCGCGAGGGCCGTGTCTCGTGTCGAACTGCCGATCGCGCTGGCCGACAGCCTCACGATCCGTTCTATGAGCTCCGCGACCTCGCGAGAGCCGAGCACGTCGCTCGCCGCGCGAGCGAAGTCCTCGCCGCGGATCGTCTGTCCGGCCTGCCGCGATGCCCAGGTCGCGAACGTGCACCAGTTCGCGCCGGGCGATACTCGCGTCGCCACCGCGGCCGACAGCTCGTGGTAGCACTGCGTGATGCGAAGGTTCCGAATGACTGGATCGCCGAGAGCGGCGATCGCGTCGATCTCATTCGGGGTTGGGGCAGTCACGTCGCTCGAACCTCCAGCAAGGCCGCTAAATTGGGCCAGCCAACACGCGAGCAACAAGTGGGTCACCAGCGCGCATCCGCCAAAAAACGACGTCCTCCGCTGCAGCATCCGCCGCGCCAGCCTCGCGTTCGCTTCCACGGTGCTGTCCTGGGCCTCGTGAGCGTCGTTGCCCTCGCGGTCATGGCGTATCTCAACGCGCTCCGAAACGGATTCGTGCTCGACGATATCCCCATCATCGTCGAGAACCCGCTCGTTCGAGACCTGGGCAACGTTCCGACGATCTTCGGGACGAACTATTGGGATCGCGGCGGGGCACGCGTCGTCGGTGACTCGACGCTGTATCGGCCACTGACGGTCACCTCGTACGCGGTCGACTTCGCGCTCTGGGAGCTGAGCCCCGTCGGATACCACGCGACGAACGTCGTGCTTCACGCCGCGGCGACCGCCGTGGTCATGCTCGTCTCGGTCGAGGTGTTGGGAAGCGCAGCCGCCGCGTTCGCCGCGGCGTCGATCTTCGCGGTTCATCCCATTCACACCGAGGCTGTCACGTCGGTCGTCGGGCGAGCCGAGATTCTTGCGACGCTGTTGTTCCTCCTCGCGTTGCGCGTATTGCGCAGACGTCCGGCGTCCCGCGTTGGTCCTGCTGGCGGTCCGGCCCCGGGCCGATCGATCGTTCGTGCCGGCGGCGGTGCCGCGCTCTACCTGCTCGGGCTCTTCTCCAAGGAGAGCGCAGTCACACTCCCAGCGGTGCTCGCGCTCGACGACTGGCTGTACCGGAACGAGCTGCCCCGCGAACGGGCGTTGGCGCTACGCTTCCTCGCGATCCGCTACGGTGCGCTCGCTCTCGCGTTGGGCGTGTACCTCGCGTTTCGTCTCAACGCGGTGAGCGGCGGTGCTCAGATCTGGCCGGGCTTCTCAGGCGTGCCGACCGGCGACCGGATACTCACGGCCAGTCGCGTCCTCATGGAGTACATCGGCCTGTTCGTGTTTCCGCGTCACTTGCTGGCCGATTACTGGAAGACCGAGGTGCCGATCGCCACCTCAGTCGCCGATCCGCTCGTCGTCCTCTCGCTGCTGATGTGGATTGCCGTCGGGGTGCTCGTCGTCCGGCGAATCGGCCGCGATGCGGCGGTCGTGCTCTCCGTCGGCTGGTTCTTCATCACGATGGCGCCGATCAGCAACGTCCTGTTCCCGATCGGCGTCGCGAAGGCAGAGCGGCTGCTGTATCTCCCGTCAGTCGGATTGTGTCTCCTTGCCGGATGGGGTTTCGGACGCGTCGCGGCGATCGTTCGGGCCGCGTGGGTGCCCCGCGTCGTGCTTGCGTCCATCCTCGCCGCTTTGACGGTGCGCACGGTGGTGCGCAACCAGGACTGGCGCGACAACTTCACGCTCGCGACGGCAACCCTCGCGGTCTCGCCATCCTCACCGCTCATGAGCGACATCGCCGCCGGCGATCTCGTTAGGCGCGGCAACCCGAAGCCGGCTGTAGCCCTCCTTCAGGAAGCCGTGCGGCAGGCGCCCGACATGCCGCTCATCCGCAGCCACCTCGGCGCGGCCTACTACACCCAGGGCATGGTCGATCAGGCGATCACGGAATACGAGGAAGCAATCCGTCGGAACCCGGCCGACGCCGAGGCGCGGAACAACCTCGGCGTGGCGTACCTGGACAAGGGTCGCGAGGCCGACGCGTTCGCCCAGTTCAACGCGGCAATTCGACTCAGCTCCACGTACGCCGACCCGCACATCAACCTTGGCTCCGTGCATCTCGAGCGAGCTCGATTGAGCGAGGCGGGCGCCGCGTTCGAAGCGGCGGTTCGCGCCGATCCCCTGAACGCCGACGCGCACAACGCGCTCGGGGTGGCGTACTTACGGCTCGGCCAGCGGGATCGCGCCGCCGAGCAGTACCGTGAGGCACTTCGGCTGCGGCCCGATCACGCAGCTGCTCGCGCGAATCTCGACCGGCTCGCCGTCCCGCAGGGAGACCCACGCGCCAAGCCATAGACGCGGGTCTGCGGCGCGGCTTTACGCCGCGACGCTCCCGAGGCGCACGGGGAGGCGTCTCGCGCCCCACGTGCCGGGGCGCGCCTCGAAGACGCCCGCGCACGGGGTTGCGCACGACGAGCAGCGTCCGTCCCTCGTTAGGCTCCACGACGACAGCACGTACCAGTCGCGACCGATCAGCGTGGCGCCGCACGCATGACAGTACGTGCTGCCGCCAGCAGCGTCGTGCACGTTCCCCGTGTACGCGTAGCGGACACCGTTCTCGATCGCGATACGCCGCGCGCGTGTGAGCGTTGCCGGCGGTGTGGGGGGACGATCGAGCATCTTGTAGTCGGGGTGAAACGCCGTGAAGTGCATTGGCACGTCGGGGCCGAGGTGCTCCACGACCCACTGCGTCATGCGGTGGATCTCCTCGTCGGTGTCGTTCTCACCGGGGATCAGGAGTGTGGTGATTTCGAGCCACACGCTCGTCTCGTGGCGAATGTATCGGAGCGTGTCGAGCACGGGCTCGAGATGCGCCGCGCTGATGTCGTGGTAGAAGCGCTCGGTGAACGCCTTGAGATCCACGTTCGCCGCGTCCATGTGCCGGTAGAACTCGGCGCGCGGCTCCGCGCAGACATAGCCCGCCGTGACCGCGACGCTTCGGATTCCGCGCTCGCGACACGCATCCGCCACATCGATCGCGTACTCGTGAAAGATCACCGGGTCGTTATACGTGAATGCGACGCTCCGGCAGCCGAGTTGCGCGGCGGCGATGGCGATGCGCTCAGGCGAGGCCTCGTCCATCAGCGTATCGAGCTCGCGCGATTTACTGATGTCCCAGTTCTGGCAGAACTTGCACGCGAGATTGCACCCGGCCGTGCCGAACGAGAGTACTGGCGTGCCGGGCAGGAAGTGATTGAGTGGCTTCTTCTCGATCGGGTCTACGCAGTACCCGCTCGAGCGGCCGTACGTCGTCAACACGATCGCGCCGCCACGGTTCGCGCGGACGAAACAGAGCCCTTGCTGGCCTTCGCGCAGGCGGCAGTGTCGCGGACAGACGTCGCACTGCACGCGTCCGTCCTCGACGGCATGCCAGTGCCGCGTGGGATGCACGACCTCCGAAGCCCGCTGATCGCCGCCAAGGGTCATGACCTATAGTAATGGCGCGCGAGCGGCCGGCCACGTGACACCAGCACGTCCGGGCGATCGGCCGACTGTGGAGCTCGGTCGGCGCGCTCAGTGGTGCGCCTCCGGGAGCACCGGGTATTCGATCCGGTAGGCCCCTCGTCGGTAGAGAAGGTCCGCGCCCTCGTAATACGCGATGGCTTCCTCGACGAGGGCGCGATCAGCATCCGTCGGGGATCGCACCGGCGTAAGCATATCGGTGGAGTCCACGGCGTAAACGGTAGTAGCGCCCTTAAGGCCAAGCACGGCCATCCGGTTTCCGCGCATGAGCGCGAGCTCCGCGTTATGCGCCATGAGCGCACGCCCGTGAGTGCTGTCCTCGCGGAACACATCGCGCCCGAAGAACTTGGACTCATAGGTGAGCCCGAGTACGCCAAGGATCGTGGGCGGAATGTCGAGGGAAGAGGCGAGCGTGCCGACACGGGCGCCGGCGCGGATGACGCGCGGCGCGTAGAACAGCACCGGCACCTCATAACTGGGGAGCGGGATTTCCGCGGCGCCGTACACACGCGCGCCGTGATCGCCCATCACCACGAACAACGTGTTGTCGAAGAACGCGTGACTGCGGGCGTTCCGCATGAACTGGCCAAGAGCCCAATCCGCGTACCGCACAGCAAAGGTCCGGCGCTTCTCCGCCGGGTCCTGCGGGATCCGCCCGGATGGATATGTATACGGCCTGTGATTGGAGACGGTGAGCACGAGCGTGTAGAACGGCTTTCCTGTAGTGTGCAGTGAATCCATCTCCGCGAGTGCTTTCGTGAAGATGGCTTCATCGGCGACTCCCCAGGCGGTGGAGAACGTGCCAGATGGATAGTCCCGTTGTTCGACCACACGCTCGATCCCGTTGCTCAGCATGTACGTGCCCATCCCATCGAACATCGCGCGGCCGCCGTAGATGAATTCCGTCGCGTAGCCGGCGGCGCGAAGCAGGGCAGGGAGAGTAAACAGGTCCACCGACCGCGGACGCCTGACGATCGACACGCCCGGCAACGGCGGCAGTGACGACGTCGTCGCCTCGAGCGCGCGAATCGTGCGATTCCCGGTGGAGTACACGTGGGTGAGCAGCGTGCCTTCGTCCGTGAGCGAGTCGAACGCAGGCGTGCCGGACGCGGAGTCGCCCCGGTGCAGCGCGCCGACGAACGTCGACCCGAAGCTTTCTTCGAGGATCACGACGACGTTGAGGCGACGTGGCGGAACGCTCGAGCGGATGGCGCGAGCCGTCCCGCGTCCCGCGGTGCGGGTGCGGGGCAGCGACGCGTCGGCCACCAGTTGCGGCAGCGCTGCCATCACCACGCTATCGGGACGCGTGGCGTAGAGTCCCTCGTACGCGGCATCGCGACCGAGGAGCGCGCGCCAGAACGCGTAATACCCGTTACCCCCGATCTCGTTGATGACGCGGTCGTCGGACACGTGGGCGAGCGACGGTGTCACCACGCGAGAGAGCAGCAGGAGCACGACGGTGTACGCGGCGAACGCGGAAAGTCGCACCCGCAGCACGGGGCCGTCGCGCTCATCGAGGCGGCGCAGCCAGGGCCGCGCGCGACGCATCGCGATCGCAATGACTGCCGCAATGCCAGCGAGCGCCCAGGCGACGTGGTAGCTCTGCCAGATGTTCGTGATGACCTCGGTGGGGTACAGGAGGTAATCCACCGCGACGAAGTTGAACCGGCCGTTGAACTCGTCGAAGAAGATCAGCTCCGACACCGCGACGAAGATGGCGGTCCCGAGCGCACCACCGAGTGCCAATCGGCGCAGCCCGCGGGCGGTTCGCCGCCGGAAGTGTGACCGTCGGGCGAACGTCAGGTAAACCACCACCGGTGCGGTGAGCCAGAGTGCAACGAACACATCGTACACTGCGCCGGCGAGGAATGCGTGCGCTACTTGCGACGCACCCGTCAGGGCGTGCGTGCCTGCCCTGAGCGTCAGGGCCACGCGCGTGATCGCTGATGTGGTGAAGAAAACAAGCCCCACGGCGGCGGCCCATTGATATCGACCGAGGCCGGCGATGGCGCGGCCCGGGAGAAAATTCGCGAAGCGTGCGAGCATTGGAGGTGGCGTAGTGAACACCCGTTCGGTCCATGCGTGAACGTAGCCGGACCAACCTGAACCAAAGCTGAAGCTGCGCATGCACGTCGATTCAGGTTCCCGTCAGGTTCGACATCCATCTTCCACGGCATGCCTCGTCGCCGCCATCTCCTCGCCGCCGTTGGCGTGGTCGCTCTGATCGCGCCGAGTGCGCACGGACAGCAATGCGACACGGTCGTCTCGCGTACATCCGTGGCCGAGCTATCGGGGCGTCGCATCCGCGGCGTTCAGATCACGACGCTCGACCCGGAGCCATTTCCCGGACCGGCCCGCGTGCTCGGCTCGCTGCACGTGCGCACTCGGCGCAGCACCATCCGCCGTCAGCTCCTCGTTGCACCGCGTGATACGGTAGACACGCTTCGCGTCGCAGAGTCACTGCGGCGCCTACGGCGACTTCGCTACCTGGCTGACGCGTCGGTGCAGGCCGTCGCGTGTGGACGCGGTCGAGACGGGCGCTGACGGATCGCGCATCCCGTCGACCAGCGCCATCATTCGATGTGGCCGGCGCCTGCGCGCGCAGCGCCTTCAGTCCACCGTCATGCGCATTCTTCTCGCCGAGGACGACGACCAGCTTCGCGACACGATCGCCCGCGGGCTCCGAGAGCACGCGTTTGCAGTCGACGCGGTGAGCGACGGGGATGCGGCGGTCTCGCACGCGGCAGTGAACGAGTACGACGCCGCGGTCCTCGACATCCTGATGCCGAAGCGCAGCGGGATCGCCGTGTGTCAGGAGCTTCGACGCCGCGGTATTGCGCTGCCGATTCTCCTCTTGACCGCGCGCGACTCGGTGGAAGACAAGATCGCAGGACTCGACGCCGGCGCTGACGACTACCTCACGAAGCCATTCGCGTTCGGGGAGCTCCTCGCCCGACTCCGCGCCCTAACGCGACGCCGGGGCACCGTACTGCCAGCGACGCTCGTCGTGGCGGATCTGGAAGTAGACACGCGCCGCCAGACGGCACGCCGTGGCGCGCGCGCCATTCCGCTCACGGCGAAGGAGTACGCGTTCGTCGAACACCTCGCGCGCAATGCGGGCCGGGTCGTGAGCCGATCCGAGCTGGTCGCTCACGTGTGGGACGAGAATCACGAGCCGATGGCGAACGTGATCGATGTCTACGTGAGCCGCCTCCGACGGAAGATCGATGGTGGCGAGTCCGTGCCGCTGCTGCGCATTCGCCGCGGCGCGGGCATCATGCTGGCCGGTGATCCGGCGAGCGGGCAGGCGGACGACGGCGCATGAAACTCTGGCCGGAGTCGGTCCGTTGGCGCCTGACGCTCTGGTACTCGCTGGCGCTCGCGGCAATGCTCGGGATCTTTGCTGCCGGGTCGCTCGCGGTGCTGCGTCGCGTGCTGCACGATCGCACCGAGCGCTTTGTCGAAGGCGCCCGTGACTCGTTCGTGACCGAGTTGGGGTTCGAGTATGCGGCGACACGGACGGTGCCTGACGCAGTGACCGCGTCTCATCGGGACATCCGGTTCAGCGACATTCAGTTTCTCGTGTTCGACGCGGCCGGACGAGCCGTACAGCCGGCCGGTGGCGTGATGTCGTTAGGCCACGCAACCGCTCGGCTCGGGAGCGCCGCGCTGCTCATGCGCATCGAGGGCGTCGTGCGGGCCGCGGGGGCGGCGCCGGCTACGGTAGTCGTTCCTGATACCGAAGGCGACTATCACGTAGCGCTGGCGCAGACCACACTCGGCGGGGCCGCGTACACCGTCGCCGCCGTGCAGTCGCTCAGGGGCCTGCACGACACGCTTCGCGGTGTGGCGGCCGCGTACGTCATCGCGATCCCGTTGCTGCTCGGCCTGGCGGTCGTCGGCGGCTACGCGTTGGCGCGTCGCGCCCTCGCCCCCGTCATCCAGATGAGTCGGGGCGCTCGGACCATCAGCGCGACGGATCTCCACGCGAGGCTCCCGATCGAGAACCCGCGGGACGAGCTCGGTGACCTCGCGGCCATGGTGAACGATCTGCTCGCCCGAATCGAAGCGTCAGTGGAGGAGCGCCGCCGATTCGTTGCCGATGCCTCCCACGAGCTGCGGACACCGGCGGCGATCGTTCGCGCGGAGTCCGAGATCGCGCTGTCGCGCACGTCCCGCCCCGAATCCGAGTACCGCGAGGCGTTAGGTGTCATTCACGAGGCCGGCAAGCGGCTGTCGCGGATCGTCGACGACCTGTTTCTCCTCGCCCGGGCCGATGGCGGCCACTACGTGCTGCGGCGTGAGCCGATCTATCTGGACGAGGTCGCGACGGACGCAATACGGGCGATGCGTGGCGTCGCGGCACAGCGGTCCGTGGAGATCGAGCCGGGCCTCGTGCCCGACGCGACGTTCTCCGGCGACACGGAGCTGTTGCGTCGGATGCTCCTCAATCTCCTCGACAACGCGATCAAGCATGCGCCGTCGGGAAGCGCCGTTCGCGTCGGGCTCGACCGCGCCGACGGCGCATACCGGCTGAGCGTGTCGGACACCGGACCCGGAATCCCCGCGGAGGCGCGAGATCGGGTCTTCGATCGCTTCTACCGTGCCCACGGGACGCGCCAGGGATCGGACGGCGCCGGCCTCGGGCTCGCGATCGCGCAATGGGTGGCCGAGGCCCACGGGGGGACCATCGAGCTCGCCCGTTCCGCGACGTCGGGGAGCGAATTCTGCGTCACGCTGCCGGATGGTCCGCACTGAGTGAACATGGACGACCCAACGGTTGACGTGTCGCATCGCCCATGGCCCTTACCAGAAGAGCCGTGGGTGATGGCGCAAACGTGGAACGACCTTTTGTTCGCGCATTGGCCGGTGGAGACGGCGATGATTCGCGCCCTCGTCCCGCCCGCGCTCGCGATCGACCGGTACGCTGATACGGCGTGGGTCACCATCACGCCCTTTTACATCAGCGACCTTCACGCGCGCGGACTGCCCGCCCTGCCGTGGGGCTCGAACTTCCCGGAGCTGAACGTCCGAACCTATGTCACAGTGGGAGGCAAACCGGGCGTTTACTTCTTTAGCCTCGATGCGGGCAGCCCGCTGGCGGTTGCCGCGGCACGCACCTTATACCACCTGCCGTACTTTCGCGCCGCGATGGAGATCGATCGCATTGCCGACGACACGATCGCGTACTACAGCCTCCGGACGCACGACGCTGCCCCGCCAGCGGAATTCCGCGTGCGCTATCACGCCACGGGTGGACCAAGCACGAGTAACGTCGGTACGCTCGACCACTGGCTCACCGAACGCTATTGCCTGTACGCCGTGGATTCATCGGAACGCGTCTACCGCGCCGAGATCCACCATCGTCCGTGGCCCCTTCAGCCGGCGACCGCGGCAATCGAGGTGAACACGATGGCGGCTGCCGCGGGTATCGTGCTCCCCGCGGTGCCGCCACGTGTCAGTTACGCCAGTCGTCTCGACGTGGTCGTATGGCTCCCACACCGGATCGATGACTAGTGGCCTCGCCAGCTATCAACATCTGCACAGTGTTCCACTAGATCGCCGTCGTTGCCGGCACAGGGGCGGCGCCGTTGGCGAAGGTCGGCGTAGAGCGGAGAATCGACACCTCTTCCTCCGTCATGTCGACCGGGACGTCGGCGAACAGCGGCGTCGTTAGGTACCGCTCGCCCGTATCCGGAAGCATGCAGAGGATCGTCGATCCCTTCGCGGCTTCCTGCGCCACCTGCACCGCCGCCCCGAACGTACCACCGGCCGAGATGCCAACGAAGATCCCTTCCTTCGTCGCCAACTGCTTGCTCCAGCGCATCGCTTCCGGCGGCGTCACCGTGATGATGCGGTGGACCAACCCGGCGTCGACCGCGTCGCCCGTCAACTTGGGGATGAAGTCCGGGCTCCACCCCTGAATCGGGTGGGGCTTCCACGACGGGTGACGCGACGCCGGCGTCCCGTCGTCGTTCCGGTCCTGCTTCGTGCCACTCGTGATGAGGGGAGCGTCCGCCGGCTCTGCCAGCACAATTTTCGTCTCCGGCCGCTCCTTCGCGAGGACCCGCCCTACGCCCTTGAGCGTACCGCCGGTGCCAAAGCCGGTGACCCAGAAGTCCAGACGCTCCCCGGCAAAGTCGGCAATGATCTCGCGCGCCGTGGTGCGCGAGTGGAAGTCGGCGTTCGCTTCATTCTCGAACTGTCGTGTGAGGAACCAGCCATGCGTCTCCGCGAGCTCGATCGCCTTCTTCACCATACCCGTCGCACCCGCAGGGGGGGGTGTGAGTACGACCTTCGCGCCGAGGAACCGCATCAGCTTTCGCCGCTCGACGCTGAACGACTCGGCCATGGTCACGACGAGCGGGTAACCCTTTTGGGCGCAGACCATGGCGAGACCGATGCCCGTATTGCCGCTCGTCGCCTCGACGACGGTTTGCCCGGGCTTGAGCTCGCCACGACGCTCGGCGTCCTCGATGACGCCGAGGGCGAGTCGATCCTTGACCGAGCCGAGCGGATTGAATGCCTCGATCTTGACGAAGAGGTTGACGCCCGCCGGACCCAGCTTACCGATCCTGACGACGGGAGTGTTGCCGACGGTCTCGAGAATATTCGCGAATTTGGTCATGGAGGCGTGTCCCACATCGGGATGGAGAAACGGTATCCAACGGCGAGCCGATTAAGCTCTCCTCATCGCATACGGAAGGATAGTCACGGTCCGGACATTCGGGGATCGACCACCGGGAGGACGTCGAGGTAAGTTCGTAGCTCGCCCCTCCGTAGAGGATCGCCATGCACGCGCTCGTCCGTCGATCACGGCTCGCTGCTTTCGCGATCCTCGCGCCCTCACTCGTGCTGGCCCAGTCAAGATCGGTGGCCCAGCCGCGGCTCGGCGCCCGCACCGCGCCGCTCATCCAGATTGACGGCCTTCGTTTCAAGGACTTGAACCGAAGCGGGAGCGTCGAACCGTACGAGGACTGGCGCCTGACGTCCGACCAGCGCGCGCGCGACCTGGTCGGCCGGATGACGCTCGAGGAAAAGGCGGGCACCATGATGCATGGGACGGCACGCAGCGCTGGACCGATGGGCATCGCCGGCGCCGGCACCGGGTACGACACGTCGGCAAACCGCCGCGCCATCGACGAGGCGAAGGTCACGAGCATGATCACGCGGCTCGGCGGCGAGCCGGCGTCGCTGGCGGCGCAGAACAACCTGCTCCAGGAGATCGGCGAGCGCACGCGGCTTGGCATTCCGATCACGGTCAGCACCGATCCGCGCCACCACTTCCAGTACGTCATCGGCGCAAGCGTCACGAGCGGCCAGTTCTCGCAGTGGCCGGAGCCGCTCGGGTTCGCCGCGTTAGGCGATGCGGGGCTCGTGCAACGCTTCGGCGACATTGCGCGGCAAGAGTACCGCGCGGTCGGCATTCACATGGCGCTCTCGCCGCAGGCCGACCTCGCCACCGAGCCGCGATGGAGTCGCATCAACGGCACCTTCGGGGAGGACGCGGACGTCGCCGGTCGGCTGACGCGCGCGTACGTCGAAGGATTCCAGCACGGCTCCACGGGCGCGGACACGGGCGGTGTGCTCACCGTGGTCAAACACTGGGTCGGCTACGGCGCGGCGAAGGACGGTCTGGACAGCCACAGCGCCTACGGCCGCTTCGCTACGTTCCCCGGGCAGAATCTCGAGTACCACGTGCGACCGTTCCTGGGGGCGTTCGCGGCGAACGTTGCCGGCGTGATGCCGACCTACTCGATCCTCGAGGGTGCAACGTGGCGCGGGCGGCCGATCGAGCCCGTTGGTGGCGGGTTCAATCGCCAGTTGTTGACCGACGTGCTTCGACGGGAGTACGGCTTTCGGGGATTCATTCTCACGGACTGGCTGATCACCACCGACTGCACCGCGCGCTGTCGGGAGGGAGTCCCCGCTGGGGAGCGGCCCTCGTTTGCGGACGTCGGCATGCCCTGGGGCGTCGAGCAGCTCTCGGAGCGCGCGCGGTTCGTGAAGGCGGTGGAGGCAGGCGTGGATCAGTTCGGCGGCACCGAGCGGGCGAATATGATCGTCGAGGCCGTCAAGGCAGGGGAGCTCACGGAAGCCCGGCTCGACACCTCCGCCCATCGCATTCTGGTTCAGAAGTTCGCACTCGGTCTGTTCGAGAACCCGTTCGTCGATCCCGCGGACGCCACGCGACGCGTGGGCACGGATGCGTTTCGCGCGGCGGGACTCGATGCGCAGCGCAAGTCGCTGGTGCTGCTCGAAAACAAGGGCGGGCTACTCCCGCTCCGCACCGCCGGACGGAGCCCGCCACTCCGCGTGTATCTACACGGCATTGCTCCCGACGCCGTCGCCGGCGAAGGGTGGACCGTCGTTGCGGACCCCAAGCAGGCGGATGTCGCTCTCGTCCGCCTAACGGCGCCATTCGAGACCTTGCATCCCGGCTACGTGTTCGGCGCGATGTTCCACGAAGGCACCCTGGCCTTCCGCGACGGCAATTCCGACTACGAGGCGTTCAAGCGGGCGAGTACTACCGTGCCGACGATCGTCACGGTCTATCTCGACCGACCAGCGATCCTGGCGCCGGTGAAAGAACTTGCCCGCGCGATCATCGCCAACTTCGGTGTGAGTGACGCGGCGCTGCTCGACGTGGTGACCGGTCGCGCGAACCCGGTCGGCAAGCTCCCGTTCGAGCTACCCTCCTCGATGGACGCGGTTGGCGCACAGCGATCCGACATGCCGCACGACAGCGCCCGGCCCCTCTATCCGATCGGGTTCGGTCGGCGGTATTAAGTCAGGCCAGTCACTAGGGTCTCCAGTCCCCGCGTTTGTCCTAACGATGAAACGTCGCGCTTTTCTCCGACAATCGGCCGCGCTCGGCGCACTTCCGTTGCTGCGCAACGTGACCGCGGCGGCCGCGCCACTGGTCCGCCTTCCGCCGAATGCGCCGCTCCGTGTCAACGGTGGCCGCCTCAATGCGTGGCTCGCGAAGTTCGACGCGATCGGACGCACGGCCGGCGGCATCAATCGCGTCGCGTACTCCGAAGCCGACCTCGCCGGGCGGTCCTTTACCCTCGGGCTCTTCCGAGAGGCGGGATTCGAGCCGCGCATCGACGCGGCGGGGAACATTTTCGGGCGACTCCAGGGAACGGATCGCGCGTTGAAGCCGATCCTCATCGGGTCGCATGTCGATTCCGTCACCGACGGCGGCAACTTCGATGGGCCGGTGGGGTCGTTCGGCGCGATCGAGGTCGCCCGGTCACTCCGCGAGCAGGGGATCCGCCTTCGTCACCCGCTCGATGTCGTCGTGTGGTCGAACGAAGAGGGAGGGACGATCGGAAGCAAGTGCGCGATCGGACACATCGGTCCGGCCGATCTCGACAGAGTCGCACGGTCGGGGAAGACGATTCGCGAGGGCATCGGCCTCGTCGGCGGCAACGTCGAGCGCCTGAGCGATGCGGTGCTGCGGAAGGACGACGTGGCCTGTTACATCGAGCTGCACATCGAGCAGGGAGGGCTGCTGGAGAAAGGGTCGCTCCAGATCGGTGTGGTGCAGGGGATTGTGGGGCTTCGCTGGTTCGAGGTGACGATCAAGGGGTTCGCCAATCACGCGGGCACGACGCCGATGGACCAGCGTCAGGACGCGATGCTGGCCGCCGCGAAATTCGCGGTTGCCGTGAACGACGCGGTGCGCAGCGAGTCGGGGCGACAGGTCGCGACGGTCGGCCGGATGAACGTGTCGCCCAACACGACGAACGTGATCCCGGGCGAAGTCATGTTGACGGTCGACCTGCGCGACCTCGACGCGGCCAAGATCGAGCGATTCACCGAGCGGTTCGAGCAGCTCGGGCGGGAGATCGGCGTGGCAACGGGGACGAGCGTCGCGTTCAAGCGGGCGGTCGACAGCGCGCCGGCGATGTCGGACCCGCAGGTGATGCGGTGGATCGACGGGGCCGCGGCGTCGTTAGGCTTCACGCGCCAGGCCATGCCGAGCGGTGCCGGCCACGACGCCCAGGAGATGGCCCGCATTGCGCCGATGGCGATGATCTTCGTGCCGAGCGTCGGTGGGATCAGTCACTCGCCGCGAGAGTTCACCAAACCGGAGGATGTCGTAAACGGCGCGGACGTGCTGCTCAATGCGGTGCTCGCCGCGGACCGCGGGTAAGCGTGATCCAATGAAATCCGGACGGTATCTCCGCGGCGGTGACCCGTGATCTCGCTCGTCGTCGGGGTGGTTCGGCTCGGGCAGAGCGTCGCGCGGAGCGCACATGATCCCGAGTTTCGCGCGTTGCTGACGCTTTATGGCGTGTTGCTGGTCGTCGGCACCGTGTTCTACGCCCGCGTCGAGGGCTGGGCGGTCCTCGACGCGATGTACTTCTGCGTCGTGACCCTGGCGACAATCGGCTACGGAGACATGGCGCCACGTACGACGATGGGGAAGGCCTTCACCATCGTGTACGTGCTGATCGGTGCGGGCGTGTTCGTCGCCGTGGCGGCCAAGCTCGCGGTCGGTGTGATTGCCACCGGTTACGCAGCCAAGAGTCAGGACCCAGCGCGCCGCGCCGGCAAGAGTCCCGAGAATCGCACCGAGTAGACCCAGCCACTAAGCGAAGCAGCCGGAGGCAATGCCCCCGGCTGCTTGTGCGTGCTTCACGCGTTGGTCGACCGCCTAGAGCGCGTCAGTCCCGATTGCGGAGGAAACGCACCAGCGCGGCGCGGCGTGCGCGACGGCGTCGCACGACCCGGCCGCCGACCAGGAGGCGCGCCAGCTGACGCTCCACATCCGGGCCCTCGTCGTCCACATCGTCCTCGTCGAACTCGTCAACGTCTTCCTCACTCTCGCTGCGCTCCTTGAGCAGCTTGGCGATGAGCGCGCGACGCACGCGCCGCCGCCGCAGTACGCGGCTGGCTACGAGGAGGCGCAGGAACTTGCGGTCCCGATCGCTGCCTTCCTCGCCGACGTCCTCGTCGCCCTCGTCG
>Ga0075421_100005481_pt1 | contig 15363 bp, 2 predicted proteins | sample SoiMetdeltSBSDD5_FD_75292 | JGI IMG/M metagenome (GOLD analysis project Ga0075421, IMG submission 75292) | Bulk soil microbial communities from a Populus tree surrounding site in Tennessee, USA - Soil MetaG P. deltoides SBSDD5 | ecosystem: Environmental > Terrestrial > Soil > Tree plantation...
ACGGTGAAAGCCTCGGCGATTCCGCCAACCATCGGACGCGCGCGCATCAGGTCTTCGACGGCGCGGGTGTCGTGACCAGTGAAGCTTACGATTTCAAGGGCAACCTTTTGCGCAGCAAGCGCGAGCTTTTGCCCGATTACAAGCAGGCGGTCAATTGGCTGCAAAATCCATTGCCCAACGATGGCACGCTTATTAGCAGCGCCAGCTACGACGCGCTCAATCGCAAGCTGGCCGTGACGACGCCGGATGGCAGCGTCTACCGCCCTACGTTCAACGAAGCCAATCTGCTCGACCGTATCAACCTGGAGCTCCGCGGCGGCGCGGTAACTCCATTCGTCACCAATATCGACTATAACGCCAGGGGGCAACGCGAATTGATCGCCTATGCCAATGGCGCGCAGACCAACTACGAGTATGACCCGCTCACTTTCCGTCTGACGAAGCTCATTACGACGCGTCCGGCCAATCCCGACGGCGCCGCCTCGCAGTTGTTCAATAGCGTGTCGTTGATGCAAGACCTGCGTTACAACTACGACCCGGTGGGCAATATCACCCGCATCGAAGACGCCGCGCTTAAGACGGTTGTTCATGACCAGGAAGAGGTTGACCCGGTCGGCGAGTATCGCTACGACGCGATCTATCGTTTAATCGAAGCCAAAGGGCGCGAACATATCGGGCAAGCTGCAATTGATTTTGACCTGCCAAATAACAATCGGCACGATCGTGATTACCCATTTTTGGGGCTTCGGGATCATTCGAATGACGCGCAGGCCATGCGCAATTACACCGAGCGATACGAATACGACGAGGTCGGCAACTTCAAGTTCCTGCGCCATATCTTCAAAAACGGTAGTTGGATCCGCAGCTATGACTACCAGGAAGCCAGCCTGCTCGAACCGGCTACTCACATGAGCAATCGGTTGACGGCGACGGCGGTCGGCAATGGCGGCGTCTTCTCCGAGACCTATACCTATACCGATGCAAATGGCAACGATGTTCACGGCTGCGCGACATCAATCAATGCAATGAAGATGGTTTGGGACTTTAAAGACCAATTGCAGCAGGTAGATTTGGGCGGCGGTGGCGCGGCTTATTACGTCTACGACGCGGGCGGGCAGCGCGTGCGCAAAGTGATCGAGACGCAAGGGGGAGCGCGCAAGGAAGAACGCATCTACCTGGGCGGATACGAGATTTACCGGAAATACAATGGAGGAGCGAAGGTGGAACTGGAGCGCGAAACACTGAATGTGATGGATGACAAACAACGTATCGCGCTGGTCGAGACCAAGAGGATCGAGAACGGGAATGCGATTAATGCGCTTGCGTCGCTCCAACGTTATCAGCTTGGCAATCACATTCGCTCAGCCAGCCTGGAACTGGACGCGGATGGCGCGTTGATCTCATACGAGGAATACCATCCATACGGCACAACATCCTTCCAGGCCGGACGAGACGCCGCGGAGATAAGCATGAAGCGTTACCGCTACACGGGCAAGGAGCGAGACGAAGAGAGCGGATTGTATTACTACGGGGCGCGGTATTACTCCCCATGGTTAGGACGGTGGATGAGCTGCGATCCGATTGGAATTGGTGATGGGGTAAATGTTTACGCCTACGTCGCCAACAGACCGATGAATCACCTGGATCCCGACGGCAGGGCCAACGAGCCAATCCACGAACATCTGACGACTCTTGTCGCCATGCAATACGTTGATCTAGGGACGGCGAGACAGATCGGAGAAGCAGCGAATGCCCCGGACGTCCTGGACTCTATGGATTCCTTTGAGAACAGTTTTTGGGGGGACCCTGACAATGTAAACAAAAACGTGCATGTATTAGGGAGCGGCACGCGGCAGCAGAAGGTGGACGATACCATCGCGCGTTATAAAGCGAGGAACCCCTCGGCAAACGATCCCAATCCGATATGGGATGCTGGAATCAGGCTCTTGCACCCGATTCAAGACGCAAGCTACCACGGGCAGTCCTTTGGCCGTGGACTTGGGCACCTTTTGTCTCCCGAATCCGACCTCGCCGTTGGCGACAAGACTTTTAAGCAGTTTCTTCAAGTGGTGAAAGACACGGAAAAAGGATTAGATCAGATGAGCGCAAAGGGCATCATCAGCCCTCGCGATAAATCGAAGACATTTTCGGAACGTCAATGGATGACCATCTACAACAACCTGAAATCAATCGAAAGCAGTTATCAGGTCACTTTTGGCGTTTTCAGTCTGTTCGAGATGGGAGGTCGATTGGCCGCTCCGCTCGCCGGCTTGATTGGGGGGGGGATCGGCGCAGTGTTGGGTGGAATTATAGGAGCTTCCATCGCGTTGTTTTCCGGAGATAAGGTGAGCAAAGGGTTGGCAAGAGGAGCAGAGATTGGCTCTGTGCTCGGACAAGCCTGGTTGGGCGGTTTAACGGCCATTTTGGGAGGGGTACTCATGCCGCTCGCCAAAGACTGGCTGCGGACAAAAGTCGCCGCCAAAGAGTCTAATTATTTAAAAGAGGAACAACGTCGTACCGCAAAAGCCGACGAAGAAAAGACACTCGAAATGATCAAAGCCCGAGGACAAAAGAAAGAGTAAATCAACGCCCCGGATACGACTTCTTGCCGCCGTACCCAGGTCAATTGCGTCACCGTGGAGGTTAACAAATGAACAAAATCATCTTTCCGTTGCGACTACAAATGCGAGGCGCCGCTGTCGCCGATCTACAGGACGCCTTGCAACTCTTCTTGGAGAAGGGCGTCTACAAGTTGAACGACGCTGAACGCCAGATGTTCGAGAAGAAGTTGCTCGGCGAGCGCGCTGAAAGCGTTTACAGCAAGGCGACCGGCAAATTGGTCGGGATATTTCAGTATCAACATCGTTTGCGGTCCAGCGGCGAGGTGGACGAGCCAACCGCGAAAGCGATCAACGCCCTGTTGCGCCAGTTCGGAGCCTTAGACGGTGAGGGCTGGACCGAGATAATCAAGGCGCTCGAGGGGCAAGGACTCACGCTCGGCGGAATCAAGCTCGGCACAGATCATCTGGCGAGCATAGACGAGAAGATCGGCGGGTTGGGCAAAGCTCCACCGCTCTCACTTAATGCGCGCGGCGATGCGGTCAACGAACTGCACACGCAATTGACGATAATTGGCGTTACGTTGCCGGCGGGCGAAACGGCTGACGGCGTCTTCGGCGTGGGCACACGCGATGCGGTGCTGCAATTGCAGGCGAAATACGGTCTCGCCCAGACGGGCGTTTTCGACGATGAGACGCGCAACGCGCTAGCCATTGCCGCCGAGAGTGTGGCCAATCCCAGCCGCGTCGAGGGCCGCATCTTTCTTGATAACGGCTTGCCTGCCGCAAAGATCAAACTGCGAATCGTCAACAAAGGTTTTGGCGATGATTCGACGGCGCTGAAAGACATCGAGACAGATGAGCGCGGGTTTTATGCGCTGCCGTACAACTTGAACGGCGCGGCGGCCAACATCGAAGTGCGCGCATTTGACGCAAACGGCGGCGAGATTCGGCTCTCCAATCCCAAAGTGAATGCCGACCGCGCCGAGGTGCTCAATCTCGTTGCGCCGTCCACGGTGAAATCTGAGGCCAACGAATTCAAGCTGATGGCGGACGATCTGACAAAGGTTGTGGGCGCCGATTTGGGCGCGCTTGCCATCGCGCGCGAGAACGAAGACCGCGAGGACTTGTCGCTGCTGCACCAATCTACCGGCTGGGATGCGCGCTTGATCGCCACCGCCGCCACCGCAGCAAAATCCGCCGCAGCCACCGGCATTGCGCATAATGTCTTGTACGGCGCCTTCCGTGCGGGATTGCCGGATGACCCTGAAGCGTTGGCGCTTGTAAGCCCGGAGGCGTTTGAAACTGCGCTGACGAGGGCTAAAGAAGCGGGTGTAATCACCATCGACGACGCGCAGATGGCCGCCGCCAAGACCGATTTTGAAACGTTTTCGCTCGGCGCCAGGCGCAAAGCAATCGCGCCTGGCGCTTTGTCGAGTGTGGGTGATCTATTGGACCAGGCGCGCATCGAGCCAACGCGCAAAGCGGTATTTGAAAGGCTGGTCTTGATGCACGACGGCGACGAAGCGGAATTGTGGTCAAATGCAAAAGCTCAAGGCATCCCTGACACGGAGATCGCTAGTCTGCAGTTGCAGGGCAAACTGGCTTATCTAACCTTGAACAGCGCGCCGCTCTCGGCGGCGCTGCAGACCGAGATCGTCTCTCAGGACAACCTGACGCAGTTAGTTGAGAAAGATTTATATCAGAGCGGGCAATGGGTGAAGCGTCTCGAAGACATGGCGCGTGATGGTGATCAGGTCAACCTCGATAAGCTGGCGAAGCTGATTCCGACCGCTTATGCCCAAAGGGATGTCAGCGGGCGCCTCGACGCATATGCCAACGATCTGGCGCGCAAGGTACGCGAAAGCTTTCCCACCCACGTAACCGCCCGCATGTTGGAAAAGGATGAGTTGAAGCTGGGCGCGCGACATGCCGAAATGAAAGCGCCGACACAAATGTTCTTGAATAATGTCGTGAACAAAGGCTTCCAACTCGGGCGCACGCCGGTGGACCAATTCCTGAAGCAGCACGGCGAAACGATCTTTGAGGGAATCTCCGGAGACGACAAACGTCTCGCTGAGGATGGCGTCAAGCTGTTGACGCGCGTTTACCAGATGACGCCGAATGACGAAACGATGACGACGCTGCTCGCGCTCGGGTTCACATCTGCCCGGCAAGTCGCCGCCATTCCGAAGGGTGAATTTATCGAGCGGTATTGGGAGCGATTCGGTTCGCGCAGGGCGACCGAGACGGTATACGATAAGAGCGTTCAGATAACGTCCGTCACTTTCAACATCTACACCCTGGCCAAAAAGATCGACAGCGCGCCGCCGATAATGGCGATATCTGGCGTTCCCGAACAGCACCAGAAGGCGAAAGAAGAGTTGAAGTCGTTGCTCAAAGAGTATCCGACGATGGAATCATTGTTCGGCTCGCTGGATTTTTGTGAGTGCGAGCATTGCCGCTCGGTGCTCAGCCCCGCAGCCTATCTGGTGGACCTGTTGCGATTTATTGATCCTTCAGACGGAGATTGGCGACACACGTTAGAGGATTGGAAGAACAAGCACAACGGCAAAGCCTACGACGGGCCGGATTACAAGTATTTGAAGCCATATGACGCGCTGGTTTTGCGCCGCCCGGATTTGCCGCACCTGCCGCTGACCTGTGAAAACACGAATACGGCGTTACCCTACATTGATCTCGTCAATGAGATTCTGGAGTATTACGTCGCCAACAACCATCTGGACGAGAAAGCCGTAAATGACACAGGTGAAGCCACCTCGGCCGAGCTCATGGCGGAGCCGCACAACCTGATCCCCCAAGCGTACGAGACGCTAAGGGGCGCGCCGTATCCACTTACCTTGCCGTTCGATTTATGGTTGGAGATGGTGCGCCGATTTTGTGATTACTTTGAGACGCCGTTGTGGCATGTGTTGGAAGTTTTTCGGCCAAGTGACGATCTATTCGCGCCCGAGGTGGATCCGGCGGCCTACTATCGCGCTCAGATTTTCGCTGAATACCTGGACCTTTCCCCCGCCGAGTACGACATCTACACGAGCGCTACTTTTGCGGACTGGCGTAAGCTGTATGGCTACGACAAACCCGGTGATACGGACCTTTCTGCGCTGGCGGCGCTCAAATCGGCTAAAACTCTTTCGCGCCGCCTGGGCGTGAGCTACAAAGAGATCACGGAGTTGGTCAAGACAGAGTTCGTGAACCCGAAGCTCAATGCGTTGGCGCCAACACACAAGTTGGGCGTAGAGCTGAGCGATGTGTTTCGCTTCAAAAAACACCCTGCTTATCCGCCTTTCACATCGGAGGAAGAGGCCGAGTTCGAAAAGCGGCTCGCGCAACTTACCGAAAAGTTCAAACCCAATTTCGACGCCGAACAGTGGTTGAATGATTCGTGGGACCAACACAAATTCGAGGAGACTTTGGTATTGCGAGACCCCGACGCCGGATGCAGCTTTGATGAGACGTTGCTGTTGCGCGCGGACGGAGCGGACGCGGATGCGCTGGACTTTGTTAAATTGAATTTGTTTGTGCGTTTGTGGAAGCGGCTGGGCTGGACGATGGAAGAAACAGACCGGGCTTTGCAGGCTTTCCTGCCCACTAATCTTGCCATCAATGATACGACGCTGGGCGTCGCAATGAAGACGGCGCTGGTCTATCTCGCGCATCTCAAACAGCTCGCGGCGCTCATCAACGCGGGCAAGTACAGCCGGCTGAAGTTGCTAACGCTCTGGACCGACTTGCCGACGAAGGGGAAGAACTCGCTGTATGCGCAATTGTTCTTAACGCGCAATATCCTGAAAGACGACGCCGTCTTTGACGACCCGATGGGTAACTATCTCGGCAAGCCTGGCGTGTTTCTCAAAGATCACATGCCCGCATTGCAAGCCGCGCTCAACCTGACGGCGGACGAGATTACGCAGATATTGCTCGACGGCGGCGCCGGGGACGAGCGCGACATTGATAAAGCAACGCTCTCGCTGGCCAATGTCTCAATGCTCTATCGCTATGGGTTTTTGGCAAAGGCGTTAAAATTGCAGATCGGCGAGCTAATTGCGCTCAAAGCGTTGAGCGGTCTAAATCCATTCCATTCTCCGGAGCCGGATCAGCTGGACGATATCAAAAAGGATCACCCGCTTCAGCAAACGCTTGAGTTTGCGCTGTTCGCACAGCAGGTGAAGGCCGGCGCCTTCACCATCTATGATCTCGATTTTCTATTTCGGCATCGTTTTGATCCGCTCGGCAAGTATCGGGAAAACAGCGATGCCGTTTTGGCATGGGTCAGAACTTTGGGGTCGGACTTGCGCAAAATTGCGAGCGACTATGTTGCGCCGACCGACGCGAGCAGCGTGAGCGATGACGCGCTGAGGGAGAAGATGACGCTGGTCTTCGCGCCAGACGTGGTCGAGACCTTCATGGCATTCTGGCTTGATAAGGCGACCTACAGTATGACCAAGGCGCCTGTCCTTCCAAACAAACGCCTCGATCCTGTCATCTATGAGCTCGACGGAGTCAGTGTCTCTTACGATGAAACGCGCCAGCGGCAACAGTTGACTCACGTCGGCGTATTGAACGCCGCCGCGAAGACGGCGCTGCTCGCTCAAATCCCGCAGCCGTCGCCGGCCGATCAAGACGCCATTGACGCGCGAAAGAATTTCTCGGACCTGCTCGATGAAATCGAGTTGAAGTCGGCCGCCCAATCGAAGACATTCTTTGATAAAAACTTCGACGGGTTGTTGAGGTTTGACGATTTCTTTGGCGCAGGCGTGATTGCGACACCGGCTGAGAGGCGCCTGAGCTTGCTGAAAAAGATTTTGCCTTTCCTGCAAGCGAAACTGACACGGCAGACAATCGTGCGAGCGATGACATCGTTTACCGGCGGCGATGCGGCGTTGATCGAAACCTTGCTGACGAATAGCGACTTTCTCTCCCTGCCTGACGCAAACACACTGCCGCTCATGACGCAGTTTGAAAATCTGGCGCGGCGCGGTCTCACAGTGACCCTGACGCCGACCGATCCGGGCGCCCAACCCATCAATAAGACGGTTGATGTCGTGGAGGTGATGACATCCGACAAATGTAAATCTGCCCGCTGGCGCGGCTTCATCGAAGTTCCTCAAAGCGGCGCGTACCGCTTCTACGCCAAAATTGGTAAGCAGGACGCTGCAGTCGATTTGCGTTTCGACGGGGCGCTCGAACCGGTTTTGAACGCGAAGGCGGCGAGAGACGGCGACGAACTGAGCGGTTTTATTGAATTGAAGTCGGGTATTTTGTACGCGCTGACATTGGAGGCAAGCAATCTGCAGGATGGCGCGTTTGAATTACTCGTCAAGGGCGAGACCACGCCAAAAGATAAACTCGGTCAACTAGCGTTATCACCGCAGGTCGAGGTGGAGAGCGCGGCGCGCGCATACACAATGTTGAGTAAAGCTTTGCAACTCGCGCAAGGGCTGGGCCTCGGCGAACGCGACATCCGCCACATCCTGGGGCGCCCAACGGACTTCGGCGGAGTGAACTGGCGACTGTTGCCCACACAGGAGACGCAAGATTCCGGCTCGGACGCAACGAATGCCGTGGCGCTCTTCAACGGCTTTGTGCGGCTGATGAAATATGATGCGCTCAAGCGCGACATGGCGGGCGGAGGCGATGATTTCATCGCCTTCTTCGAGCGCGCGCGGCTGACGAGCCCTGAAAGCGCGACTGAACTGTGCCAACGGATTGCGACTTTGACGCGGCGGGAGTCTGAGACGGTGCAGGCTGTGGCGACCGAGTTGATGATGACCGCGCCTGAGCATTTCGCGGATGCGGCGCGCATCGAGCGTCTGTGGCAAGCGTTGCAGATTGTAGAAAAGTTCGGCGTGCGGGCCTCCTCGTTGAAAACCTGGCTCACTCCGAAACCGGACGCGGCCGTGGCGATGAACGTGCGCAATACGATCAAGTCGCGTTTTGAAACTGAGACCTGGCAGCGCATTGCCAAGGCCATCTTCGATCCCTTGCGCCGGCGCCAGCGTGACGCTCTTGTTGCGCACATTATGCGCATCAAAGAGGACCTGGACAGCGTTGAGAAGCTGTTCGAATATTTTCTGATCGATCCTGGTATGGAGCCGGTGGTACAAACATCGCGCTTGCGGTTGGCGATCTCATCGCTGCAGACCTTCATTCAACGCTGCTTCCTGAATCTCGAAAAACAAGTGCGCCCTTCAGTGCTGAACGCGCGGCATTGGGCCTGGATGAAGCGGTATCGCGTGTGGGAGGCGAACCGCAAGATTTTTCTTTTTCCCGAAAACTGGCTGGAGCCTGAGTGGCGCGACGATAAAACGCATCTGTATCAGGAACTCGAGAGCAGCCTGTTGCAGGGCGATGTGAGCAACCAGTTGGCGGAAGATGCGCTGTATGTCTATCTGAAGAAACTCGATCAATTGGCGCGGCTGGAGATTGTGGCGATGTATGCTGAGGAAAAGCCGCTCGGCCCGCCAACGATGCATGTGATTGGGCGGACGTATGCCGCGCCGCGCCAATACTTCTATCGCCGCTACGCGCATCAAATGTGGACTGCATGGGAGCCGGTGACGGCGGAAATTGAGGGTGATCATCTCGTGGCGGTGATGTGGCGCGAGCGGCTGCATTTGTTCTGGCTGACTTTTATAGAGAAAGTGGGGGAGTCTGAAAACAGCTTCCAAACAAGTGGACCGGGCATAGCCATCCAAGGCTTGGATACAGTAAATGTAAAGGTCGCGAAAGCGAGTTACTTGACAAGCGAATCAGATAAATTGGGGGAGATGAGCTTTAATACAATGGCTGCGAAAGCTGCAGCGAGCGCGAAGGGGGCGGTCAGCCGGAAGTTGGATATTCAATTGAACTGGTCTGAGTACTTTCAGGGAGAGTGGACGGCGCCGGAATCCGGCGGGTTCGGCAACGTCATGGATCTTTACCAACCCTTCGCCCCTGCTCAGGTATTTGTCACTGTATCCAAGGAAGCAGATCCAGAGACGGGCGCCGACGGCGCAGTTTTGATCCGCTTGAACGGTCTACTAGTCCAGAATCACTTCACACCCTGCTTCCGCGTCGTTAGTAAAAATAGCCGCCCTCAGTTCAATAGGAAAGAACCCGCGACTGAGCCGGCGCCCTATTCCGCAAAGGCAAAGACCTATAACCGATACTCCGGCTCAGGCGCATTGTCTGTCACGTTCGTGCGACAGGTGATCACGACCGATGGCGACAAGAAAGCCGACCCGCCCGCGCCGCAAACCATTTTGTCAAAGGGCGGCGGCCATACTCTATTGCCGAGTAGTAATCAAATGCGATTGCCCAATGCGGAGTTTGCGCCGCTCATCAGCCCGGTCTTTTACGCCGATGACGCATATACCTTCTTTGTTGAGCCGTCGCTGACCGAAACAACGGTGGATAAATGGGAAGGGTACACCATTACTCGCCCCTCACAGAGACCCAAGTGGGATCGCTATGTGCAGGAGCCGCCTCCGATCGGCGCGCTGATCCCTCCCAAATATCTGCAGGAGGCGTTCAAGTCGCCGAAGATTATTCCTTCGCCAGATCCGGTTGATCCATTAGCGCGTCACGCCATCAAACCCAATCTTGACGCGCTCACGCAGCCTGACGTCGCGGTGCAGTTTGGCAACGCCATAGTAGGGCCTGCGGGCCGCCTGCAAGACATCAGCAATGTCACACAAGTCATCACCAGCGTTGGTGGTGGCGTCAATCTGAAGAGATAGGAAGCAGGAACATTATGAATAACCCAAGTATCAAGGCCACCAAAGCTTTTCACGGGTCAGTAGATTCGATCGCCACCAAATACTTGGATGTTTGGTGGGACGGCGTGGAGACAATAACGGGCGAACGTCACATCGTCACCCAGACCCGCGCGCTGCGCTACCGCTTCTATCCGCACTTTCATTCATACGTGCGCGAGCTGGCAAAGCGTTTGATCGAGAAATCGGTGGCCGGGCTGCAGGCCGCCGATACCGATTATGAGCAGAACAGTGATGGCGCTTTCAGGACGCTGCCGTTCAGTTTCAGGGCGGCTTTACCGGCGGGGTTGGCGTTGAAATTGCCCAGGCCCGGCAAACCGGGAGAGACCGAAGCCATAACGCTGCCTGGGAGCGTCGCCGTTACGCTGCCCGATGGCGCCAAGATCAAACTTGACGATGGCAATGAAGCGGAGTTGCCCGGCAGTGTAATCGCTCACGATTCACAACGCGGCGTGCGTGTAGTGCGAGGCGATGGCAAAACCGCCGACCTCGATATCGGCGCGGTCGTCTCGTTGTCGACTGCGGCCGAAGTGACCTTGCCCGAAGCGATTATCATCACGGGTGAGGACGGCAAACTGCGCCGGCTGACTGAGCCGAACATCGTTGAAGCGCCTGCCGGTACGATTGTGAAGTTGTTGGGCGGCAAGCCACGACCCACACTGTTCCGTGAGATTTTTACCGAGGCGCAATATGCCCCGACCGATCTGGTGCAGCAACCCTACCCGGTGCGTGACCTGGACTTCAGCTCCAGCGGCGCGTACTCCGTTTATAACTGGGAATTGTTCTATCACATCCCGCTCGCGGTCGCCGTTCACCTGAGCAAGAACCAGCGCTACGAAGAGGCCCAGCGCTGGTTTCATTTTATCTTCGATCCTACCGATGACAGCGATGGCCCGACGCCGGAGCGATTCTGGAGGGTGAAGCCATTTCAATATACCGAGGTCAAACAGATCGAAGAGATCCTGGTGAACTTGTCGTCGGGCGCGGACTCGATGTTGAAGCAGGATACGATCAATAGCATCGGCGCGTGGAAAGATTCACCCTTTCGTCCTCATCTCGTCGCGCGTTATCGCCAGACGGCATATATGTTCAAGGCGGTCATGGCCTATCTGGATAACCTCATCGCCTGGGGCGATGACTTGTTCCGTCAAGACACTGGCGAAACCATCAATGAAGCGACGCAAATCTATGTGCTGGCGGCGTTGATTTTGGGAGAACGTCCTCAGGCGGCGCCGAAGAAAGGCTCGCTCGCTCCGCTGACTTACGCCAGCCGGCGCGAGAAGTGGGACGAATTCGGCAACACGCTTGAGAAGATGGAGAGCGAGATTCCCTTTGACCTCGCGCCCTTTCCGATGACCGGCGACGCGGGCGATCAATTTGCGGCCCTGCGCAGCATCGGCGCATCGCTTTATTTTTGCGTGCCGCGTAACGACAAGTTGATGAGCTATTGGGATACGGTTGCGGATCGTCTATTCAAAATTCGTAATAGCCTGAACTTGCAAGGCATCTTTCGCCAGTTACCGTTGTTCGAACCGCCGATCGACCCGGCGTTGTTGGCGCGGGCGGCGGCGGCTGGTTTGGACATCGGCGCAGTCGTCGCAGGCGTCAATCAGCCGCTGCCATTAGTGCGATTTCAACTGCTCGCGCAAAAAGCCGGCGAGATCTGCCAGGAGGTCAAATCGCTGGGCGCCAGCCTGCTCTCGGCGATGGAGAAGGAAGACAACGAGGCGCTGGCGATTCTGCGCGCCAAACACGAGAAGGTGATTTTGGGTCTTGCGGAGATGGTCAAGTATGCGCAATGGCAAGAGGCGATCAAAAACCGCGAAGGACTGGAGACATCGCTGGTCAACGCTGTGCAACGCTTCATTTATTATGAGCGCCAGTTGGGCAAGCAGGAGAACGACATTGTCATCCCGGAACTGGATGCGCTGGATGCGGAAGGGGTGGCAAAGCTCAAGTTCAAGGCGAGTGAGCCGGAAGTAAGGCGACGCCCTATTGATGTAGACATCGCGAGTGATCTGGGAGACTCTGGCGGTAAGATTGTGAGCAGCCACGAGGCGGAAGAATTGTCCAAGTCTGGAGACGCTCGAACTATTCATGACACCGTCAAGGCCCTCAATCTCACCGCACAAGCGCTATCGCTAATTCCAGATTTCGGCATAGACATTCATTTCTGGGGGCTCGGAGGAAACAGTGACATCTCAGGCGGAAGCAAATTGTCACAAGTAGCGAGATTCGGAGCGAATATTGCTATGTCTATCTCCGACCGGCTGATCTATGAGGCTGGTCAAGCCGCCAAGATTGGCTCCTATGCTCGTCGTGAACAAGACTGGGCGTTCCAAAGCGCCACGGCCGCCGGCGAGATCAACCAAATCTTCAAGCAAATACGCGCGGCGCAGATCCGCGAGAACATTGCTGAACGCGAATGGCATAATCATCAGCGGCAAATTCAGCACGCGAGAGAGATCGAAGACTTCTTGACTAGCGAGAAGAACGGAAAGAAGACAAATCAAGCGTTTTATGCGTGGCTCAAGCGCGAAGTGCGTGGTATGTATGGGCAGGTCTTCCAATTTGCCTATGATGTAGCCAAAAAGGCCGAACGCGCGTTGCAACATGAGCTAGGCAAGTCCGATCTGACCTTCCTTCAATTCGGCTACATGTCAGGGAAAGAGGGTTTACTGGCAGGCGAAAAACTCTACTTTGATCTGAAGCGCATGGAGATGGCGTATCACGAGTTGAACCAGCGCGAGTATGAGCTGACCAAACACGTCAGCCTGTTGCAAGTGAACCCGATGGCGTTGGTCCAGCTTCGCGCCACCGGCAAATGCTCCATTACGCTGCCCGAAGAGCTGTTTGACATGGACGGGCCTGGCCATTATTTCCGCCGCATCAAGAGCGTTGCGCTCAGCATCCCGTGCGTGGCCGGACCGTATACGTCAGTCAACTGCACGCTGACGATGACCAAGAGCTCCATCCGCAAGGAGACGGGCGTGGGGGATGGCTATGCGCGGCAAGGCGCTGAAGACGCTCGCTTCAGCGACTACTTCGGCAGCCTGCAATCGATCGTCACCAGCACAGGACAAAATGACAGCGGGCTCTTTGAAACCAACCTGCGAGATGAACGATATTTACCATTCGAAGGATCGGGAGTCGTCAGCGAGTGGCAGTTGGAAATACCCGCAGATGTACGACAGTTCGACCACGATACCATCAGCGATGTAATCCTCCATCTCCGTTATACCGCCCGCGAGGGGGGAGGATTGCTCCGCAACGGCGCTGTCGCCAACCTCACCACCCGCATCGAAGAAGCCCAGTCGGCCGGGTCAGCGCTGCTTTTCTCCTTACGCCATGAGTTTCCGACCGAGTGGGCGAAGTTCAAGAGTGTTCGGCTTGGCGGGCCAGTTCTAGTCGCCAAACTGACGCTTCCAGTCCAGGAAGAACACTTTCCATTTTGGAGCAAAGGCAGACTGGAAGTCGTGAAACGGGTGGGCATTCTGACCAGAGCAGGGGAAATGAGCGCTAATAAAACCAAAGAAGAAGTGGAAATCATTATCAATAAACCCGATGGCGCAACGACACACAGTACATTGCAAACCCTGAAGGATATTTCTATCCCCAAACCGCCAAACAAATATACTCTCAAGTTTACTTTTGATTTCAACGACAACTCGATGGAAGACCTCTGGCTGGCGTTAATCTGGGGTAAATAAGAATAAGGACGGCGAGGACGATTCGCACAATATTCGCCATAAGTTTTTCAAGTGGCTGCTGTCCATAGTAAAAAGTCCATCTTACGGATGAAGCGAGGAAGGGAAGCAGCTCGCGCAAACGACGGTCTATACACGGATCTGCCATCTCTCGTCGTTTTTCAGGCGGGCGATGAAGGAATCGCTGCTCGGCCAGTATATTGGTGAGCTTTCGGCGAGCGGTCTTGACATAAATCCAGACATCTGTGAGCTTTCGGCAAAAAAGTGTATGACGAAAAAATGAAGCACTCCCGCTCGGAATCGTGACAGATGCGAGGTGAGCATGGTAAGGATACGGCTGAAGTGGTGGCTGTAAAAACATCTTTCTGGGAGAGAGAAATCGCTGATGGCTAAATGTCCTGAGATTCCCAAAACCGATTCTGCCGACGCGGTAGATAGAGAGCCTTCTCGCTTTCACCAGAACGCCGTAATGAGGTTTCACGCGCAGTGGCTATTGTTGATCTTGATGGTGCTCCCGCTGATGGCGGATGCTCAGGAGGCCTCCGTTCAACCATCGGCTGCGCACGACCGCGCGTTCTGGCAGGCCATCGTCAAGCAGCAGTACGCCGTCCCCAAGGGTGAATCGCCGTTCTCGCTCGTGAGAGAGTTGAGCGATCTATTAGGATCGCCGGATCCCGAACTACGAGACAACCTTGCATACACGATTATCGCGGTCTGGATTGTCGATCGCCCCGTGCTCTCGGAGGCGCAACTCCTCACGTTTCTCGACCAGTGGCTTGCCAATCTCAGAAACGGTGTCGGCGAATCAGGTACTGACACTGTGCTAGAGCGCTCATTCTCGACACTCTGCCTGGCAGCTTTGGCCGAACGCGATCTCAAGATGCCTTTCCTCGGCGTTGCTCGTTACCGCGGGCTCCTCGACGCCGCGCTCGCGTATCTGGCTGCCGAGCGTGACCTTCGCGGTTATGATCCGGCAAAGGGATGGATACACGCGACAGCCCACACGGCTGACTTGCTGAAGTATCTGGTGGGCAACCCGCTCCTGACGAGGGACGATCAGCGACGCGTGCTGGTCGCCATCGCTGATCGGATCTCATCGGCTGGGCAAGTCTTCTTACAAGGGGAACAAGATCGGCTGGCGCAGGCGGTGGTCGCCATTGCCCTGCGGCGCGATTTCGATGCTGCCAGCTTTGATAGGTGGATCATTCGACTTCGCGACACGGTCCGGCAGGCGTGGAGAACGTCTCCGCCCACTTCCGCCACGCTGGCGACTGCCCAAAACACTACGTACTTCCTACAGGCTCTGTATGTCAGGTTGTC
>Ga0075421_100005483_pt1 | contig 15360 bp, 10 predicted proteins | sample SoiMetdeltSBSDD5_FD_75292 | JGI IMG/M metagenome (GOLD analysis project Ga0075421, IMG submission 75292) | Bulk soil microbial communities from a Populus tree surrounding site in Tennessee, USA - Soil MetaG P. deltoides SBSDD5 | ecosystem: Environmental > Terrestrial > Soil > Tree plantation...
CGCAGCGCGCTGTTGCGCCCGTTGGTGACCACGAACAGGTCGCCGCCCACGCGGCCCTCCTCGCCCGCCCGCCGGGTCCGCATCGCCACCACCCGGCCGTCCTCGCGGATGCCCTCCAGGACCGTGGTCTCCAGGTCCAGCCGGTAGTGCGGGAAGGCGCTGCACAGCTCGTGGAGCAGCCCCAGGAACCCGGGCTGGGAGACGATGGCCCCCACCTCCACCGCTCCGGGCACGCGCACCTCGCGCCGGTGGCCGAGGAACATCTTCCGCTGGATGCCCGGCAGCGCCAGCCCGCGCTTCACCAGCTCCTGGAAGATCCCCGCCCGCTCCAGCTGCTCCACCACCGATCGCTGCACCAGCTCCCCGCGGAACTCCCGCAGGAAGTCGGGGTGGCGCTCCAGCACCCGGACCTTCACTCCGCTGGAGGCCAGCTGGTACGCCAGCATCATCCCCGCCGGCCCCGCGCCCACGATCACCACCTCCACCGCCGCTGCTCGCTCCGCCATGTTCGCGACCCCGTTCGTTTAGCGGGCCGGCTAATTAGCGTGCTCGCTAAGCATCCGTCAAGCTCGACATCGTCAAGCTCAAGCTCAAGCTCAAGCCCGGGCGCGGGAGCGTGAACGCGACCGCCCGCGGGGCGGCGCGGCCGCGACGGTGAGCCGGCGCCGGAACACGTCGCGGAACCGCGGCAGCTCCGGCTGGACGTCCCACAGCTCCAGGTCCACCGGCCCCCGGCCCTCGACGGCGAGCGCCACCCCGGCGGCGGTCACCTGCGCGCGCACCGCGCGGACCGGCTGGAGGTGGCTGCGGTCCAGCGCGTCGCCCAGGCGCACCAGCATGGCCAGCTTGCGGACCATCACCGCCTCCGGGCGGGTGAGGCCCTCCAGGGCGGGGTGGCCCAGGTCCGGCAGGTTGCGGCGGTGGTAGCGGGCGATCTGCGCCACCAGCTCGCGCTCGCGGTCCGCCAGGCCGGGGATGTCCGCGTTGGTGATCAGGTAGTACGTGTGCCGGTGGTGCTTCTGGTAGCTGACCACGTTGCCCGCGTCGTGCAGCAGCGCGGCCACCTCCAGCAGCGGGCGGGCGGAGTCCGGCAGCCCGTGGACCTCCTCCAACTGATCAAATAACTCCAGCGACAGCCTCGCCACCTGGCGGGCGTGCGCCTCGTCGTGGCGCCAGCGCCGGCCCAGCTCCTGGGCGGCCTCCACCAGCCAGCGGTCCGACGCCCGCGGGCTCCTGCGGCGCATCAGCTCCACCAGGATGCCGTCGCGCAGGCCGCGGTCCACCGCGGTGACCGACTCCAGCTTCAGATGTCGCGCCAGCGCCTCCAGGATCACCGCGCCGGGGACGATGATGTCCGCCCGCCTGGAGTCGAAGAGGCGGCGGCGCTCCTGGGCGCCCATGGTCACCAGGTCCTCCACCGCGCGGGAGATCTGCCGGGCGGTGGCGTGGGCGGTGCCCTCGGCGGCGGCGAAGGACACCACCGCCTTCACGTTGCCGGAGCTGCCCAGCGCGCGGCGCGGGGCGCCGAGGATGAAGCCGGGCAGCGACGCGGCCACCGCCTCGCGCGCGTGGTCGCGCATCAGCTGCAGCTCGCGGGCGCCGACGCGGCCGTTGACGCCGAACACCTCCGCCAGCCGCACCGCGCCCAGGGAGATGCTCCACAGGTTCACCGGCCGCTCGCCCACCGCGGTGGCCACCTCGGTGGACCCGCCGCCGATGTCGATGCAGAGCGAGCGCGCGTCCGGCGGCTTGCCGTGCAGCACCCCCAGGCAGATCAGCCGCGCCTCTTCCCGGCCGGAGACGATCTCCAGGTTCAGCCCGGCCTCCTTCCGGGCGCGCTGGATGATCTCGTCCTTGTTCTTCGCCTCGCGCACCGCGCTGGTGGCCACCGCGCGGACCCTGGCCTTGTAGCGGCGGCAGAGCGCGCCGTAGCGCCGCAGGGCGGCCAGCAGCCGGTCGCACACCTCGCGGGGGATGCGGCCGGTCTTGAACACGCCCTCGCCGGGGCGCACCGGGTCCCGCTCCTGGTGGAGGCTCTCCAGCGAGCCGTCCGGGAGCGGCCGCGCCAGCTCCAGCTTCACGGCGTTGGTGCCGACGTCGATGGCGGCGAGGACCGTGTCCTGCGGCAGGCGGGGCATGTCGGCTGGCGCACCTTACGCGATTGCGGCGGGCCGCGGGGCGGCGCAATCTCCCGAGGATATGGACGCGCTCGACCCCAAGCTGTTCCTCAACCGCGAGCTCTCCTGGCTGGAGTTCAACGAGCGCGTGCTGGGCGAGGCCAGGGACGCCAGCCTGCCCATCTACGAGCGGCTCAAGTTCCTGGGCATCGTCTCCTCCAACCTGGACGAGTTCTTCATGGTCCGGGTGGCGGGCCTGAAGCAGCAGGTGGCCGTGGGGGTGGTGGAGCCGGCGGCGGACGGCCTCTCGCCCTCCGACCAGCTGAAGGCCATCCGCGAACGCGCGCACCCGATGGTGGCGGAGGCGTACCGCGTCTACCGCGAGGAGATCCTGCCCGCGCTGTCGAGGGCCGGGCTGACCATCGCCACGCGCGAGTCGCTCGCCCCGGAGCAGGTGGAGGCGAGCAAGCAGTACTTCCAGGCGCAGGTCTTCCCCGCGCTCACCCCGCTGGCGATCGACCAGGGGCACCCCTTCCCGCACCTGCGCAACAAGTCGCTCAACCTGGCGGTGCTGCTGCAGCGGGAAGGGCGGGGGCGGGGGCGGAGGCGGAAGGATCCGGCGGGGGCCAGCTCGCTGGCGGTGGTGCAGGTGCCGGGCGTGCTGCGCCGGCTGGTGTCCATCCCGGCCGCCGGCGGGAAGGCCTTCCTGCTGCTGGAGGAGCTGATCGCCATGCACGTGGGCGAGCTGTTCCCCGGCTACAAGGTGGAGCGCACCGCGCCCTTCCGCGTCACCCGCAACTGGGACCTCAACGTGGACGAGGACGAGTCGGAGGACCTCCTCTCCACCATCCAGGACGAGCTGCGGCGGCGGGACCGCGGCGCCGCGGTGCGCCTGGAGCTGGACGCCAGCGCGCCGGAGTCGCTGGCCCGGCTGCTGGTGGAGGCGCTCAACCTGGGGGCGGAGGACGTGTACGCGGTGAACGGCCCGCTCCAGATCTCGGAGCTGTCGGCGCTGCGCGACGCCGACAACCGGCCGGAGCTCTCGGTGGAGCCGCTCCAGCCGGCGGTGCCCCAGCGGCTGCGCGACACGGAGTCCATCCTCCAGGTGATCCGTTCAGGCGACGTGGTGCTGCACCACCCCTACGACGCCTACGACCCGGTGACCCGCTTCATCGAGGAGGCGGCCGAGGACCCGGAGGTGCTGGCGATCAAGCAGACGCTGTACCGGACCTCGCCGGACAGCCCCATCGCCCGGGCGCTCTCGCGCGCGGTGGAGTACGGCAAGCAGGTGACGGTGCTGGTGGAGATCAAGGCGCGGCTGGACGAGGCGAACAACATCGTCTGGGCGCGGCGGATGGAGGAGGCGGGGGTGCACGTCGTCTACGGGCTGGTGGGCCTGAAGACGCACTGCAAGGTGGCGCTGGTGGTGCGGCGCGAGTCGAACGGGATCCGCCGCTACGTCCACCTGGGGACCGGCAACTACAACCCGGTCACCGCGCGCCAGTACACCGACGTCTCCTTCTTCACCGCCAGCGAGGACGTGGGCGCGGACGCCACCGCGCTGTTCAACGCGCTCACCGGCTACGCCGCCAACCCGAAGTGGCGCTGCTTCGCGGTGGCCCCGTTCGACCTGCGGGAGCGCGTCATCTCGCTCATCGACAAGGAGGCGGAGCTGGCCCGGAAGGGAGAGCCGGCGCGGATCGCCGGGAAGCTGAACGCGCTGGTGGACCCGGCGGTGATCCAGGCGCTCTACCGCGCCAGCCAGGCGGGCGTGGACGTGGACCTGGTGGTGCGGGGGATCTGCTGCCTGCGGCCCGGCATGCCCGGGGTGTCGGACCGGATCCGGGTGACCAGCATCGTGGACCGCTTCCTGGAGCACAGCCGGGTGGTGGTCTTCGGCGTGGGCGACCGGCGCGAGGTGTACCTCTCCTCGGCGGACTGGATGCCGCGCAACTTCCACCGGCGGGTGGAGGTGATGTGCCCGGTGCGCGACCCGGCCGCCCGCGCGCGGCTGCTGGACGAGGTGGTGGGCGATTCGCTCAAGGACACCGCCAAGGCGCGCCGGCTGGACGTGGACGGGAAGTACAACCGCATCGATCCCGCCCCGGAGGCGCCGCCGTACCGGAGCCAGGCGGCGCTGCTGGACGCCGCCCGCCGCGGCACCCGTCCCGCCGCGGAGACGGTGATCCGGCACGCGGTGGCCCCGGCCGCCGCCACCGAGCCGCCCCGGCCAGCCACCACCGCCCCACCTGCGACCACCCGTCCGGCCGCATAAAGACCGCGGGAAGAAATCCGGCCGGCGGGGCTCTATTTCCCGGCGCGGATCGGGGTGCTCCCGGTCCTGACGCAGTCTCAGCAAGTCCTCAGGGAAAGAGGGGGAACACGTGCCGACTCAACTGGTCAGTGGCCTGGGCGGAGCGGTCGGCAGCCGGTATCTGCCGATCAACAACCAGCTGCTCTTCGTCGAATACAGCGCCGGGAAGGTCTCGGTGCTGAACCTGATCCGCCCCTACGTGGCCACGGTCTCCTCCGGGACCACGGTGCTGAAGGGGACCTGGATCTTCGACTGCGAGACCGGGCTGCAGGGCGGCAGCGCGCCGCCGGGCGACATCTGGTGGGAGCAGCAGACCGCCACCGTGCGCGACATCAAGCCGCTGGGCGGGGCCAAGGTCTTCAACCTGGGTCACGTGGACTACAACACGGTCACCGCCGCGACCATGCAGGGGCTGCCGTACGGCACCACGCCGATCAACGGCAACGCCGACGCGACCAACCAACTCACCGACGGCGACGTGTTCGCGGTGCTGACCAACTCCGGCAACTACTGCAAGGTGCAGGTCCTCACCTACGGCTACGACATGACGATCCGCTGGGCGACCTACCAGGTCGGCCCGCGGTACCGCGTGCTCGGCACCGGGTACACCAACCCCGAGGACATCGCCGCCACCCGGGACGAGATGTCGGCGTACGTCACCGAGCGGAGCGGGACGCTGGTCCGCGTCTCGCTGGCGGCCGCCAACCGCGCCGGCGCCACGGTGGTGGCCAGCGGGCTGACGGCGCCGCACCAGATGTTCCTGGACGAGGCGAACAACGCCATCTACACGGTGGAGTTCGCCTCGCCCGGGCGCCTGCTCCGGATCGGCCTCCCCGCGGGCCCGGTGACCCCGGTGGTGTCGGGCCTGGAGAACGCGGTGGGGTTGCTGCTCACCTCGGATCGCCAGACCGCTTACGTGACCGAACAGGCGGCCGCCGGCAACCGCCTGGTGAAGATCGACCTGGCCACCGGCACGCGGACCGTCATCGCCACCGGGCTGACCCAGCCGTTCTTCCTCACCTGGGCGGACGTCACCGAGGAGCGGATCCTGCTCACCGAGCGCGGCGCCGCCCGCCGGGTGGCCGCCATCGACCTCACCCGGTCGCCCGCGCTGGTCACCGCTGTCGCCACCGGGCTGCCCACCAACCCGTCCAGCTGCGCGGTGATCGGCCTCAACAAGCTGCTGGTGTGCTGCGACGGGGAGATCGACGAGCTGGAGGTCCCGGGCATCACCATCTCCTCCACCGCGCCGCTGTTCATGGGCATCGGCAAGGTGCCGATCGACCGCATCGGCCTGCCGGCGGCGTCCGCGGCGGGCCTGGCCAACACCTCGGGCGATCCGACGTACCCGTTCCAGGTCGCCAACGTGCCGTTCGGAGGCACGCTGCCGATCCTGGTCAACCACCTGCGCGCCTACGCGGACGGGGCCCGCTACTACCGCGTGATGGTGGACGGCACGCCCCGGTTCGACGGGCTCACCGACTACCGGTGGAGCTCGGGGCTCAACCGGTTCCAGGCGCGCACCATCTCCGCGGTCACGCTCGCCACCGGCAGCGGCTTCTTCCCGGTGCGCGACCCGGCGGAGATGTCGCTCTGGCTCAGCCCGGCGCTGGGGATGCAGCTCAACACCGTGGGGCTGTCCAACACCCTGCACAGCATCCGGATCGACTTCGTCACCAGCACCGGCGCGGCGGTGGCGTCCAGCGCCACGGTGTCCGTGCTGGTGAACAACCAGGCGTGCACCGCGTTCATCGACCAGCCCAGGCTGGGCGCCTCGGCGGTCGCCGACACCGAGTGCGGCCTGCTCAAGTACACGGTGGACGCGTCCGGCGCCGCGCAGGGCTCGGTGAACGTGGGGTTCACCGCGGCCCACCCGGCGGGGTTCGGCAGCTACAGCTTCCAGATCATCAAGGGCGCCGGCACGCCGCGCCTCAGCCTCGCCGGCCAGGCGGTGGTCCCCGGGACGCACTCCGCCACCGAGACCACCGCCAACCTGCTGGGGGTGTGCAAGATCGCCGGCTTCGCGGCGTCGCTCTACGTGGCGGCGACGATGATCAACGGCGAGGGGCGCCAGAGCCAGTACGACGCCTCCGCGCTGATCGCCTTCGTGCTCGCGCCGAGCTGAGCGCGGTCAGGCGGCGACGGGGGCGGCGGCGGCCTTGGTCCTGGCGCCGGCGGCAGGTGCGGCGGCGGGGGCGCGCCGCACCAGCAGCCAGAACGTCAAGCCGTGCGTGACCAGGAGCGCCGGGACCACGATCACCGGGAGCAGGTAGGCGGGACCAATGGAGTGAGAGGCGAGCTGGAAGCGCTGCGCGTTGACGGCGGCCAGGCCCAGGTCCGCGAAGCCCACCAGGTTGAAGATCCAGACGGCGGCGCGGGCGATGCGCCCGTCCAGCCGCAGGGCGCCCAGCGCGACCAGGGCGAGGACGGCGGTGAGCAGGTCGCCGTAGGCCGTGGGCACGGTGAAGCCGGCGTCGGGCAGGTCCGCCACCGCCGCCGGGGTCAGGTACATCATCCCCAGGTGCCGGAGGCTGTGGAGGAGGAGGATGGGCACCATCGCCTCGGCGAAGGGCCGCGCGCGCATCGCGGGGATGACGTACCGCCACGCCACCAGGCCGAAGGTGAACAGGCTCATGTAGAACTCGACGTAGATCACGGCGACGGGGCTCATGGGGGCTCCTTTGGAGGGACGAGGCGCGCGCGCATCTTAACGCTGTCAAGATTGAATGGCCAGCAATCTTGTCGGTGTCAAGATAAGATCGCGGAAGGAGGAGGATCTGCGGATGGCCAGCCGGCGGAGGGGAGGGGGCCCCTCCCAGTACCACCACGGAGACCTGCGGGCCGCGCTGATCCAGGCGGGGGCGGAGCTGCTGGCCCGGCGCGGCGGCGGCGGCGCGCTCTCGCTGCGCGCGGTGGCGCGGCGGGCGGGGGTCTCGCACGCGGCGCCGTACCACCACTTCCCGGGCAAGGAGGACCTGCTGGGGGCGATCGCGGCGGCCGGCTTCGAGAAGCTGGACGCGGCGATGGAGGCGGCGCTCCGGCCGCTGGACGAGCGGGAGCCGATGGCGCGCTTCGCGGCGCTGGGGCCGGCCTACGTGCGCTTCGCGGTGGCGGAGCCAAGCTTCTTCCGGCTGATGTTCCAGGCGCAGCCCGGAGGGCTCAGCTACGTCCGGGCGCTGGGCGAGGTCGCGCAGCGCCCCTTCGCGCGCGTGCGGGCCGCGGTCCAGGCCTGCCTCGCCACCTGGCCCTCCCCGCCCTCCGCGGTCGACGCCACCCAGGTCACCATGCTCGCCTGGGCCTCCATGCACGGCCTGGCCACGCTGTGGACGGAGGGCGCGCTGAGCGCGACGAAGCCGGAGGAGCTGGAGCGCCGGGCCGCCGACCTGGCCGCGCTGGTGACGCGCCTGGTGGAGCCTCCGCCGGGCTAGGACTGGGGAACGCCCGCGGCGGCCCGCGCCCACTCCGCGATCACGCGCCGCATGGTGTGCAGCGGCATCGCCCCGGAGGCCAGCAGCCGGTCGTGGAATGCGCGGCGCGAGAAGCGCGCGCCCATCAGCTGCTGGGCCTCCGCGCGCGCCGCCAGGATCTCCATCTGCCCGACCATGTACGACATCCCCTGCGCCGGCCAGACGATGTAGCGATCGATCTCCAGCTCCGCCTCGCGCCGGGTCGCCACCGAGTGCTCCAGCAGGTACTCGATGGCGTGCTCGCGGGTCCACTTCATGGCGTGGATGCCGGTGTCGACCACCAGCCGGGCCGCGCGGAAGGCCTGCCCCAGCAGCATCCCCAGCCGCGCGCGGTCGTCCGAGTAGAGCCCCATCTCGTCCGCCAGCCGCTCGGCGTACATCCCCCAGCCCTCGCTGAACGCGGTCACCCGCGCGCGCCGCCGCGCGGCGGGCAGGTCGGTCAGGCCCAGCGCGAGCGAGATCTGCAGGTGGTGGCCGGGCAGCGCCTCGTGCGCCACCAGCGGCTCCATCCGGTACCGGGGCTGCGTCTCCGGCTGGCAGGTGTTGACGTAGCAGGTCCCCGGCCGCTCCCCGTCCGAGGAGGGCCGTTCGTAGATCGCCCCGGGCGCGTGCTGCTCCAGGAAGTCGGGCATGGGCTCGATCCGGAGCGGGATGGTGGGGAGGGTCCCGAACTCCTCCGGGAGCCGCTCGCGGAAGCGCTCGGCGGTGGTGCGGTACGCGTGCAGCTGGGCGGCGCGGTCCTCGAAGTGCGGATCGGCCTCCACCCACTGCTCCAGCGTGCGGCGGACCGGCTGGCCCACCAGGGCGCGCAGCTCGGCCTCGATGCGGGCCAGCTCCACCTCGCCCAGCTCGTGGAGCTCCGCGGGCGTCTTGCCGGTGGTGGTGCGCTGCCGGATCGCGAAGGCGTAGATCTCCTCCCCGCCGGGGAGCGCCCACAGGCCGATGTTGGCGCGCGACCGCGGCAGGTACTCGTGCTCGAGGAAGTCCAGCAGCGCCTGGTAGGCGGGGTAGACGTTCTGGGCGACCGCGGTGGCGATCGCGAACTCGTGCTCCGGGGGCCGGCCCTTGACGAACACCGAGCTGAGCGGGTCCTGGGCCAGCCGGTCGCGGAGCTGGGCCATCACCCGCTCCACCACGATCCGCGGGGCGGCGCGGCGCGCGGCCAGCCCGGCGCCCAGGTTGATCAGGTAGTCCTTCATCTGCGACGGGAACGCGAGGTAGCGCCTGAGGAGGAACGCCACGTCGCGGTTGTCGCGCGAGGGGTGCCTGGCGATCTGGCGCGGGAAGCTGACCTGCGGCCCGTCGATCTGGTTGAGGGCGATCTGCTCCAGGTGGAGCCGCTCCGCGTCGACGGTCTCCGCCAGCTGCAGCCGCAGCACGTCCGCGGTGATCGCGTCCTCGCCGGCCAGCGCGCCGAGCGCGTCCAGGCGCCGGGACAGCTCGCGCGCGGCCTCGCCCCGCCGCGCGTACGCCTCCGCCGAGAGATCGGTCAGGCGATCGTCGAAGCGGTGGTCGCCCAGCGCGGTCGCCTCCTCCGGGTTCTCCCGGAGCTGCCACTCCCAGAAGTCGGCGGCGACGGCACCGATGCTGTCCTCACCTGGGCCCGCCATGGCGCATCCATACTCCATGGTAAAGCAACTTGTCCGGCTCCTTGACCGATACCTCCACGCCCGCGTCTTGCAGGAGCCCCCCACGTGACCCTCCGCCCCGTCAGCGCCCGACCCACCGAGGCCTCCTCCGAGAGCCAGCCGGCCCCCGCGGGCGCGCCCCCGCCGCCCGCGCAGGCGGAGGCGAGCGCGGAGCGTTCGGACTTCGACTCCAGCGCGCGGCGGCCGCCGGCGCCCGCGAGGAACGCGGCGGCGGAGCCGATCCTCCCCAGCCTCGACCTGGGCACCGACCTCCCCGAGCCCGGCTCGCCGGATCCGGGCGGCATCGGCCCGCTCCCGCCGCACCAGGAGAGCCACGGGGGCGAGCGCGTCGAGAAGACCGCCACGCCCAACGCGGAGATCCCGGACCTGGGCGCGGTGACGTCGGAGATCGAGTTCACCGAACCGTTCGACGTGGAGGACGTGAAGCTGAAGCTGGACATCGGCCACACCTACCGCGGGGACCTGGTGGTGACGCTCACCAGCCCGTCCGGGAAGACGGTGACCATCTCCAACCGGGAGGGCGGCGGCGCGGACGACCTCCAGGGCACCTTCGACCTCTCCCAGTTCAAGGGCGAGCCGATGCAGGGGAAGTGGAAGCTGACGGTGGAGGACAAGGCGCGCCTGGACTCCGGGACGCTGCGCTCCTGGACGCTGGGGATCGCGTCGAAGAGCGACGCGGAGCCGCCCGTCTCGGTGGAGATGCCGGTCCTGGGGAAGGGGCAGATCACCGACCGCTACAGCGCGGAGATCACCAGCAAGAACGGGTTCGTCTACTCCACCACCTGGGGCAGCCGGAACGGGAAGTCCGGGAACGTGGTCAACGTCTGGGACATGCGCGGCCAGGAGCCGCAGCTGGTGAACACCCTCACCATCCCGGGCGCGGGGACGCTGGGCGACGTCAGCATCTCCGAGGACGGCAAGACGATGATGGTGTCGACCAACCGCGGGTCGATCGTCAACTACGACCTCAGCGATCCCGCCAACCCGGTGAAGCTCTCGGAGCTCTCCACCGCCGACATGCGGCCCGAGGTCCACACCGGCAAGCTGGCCACGGTGAACGGGAAGCTCTACGGGTTCCTCTCGTCGATCTTCTCCTCGCCGCCCAAGGTGGTGGTGGTGGACCTCTCCAACCCGACGGAGCCGAAGCAGGTAAAGTCGTTCGCCACCGGGAGCCCCTACCAGCACGACGTCTGGGTGAAGGACGGGTACCTCTACACCGCGGGCTGGGACCAGGGGATGACCATCTGGGACATCGGCGGCGGCGGGAGGGGCGGGTCGCCCGAGGAGCCGGTCAAGCTCAGCACCATCCCCACCAAGGGCGGCGCCACGCACAACATCGCCACCACCAGGGACCCGGTGAGCGGCAAGACGTTCGCGATCATCGGCGAGGAGCACGTGGGCACGGTGGGGAGGTCCTCCGCGGGCGACATCCACGTGGTGGACATCACCGATCCGACCGCGCCGAAGGAGGTCGGCTTCTACCACGTGGAGGGCGCGGGGACGCACAACTTCGCCCTCGACGCGGAGAAGGGCATCCTCTACGCCGCGTACTACAACGCTGGCGTGCGCGTGCTGGACATCCGCGGCGATCTCTCCGAGGGCGTGAAGGCCCCGGACGGCCGCGTCGACCTCGGGAAGTCCGGACGCGAGGTCGGGCACTCGCTGGGGAAGCAGACCGGGGACAACTACGTCTGGGGCGTGACGCTGATGGACGGGAAGCTCTACGCGTCGGACATGCTCAACGGCGTGTTCACGCTGGATCCCAGCACCATCAAGCTGCCCGAGCACCCGGGCGGCGGGCACGACCACGATCACGACCACGACCACCCGGAGCAGTGAAGGCCGGCTGCTGAAGGCAGGACCCCGGACGGGCTCGCGCAAGCGGGCCCGTTTTTCTTTTCCCGCGAGAGGCCCAGAAACCGAATGATAGTTTAATTTGCAAGGAAACTGATTTTCGAGTCGGTTCGACAATGGGTCGTTCCCCACGCTGATTCGCGTGTCAGCGCGAGTCAGAAAGCCAGGAGTTACAGACCCATGCGCCTCACCCCAGAGTCCCTTCGTCCTGTTGCGTCATCCCTCGATTCCAAGCCGAAGCCCCTGGCCAGCGCCCGGAGCTTGCTCTCTCCAGCGCTCGCGAAGCGCTCGGCGGACACGTTCACCGCGGCGTCCTCGGGGCCGATGGCCCTGGCAGCGCCCACGGCGCTGAGCGCCCTGAGTGGAACGCAGAGCTACACCATCCAGCCCGGCGACACGCTGAGCGGGATCGCCGGCCGGTACAACACCAGCGTGTCCGAGCTGATGCGGCTGAACCCGTTCATCACCAACCCGGACCGCATCCAGGCGGGCTGGACCATCCAGGTCCCTGGCGGCGGCGGCACCGGCGGAGGGACGCAGAGCTACACCATCCAGTCCGGCGACACGCTGAGCGGGATCGCCACCCGGCACAACACCAGCGTGTCGGAGCTGATGCGGCTGAACCCGTGGATCACCAACCCGGACGTCATCCAGGTGGGCTGGACCATCCAGGTTCCCTCCGGCAGCCCCGGCCCCGGGCCCGGACCTGTGCCTGGGCCGGTCCCGACCGGCCCGCTGAGCAACGAGCTCAACCACCAGTTCTCGCTGCAGGAGACCTGGCCGTACATCAAGCACTACGCGAACCAGCACGGCTTCGACCCGCGCGTGCTGGCGGGGATGATCCAGCAGGAGTCCAACTTCAAGAACTACCAGGTGCACTTCGACGGCACCGGGCACGGGCTGCTGGGCCTGGACGACAACGGGCTGCTCGGCGACTTCGAGGGCTGGGTGCGGCGCACCAAGCCGGGCCAGGAGTCGTACTACGCCGGGCGCGGCGCGAGCGCGGCCAGCATCCCGCCGGAGTGGCAGATCGAGTACGCGGCGCAGAAGCTGGCGTCGTACAAGAACGCCTACGGCAGCGACTTCGCCGCCGCCCGCGCGTGGCACCGGGGCCCGGGGCTGATGAACGACAGCCTGGGGTACCGCTACCAGGACCTGATCAGCGGCCACATGGCCCGGTTGTTCGCCAACGGCGAGCCGCCGGACACGCTCCCCAACCCCAACCCCAACCCCGTCCCCTCGACGGGGCCGATCCGGAGCGTGGACCAGGCCAACCAGTACTTCATGAGCCAGTGGGGCCCCACGCCGTACAACAGCGGCGGGTACCCGTACGGGTTCAACGACTGCGGGCCGACGTCGGCGGCGATGGTGGCCCAGGCGACCGGGCTGTGGGCTCCTCCCGGCCCGGGCGGGGCGTCCGCGGAGATCGACCGGATGCGCGACACCATCCTCGGGTACAACTCGACGTGGTCGCAGCTGATGAACATGTCGCAGCTGGCCACCGGCCTGCAGCGCGCGGGCGGGCAGACGCAGATGCTGGGCGGCGACCCGGTGGCCGCGGTGGACGCGGCGCTGGGGCGCGGGCACCCGGCGATCCTCGGCGGCGGCGGGGTGTGGAACGCCTGGGGCGCGGAGCAGCGCGCCGCCGGGAACTACCTGAACTCGCGCAATCCCGGCGGGCACTTCGTCACCGTGATGGGGAAGACCGACGACGGCCGGTACATCGTGAACGACCCGCTGGTGCGCAACGGGGGGATCACGGTCACCGGCGACCAGCTCCGGACCTTCTACGCGGGCGGGTTCGGGGTGCTGGAGGCCTGGAACCCCAACCAGCCGCAGCCGCAGCCGTCGCAGGGCGCGGCGTTCCAGAGCGTGACCGGGCAATACATGTCGGCGCAGAACGGCGGCCTGGACGCCACCGGCTCGGCCCCCGGCGCCAGCGAGCGGTTCCAGATGATCGACCTGGACGGCGGCGAGCTGAGGAGCGGTGATTACATCAACCTCAAGGCGTCCAACGGGCTCTTCGTGGTCGCCGAGTACGGCGGCGGCCAGGAGGTGAACGCCAACCGCTCCGCGGCGGCGGAGTGGGAGCGGATGAAGATCGTGGAGATCGGCGGCGACGGGATCATCCAGGACGGTGACCGGGTCGCGTTCCAGACCTCGGACGGCCAGCACTACCTGATCGCCGAGAACGGCGGCGGCGCCAACGTCACCGCCAACAGCAGCATCCCGGGGTACTTCGAGACGTTCACGTATCGCAAGGTGTAGCAACCGGCGGGCGGTGACGGGGAAGTCACCGATGCGGCGCGCTCCGACCTCCAGGCGGGGCGCGCCGCGCTCTTTTTTCGCGTCGCTCCAGCGTTCTGATCAGCGCTCGAAGAGGACGGTGGGATCGCTCTTGTAGGTGGTCCGGGCGTACTCCCGGTAGCCGCACTTCTGGGCCACGCGGATCGAGGGCAGGTTCTCGGGGTGGACCATGCACACCGTCCGGCGCTCCGGGCCGAAGTGGTTGGCGCCCCAGGCGAGCACCGCGCGCATCACCTCCGTGGCGTAGCCCCGCCCGTGGGCCCAGGGCACGATCGCCCAGCCGCTCTCCGGCGCGTCGCCGAACGGTGGATCCAGCGCGCGCTTCCCGACCGCGAATCCGGCCTCGCCCACGAAGCGGCCCGACTCCCGCTCGCGGACGGCCCAGTAGCCGAACCCCATCAGCGACCAGTGACCGGCATAGCGGAGGAGCCGCTGCCAGACCTCCTCCTCGGTGGCCGGCCGTCCGCCGATGTACCGGGTCACCGCCGGATCGCTCCACATCGACAGCGCATCGGTGAAGTCCTCGAGGCGGTGGACGCGGAGGGCGAGCCGTTCGGTGTCGATGGAGGTCGGCGGAAGCATCGTGGTAGTCACTAGCATCCCCTGCGCCGCGACCCTTTGCGAGGAGAGAGCGAGATGGGACACTGCGTGAAGCCGGCCGGCAAGTGGCCGGACGGCGTCATCCCCTACAAGAACGACACCGCCAAGCCCGTGAAAGATGGGCTCGTCCAGGCCATCGAGAAGATCATGAGGAGGTGGGAGGCGCAGATCGGCGGCAACCGGGTCAGCTTCGTTCCCTGGAGAGAGGGGGAACACAACCTCTACATCCTCCTCCAGGCTGGAGAAGGCATGGCCTCGGCCGATATCGGCCGCCCACCCCAGGGCAAGACATTCACGGTCCTGAAGGTGGATGGAGGTCTCCTGGGCAAGATGCCGCACGAGCTCGGGCACATCATGGGGCTCGCGCACGAGCAAGATCGAATCACCACGCCATACACCAAGAACGCCGTCTACGATCCGAACATCGGCCCCCGGCTCTACGCCGTCGAGAACAGCGTGACCGCCTTCAAGGTCGAAGCGAAAAAGAAAGAATGGGCGGCGCTTTACGTCACCTCCGGTGATTACGATCTGTTTTCGCTCATGCACTATCCCGCGATGCCGAAACAGCTCACGTTTGATTGCAAGGATGAGGTCCTGATCCAGTACTGCAAGGACAAGGGCTGGCCCGGCCTGACCCCGGAATGTCTGAACTCGCCCTCCAACGACGACGCCACCAACGATACCTGGCGCGCCAGCGCTGGTGACATCGCCACCCTCCGCGCTCTCTATGCGAGAGAGGAGAGCCAGTCGTGAATTCACAGGAGCTGCGGGCGGCGCTCGGCCCGACCAATGGCGTGCTCACCATCTCGCGCGATTCGCTGGGCTCGGCCCTCAGCGGGATCATCGACCGGTGTTATCTGGGTCAATCCATCGTGATCGCCGGCGCGGAGCTGGGCGGCGCCGACGGGACGGTGGTCGTGACCGGCCGCGGGACCTTCCTGGGAGTGGCCGACCTGCCGGTCACCGCGCGCTTCTCCGTGGACGCGGGGGGCGGGGCGCGAGCGGTGCTCAAGTACCGGTTGCGGGACCCCACGCCGGGGCCCGCGGCGTGG
>Ga0075421_100005484_pt1 | contig 15358 bp, 14 predicted proteins | sample SoiMetdeltSBSDD5_FD_75292 | JGI IMG/M metagenome (GOLD analysis project Ga0075421, IMG submission 75292) | Bulk soil microbial communities from a Populus tree surrounding site in Tennessee, USA - Soil MetaG P. deltoides SBSDD5 | ecosystem: Environmental > Terrestrial > Soil > Tree plantation...
GGAGGCTTCGCGGCTTTTCTTACTGGCGCAGCCACCCCTCCTCGTTGAGGAGGGGACTGTCGCCCATTGAGACCAACAGCTAATCTATGAATTCAACGCCTACAGTTACAGCAACGCGGTGAGATGACCGCAAACAGAACCGCCCAGCAGGTTCAGGTTGTAGCCGCCTTCTAACAAGCTGACAACCCGGCCGGCACCATGTTTCTCCGCGAGGCTGATGACTTCCTTGGTCATCTCCGAGAAATCCGAGTCCTCCAGCATCAGCCCGCCGAGAGGGTCTCCGCGCCGCGAATCGAATCCGGCGGAAATGATGATCAAGTCCGGGGGAAACCGCTTTTCAATCTCCTGGAGTGCAGCAGTAAAAACCTGGCGGTGATCGCGCGCCGGCGTGCCGGCGGATAACGGGACATTTAGAGTGAACCCCTCTCCTTTACCGCCGCCAGTCTCGCTTCGCGAGCCCGTCCCGGGATAGTAGGGGTATTGGTGCGTGGAAAAATAAAACACAGATGGATCGGTCCAGAAGATCTCCTGCGTGCCGTTGCCGTGATGCACATCCCAATCGATGATGAGTACGCGCTCGACACCATATTTGTCCTGCGCGTAGCGTGCTGCAATCGCAGCATTATTGAACAGACAGAACCCCATGGCTTTCGAAGTCGTGGCGTGGTGGCCCGGCGGACGGATCAAGCCAAACGCTCGTCCACCTTCCTCCGACATTGCACCGTCGACCGCGACCAGCGCTGCCCCGGCGGCCAGCCGGGCGACGGTCAACGAGTCAGAACTGATGCGCGTATCCACATCCAGATAACCTTCCCCGCGCTCAACGGCCGATTGGATGTGGAGGATCATGTCCTCCCTGTGACAACGCGTAATGTCTTCATCCGCGGCAGGACGCGGATCGTCGCGCACCAGTCTCTTCAAAAGCTCTTCATCGTTATCCACAAAATGCAGGATCGCTTCCAGCCGGCGCGCATTCTCCGGGTGAACTCCGGTGTCGTGCTTCAGCAGTATCGGATCGTAGATGAGATGGACGGCCATTATCGTGAAATCATGTATGTCATCTTTGCGATCAGCGCTCGGTCCGCAAGATTACCCGTGATCGAATCCCGACGTTCGTTATAGACAATGAAAATGTCGCTGAGAGGCCGGTGGATGATATTGAACCGCACGTTCGAACTCCACTGATGCGTGTCGCTATTGTACTGAATCAGCGAATTCAGAAACATCGTCGTGCTGAATCCATAATTGATGCGCGTGCTCAGCAGATTGGTCTTGAACCGTCCTTCATGCAGGCTGATGTTGTTGTGGTTGTAGTTGAACGCCGCCGTCAATTTATTGCTGTGACGATAGGTCGCCCCGGCCTGATAGGAATGCTTGTATCCGGTGTAGAACGGTCCGCCTGCCCAGCGCCCATTGACCGATACCTTCCGGCCGGTGTCGGTCCGGACAAGTAGAAAGTACTCGCTGTACTTATAGGCACCCGGAGGAATCGCAATCTGTTTCTCGCGCGAGATGACGTATTCCCGGGTTAGATACTCGTACGAAGGATTCTTGCCGATCTCGATGAAGGTGCTGTTCTGAAAGTTAATAGGCAGGTGGTAATCGACGTACTTGGTGTCGAGCCTGCCCGTTGTATCGAGCACATAGTCGATTTGCGTGTGCGGCCCGATGCTGCGGATCGTCTTCCGCCACCGCTCCGGACGCCAGGTGTAGCCTGCATAACCGGTGCTCTTTCGAATTCCTTTGCGCGGAACGTAGCCCATTTCATCGTTGAAGTTTTCCTGGACGGTGGTGTACGAGCTTCGGAACTGCCAGACATCGTCCGCGTAGGAAACGGCAAACCGTCCGGCGAGATCTCTCGAGGTGATACCCGGGCTCGAAGTCTTGGCAATGTACGAATTGATATTCGTGTACCGTCCGAAACGGAAATTTCCATCCGCACCGTAAGCGCGATTGTAGTGACTGCTTCCTTCGGTCTCCTTGTTCGTGATCATGAGCCCCACATCGGAATTGGCCATGATGTTTTTGCGCACGCGTCCAACGGTGAAGTTCGTCGCGTTGATCGTTTCGAATTCACGCTGTTGGATATTGAGCAAACCAATTTCGACGCCACGGCCGACACGTCCCGTCAAGCGCGTACCGCCGAGAATCGGAATCACACGCGGCTGCGGCTCGTCGGATAGTCCGATTCTGCGGCTGAAGAAGAGGATCATGTCGTTGCTGGTTTGATTCGGACGAATGCCGCCGAATGCGTTCGCACCCAATCCGGCTCCGCCCCCGCCTCCACCCGGACCGCGTTCGCTGGCGGTGCCGAACTGAAACGTTCCGGAATTCTCGAGGAAGAATTCGCGCTTCTCCGGGAAAAAGAGACTGAAGCGAGACAAGTTGACTTGTTGTTCGTCTGCCTCGACTTGAGAGAAGTCGGTATTCAGCGTGAAGTCCCACGTCAGCCCCGAGGTGACACCGTATTTCACATCCAGACCGACATCACCATCGTACTTGTTCGGAAGATTTGCTATTCGGTTCTGCGCGAAACTGCCCAACGCGTAGGGCTTGATCTTGATGTTTGCTCCCGGCTCGATACCTTCCAACCCCTCCAGCGAACCGGCGAGCGACACACGCTGAATGTTATATATCCGAGGTACTGGAGCCCAGAGCGCGTCCTCGTTGCGCCTTCGAATCGTCCGCTGGAAGTTGATGCCCCAGGTTTGCATTGCAGCGCGTGGGAATTTCAGGGTCTTGAAAGGAATAGCGATTTCCGCCGTCCAGCCGTCATCCGCGGGTCGGGACCTCACATACCAGACGCCATCCCAGCTGGCGTTGATCTCGCGCCCTTCATTGGCCATCTGGGCGTCCCACTTTGCGCCGGCAGGATTGATCGCAAACTGGTAGGCGTTGCGCTGGTCGTTGAATGTGTCGAGGACGATCTGAAAGGAATCGCCGTTGTCGACGGTGAAATCCTTTTTCAGCTCCGAAACGATGATGCGCTCGGGCTCGGAATCTTTAGCCAGAACAGCGAAGTACAGATTCTCGGTGTCGTAGAGGACCCGCACTTCCGTCTGTTCGCTGGAAGGTTCACCTTCATCCGGCTCACGCTGAGTAAAACCCCCGGCGCGGGGAGCGTCGTTCCAGGCCGCCTCATCCAGGCGGCCGTCGATGGTGACCTTTTCCGAAATCCTTGTCGCCCGCAAGGTATGGCCGTTTTGCGCATGCAACGTGGAGGCAGCACACCAGAGACACAACCAAAGCCCGATACACCATCTCATAGCAGTCCGAAAAAGACCCAACAAACCAGCGCGCCGATAACGCTCATGGAAAGACCCCAGATCATTAACTTGTTGAACAACACTTTGCGGTCGACAGAGGCTGCGGCGTTCGCAATGCACAGCGCGCCCAGCGTAGACAAGGGTGATACGTCCACCAGGTGCGCGCCGACATTGACCGACGACGCGATTGCCATGGCATCTCCGCCGCCGATTCTCTCGATCAGTCCGGGTATGGTCGGGATGAACGCCGGCAAAACGACGCCGGACGAACTGCTGTAGACGGAAATGATGCCGGTGACGAAAGCCATGACGCCGGTGACTGAAGTCTCCGTCGAAAAGCGTGCCAGCAGGCTGGTAAAGAGGTCCATCCCGCCTTTTTTCTCCAGAATCGAAATCAACACCGTGACGCCACAGACCATGAGAATGACGTTCCACGGCATCGCCTTGATGGCCTGTTCTTCGTCCGCGGCCCGGCACAACGTCATGATTACCGCAGCAATGATGGCCGCCATTCCGACATCGATTTTGAAATACGCCGCTGCTATGACGACTCCGGCGATCAGCACCAGCGTCAGTTTCTGATTCCACAGGAACGGGCCTTCATCGCCGATGAGGGCGTCGTTCAACGGCGTGGCTTGCTCCGACGATTTGCGCGACATCAACTTGTAGCCGCCGAGCAGGAAATAACCGGCCAACCCGACGAAACCTTCGGCTAGAAAGTTGTTAAAGAACACCGGCCATTCCTGGCCCGTGATCCCGAGGCGTCCCAGCAACCCGTTCGCGATAACGCCGGTCGGGGCAAACGGCGATAGCGCGCCGGCATTGGCGCCGCAGCAGACGCAGACCGTCATGAGGAACGCGCTGATTCTCAGGTTCCCGGCAACCGCCATGGCCACGGGAGCGAGCATGGCGGTGGTGGCGATGTTTCCTGCGCCGATGCTGGCCAACCCGGCGGCCAGAAACAGGAAGATGACCGGGATCATCCCGGTATTCCCGCGCGCCAGCTTCACGCTGGCTTTGGCTACTTTATCGAGTGTTCCATTCACATTTGCCTGACTGAAAAAGAGTGTCACACCGACAAGAATCAGGAACAAACTGGACGGAAATCCGGCTGCTACATCCGCCGGCCGCATGCCTCCGAAGAAGACTCCGATGATGAAAGCAAACGCGACCGCGAGGAATCCTACATTGATCTGGGACACGCAGCTAACCAGGATGGCAACTGCAAATGCAACAATCGAAAGCACGGGAAGGCTCATGGTTCGAGGACTCTAGCATATTTCGAACAGGATTGTAGCGGCTTGTGGTTTGGACGTTTTTTCAGGCCATGGAAGCAGTGGAAGGGGGTCCCTCTCCCTCCGGGAGAGGGTGGCCCGAAGGGCCGGGTGAGGGTAAGAAACGCCGAATCTCTTCAGCAAAGACGTCAGGTGCATTCATGACCATCCCGTTAGCAACCCGCAAAATCTGGTACCCAAGTTCCTTAAGCCGTGCGTTCCTTCGTTCGTCTTTTTGCATCTGCTGCGGATCGTCGTGTACCAAGCCGTCCAGCTCAACAATTAAACGCAGTTCTTGGCAGTAGAAATCCACGATGTAATTCTCGATCGGACCTGACGACGAAACTTGAGGTTAAACATCCGACGATCGCGCAACAATACCCACGCGAGTTTTTCGGCACGGGTGTCTTCCGTTCGCATCTGCCGAGCTCTACTTAAAAGTTCGCGTGAGGCAGGCTTTTTTTGCATCTTAACTTACCCTCACCCGGCCCTTCGGGCCACCCTCTCCCGGAGGGAGAGGGCCCCAATTCGACATAGTTTAAGCCTGAAGACCCCGCGCGTATTTCATTGAATCCACGTGGCGACAAGCCGCACCCACAGTTTCTTTGGTACAATCCTTGTTTCCGTTACGTAGATGCGAGGTTGTATGCCCACCTGGAAAGAAACGCTGGCCGCCAAAATGGATCCCCAGATCGCCGAAGAGATCGATGCCTTCGAAACGCAGATGGCTCTGCGGCGAACCGGGAAAATCGACGAAAAAGTCTTTGCGGAAACGCGGCTTCGTCGAGGCTGTTACGGCCAGCGCTATGACAATGGCCACCGGCACGACGGGATTCGCACACAAGAGCTGAATCTCCCGAGCGCCATGACCAAGGGACCCGATACGCTCTGGGACGCACCTGGAATGCAGCGCATCAAGATTCCGTTTGGCGGCGTCACTGCGGAGCAGTTGGATACGCTAGCGGACCTTGCGGAAGAATATTCCGACGGTATTCTCCATGTCACCACGCGCCAGGACTTTCAACTTCACTATGTCCACATCGACGACACACCGAACCTGATGCGGCGTCTGGCTGCAGTAGGAATCACGACCCGTGAAGCGTGCGGAAACTCCGTCCGGAACGTGACGGCATGCCCACTGTCCGGGGTATGCCACGGCGAATCTTTCGACGTTACTCCTTACGCCAGAGCCGCAGCCAAATTCATGCTGGGACACCCCGACGCTCAGGGCTTTGGACGTAAGTTCAAAATCGCGTTCTCCGGTTGCAAGGAACAGGCGTGCGGGCTCACGAATATGCACGACATGGGTTGCATCGCGGTAACCCGCGTCGAGAACGGCAAAGAAAAGCGCGGCTTCGAGGTCTATGTCGGCGGCGGACTCGGCGCCGTTCCGCAGCAGGCAAAGCTGTTCGACACATTCGTTCCGGAAGAAGAGCTTCTGCCTCTGACACAAGCTATCGGCCGCGTCTTCGCTCGTCTGGGTGAAAAGAAGAATCGCGCGGCGGCACGAATCAAGTTCCTTATCACAAAGCTCGGAATCGACGAATTCCGCCGGATCGTGCTTGAAGAACTGAACACGATGTCCCCCGATTCGCGCTGGACGAGTTACATCTCCTCGGTCGAGAACTATAGAGATAATCCGCAGAAGCCCCCCGCCTTTTTGAACGGCCAGCAAAGGCCCGAAGGATTTGAAAAGTGGTTCGCGACGAATGTGTACCGGCAGAAGCAACAAGGTTATGCCGTCGCCAGCGTCACGCTTCCGCTTGGAGATTTGACGTCGATTCAGGCCCGGCAACTGGCGAACATCGCTCGTCGATTCAGTGCGGACACGATGCGCACGACCGTCGAACAAAATATCGTCCTGCGATGGGTCGCGGAAGCGGATCTTCCGGATCTGTATCGCGAACTTGCGCGTATCGGACTCGCGGAGCCTGGAGCCGGCACCATTCTGGATGTCGTCGCCTGCCCGGGAACGGACACCTGCAAACTCGGAATCGCCTCATCGCGCGGACTCGCCGGCGAAATTCGCTCGCGGCTGGCCGGCCGGCTCTTCACGCTGGACGAATCGGTCCGTAATCTTCATATCAAGATCAGCGGTTGCTTCAACTCCTGCGGGCAGCACCACATTGCCGATCTCGGCTTCTATGGCACGAGCCGCACGATTTCGAACCGCAAGATTCCACACTTTCAGGTTGTGCTGGGCGGAAAATGGCAGGACAACGCAGGCGCCTACGGGCTGGCAATCGGTACGGTTCCGTCAAAGAATATTCCTGATGTGATCGAAACCATCACCAGCCGCTACGTCGCCGGCCGCAAAGGCACGGAAAGCTTCCAGGACTTCATCAAGCGTATCGGCAAGCAGGAATGCCGGAGCATGATCCAGCCGTTCATGGACGTTCCATCTTACGAGAGCAATCCCTCGTTATATTCCGATTGGGGTGATCCGCGGGAATTCACGATCGGTGACATGGGCGTCGGCGAATGCGCCGGTGAAGTCATCTCCGTCACACAGTTCGACCTGGCAGACGCCGAACGGCTGGGCTTCGAAGCTCAATTGCATCTCGAAAACGAAAACTACAGTCAAGCGGACGCCTCTGCATATCGAGCGATGTTGCAGGCGGCAATGTCCTTGGTCAAGACGCAATCCATCAACACCAAGGACGACCCGAACACGATCGTCAGTGAGTTCCGCACCCGCTTCTACGAAACGGGCATTCTCGGCGACCGCTACGCCGGCAATAAATTCGCGGAGTATCTCTTCAGGCGGCACGACGCGCCGGCTGCCGAACACACGTACGATCAGGCGCACCGGATTGTAGAAGAGGCACAATTGTTCATCGAAGCCACATACGCATGCCACGACTCGCTGCGGGAGCGAGGGGCCGGGGGTGCTTTCGTCCCACCTGTTCATACTGGGAGGGCGGCCGGAAAGCCGTAATGGAACTTCATCGAATAGGGGTCAAGTTTTACGCCAAAGACCCCACATCCATTCAGCTGGAAGAGTTCATCCCTGTTTTTCATGGCTGGATTCAAAGACAAAGTCTCGCGGGACATTTGCTGATCGACGTCCACGATTACAGCCACGTCCACAACGGGCCCGGCATTCTTCTGGTCGCGCATGAAGGTAACGTGAGCATCGACGTGAGCGACGGGCGTCCGGGTGTGATCTACTATCGCAAAACTCCGACGGCCCAGTCGCCTGTTGAACATCTGCTGACGATTCTGCAATCTGCACTGCAGGCCTGCCGCCTTGTTGAAACCGATGCAGGCATCCGCTTCAATATGGATGAATTCATCGTCATCGCCAATGACCGGTTGAATGCACCGAACTCGGAGGAGACGTTTGTGGAGCTCCAGCCTGTCCTGGCAGCCGCACTGCAGGAGACATTCGAGGGCGCCAAATTCAAGCTCACCCGGACGAGCCTCGACCCGAAAGAACGCTTGATAATCACCTGCGACCGCCAACGTTAAATGAGTGTGTGATATGTTCGCCTGACCGAAGGAGCGAATATGCCGAACAAGAGGATGCTCAGAACGCTGACGATTGCCGGTGCATGGCTTCTACTGCCGTGTTCGTTGAGCGCGCAGAATACCGCCGCCGGCGCACTGGCAAAGGCCAGAAGCGTCAAGTGCACATTCTCGCAGATCGCTACCGGTTCGTTGCGCGAGGAACCGCCCAAAGTCGACGTGAAGTCTGCCAATCTTGTCCTGGAATTCGAAGAAGTCAATGCGGATGAAGGCTCCGCAAGATTGAAAAGCGGATTTGGCCAATACGACATCATCGTGCGTTACGCGCCGGGTTATCTGAATTTCATCCAATCGTTTCGTGACGGCCCTCTGTATGTGACGACAATCCTGGAACAGAAAACGAAAGCCGGAAAACTGAAAGCCATGCATTCCAGACATGAATACACGGCCTTCGCCTTGCCTGGATTCACGTCCAGTCCGGAGCAGTACTACGGCGAATGCGAAGTCGTGAAGGATACGGCGGCGCGTTGATGCTGCAGGATTCGATTGCGCATCGAATTCAGCATGAAGTGGCGTCATGGCCTGGAGTCACGGTGAACGCCTACAGCGGCGGCCTGGTCTTCTTCCATGTCGGTCGCCGTGAAATCGGCCATTTGCACGGAAACCGGATGGCGGATCTGCCATTCCCGGTCCGGATTCGAGAACAGTTGGTGTCGGCCGGCAGGGCGGACTTGCATTACATACATCCCAAATCCGGATGGGTCACCCGCTACATCCGCTCGCAGGAAGACATCGAGGCCATCATCGAATTATTTCGATTGAACTACGGCCGGCCGTGGCTGAGCGTCAACTCTGGCGCCCAGTCGGTTACGTAACACGCGCCGCCGCCGCGCGTTCTTTTCTCTTGAGGATGAGCCAGTGCGGGCATTTCTCAGTGTCCATGTAGAGGCGCTCGCAATCGTCGCAGCGAACGCATTCGCTGGCGACGATTTTCGGCCCGCGTATCGCACCCCATTCGCAGGTCTTTTCGCAAATCTTGCAGCTATTGCATTCGGACCAGCGCTTGATGCGAAAGACCGTCAGGTTTGAGAGCAGTCCAAGAAACGCGCCGACGGGACAAAGAAACCGGCAGTACAAGTTCCTGACGAAAATAGTCGCAACGAGCAGCACCGCCAGACCCACCCACATACCCGTCGAGGCATTCAGCGAAAACATCCAGAACGGTTCGACGTAGCGGTAGATGGAGATGTCTTTGGTCACGATGAAGTACAGGACGGTAGCCGTCAGCAGTCCGTATTTGATGTAGTTGGCTCGCTGCTCGATCCGGCGTGGAATCTCGAACCGAAGTTTCGAAGGAACGACTTTATCCAGAAGCTGAGTCATGGAGCCGAAAGCGCAGATACGGCCGCAATAGAGGCGGCCCCACAACACGGTGGTTACGACGGTGAAGATCGCGAACAGATACCAGGCCAGATTGTGCCGGAACACCGGCAAGTTCCATTCCGTTAACGCAAAAATGTTCACGACCGTAATCAGTTGGCTTCGCGCAAACCCAAGGTACACAACGGCCGCGCCCATCGTGATCCATTTCAAGCGTTCACTCTTTTTGAAGAACCCGACAAGCGTCAGCGTAAAGAACCCAACCAGCGCCGCCAGATCGATCGCCTGGTTCTTCAAGTCTTGACTCCAGGTCTGGACCTCTTCCTCCTCGTCGGCAAAGTTCCACGGGTCATCGGCCTTTGGAGCAGCCTCTTGCGGGAAGGCGTGAACTCGCGGCTGGATCGCCAACGTGCAAGCCAGCGTCAAGAGCATTACGATGAGGAGACGCGCGTGGCGTACAGGACTGCTCGATATCACTTGGTCGTCCCCGGAGGCGTCAGAAAGGCCCGGGCGACGCGCCGGGCTCCATTGCGAATAGCGCGAGTCGAGCTATTGATAGTGATCGTTGCCGTCGATACCGCATCGACATCGGCGCCGACCTTGAACGGATCGCGAATGTCTTTGTTCTTGAACTGCTGGGCAAATTTAGGGGGCTCGACAGAGAAATAACCGTAGGGCTCGCGGTGCTCCGTCACCAGGACTCCAGTCAGAATTCCTTTTGTATCCATGCCCACCAGCATCTTGATCGGACCGTCGTACCCACGTTCGAGCGGCTCCGCTTCAGTTGTCCAGAAGACGTAGCCGGCAATGGTCTTGGAACTGGGATCACCGCTGTATGCGACAAAGTGAGGCGGTGGCCCGGGTTGCTTCGCCGAAAACGATGTGGCACCGGGAAACACCCGTTTGAGTTGTGCTTGCAGCGTCGCATCGGGAGTGGCCTGACGCGCTGCAAATGACAGCATGACTTCGGCCATCGCAAGCAGAAGTATCGTTATAACAAGCCGCGGATTCCGCATTCCATCCCCTTTTCAATGTGCGGTGATTATATCGTCATCGGGCAAGGTGAGGACATCGTGCCTGCAAATTGCGAACGCAGTTATTGTTCCAACGCTCTAGGAAAACCGGACGAGCGCTTTTCGACGAGGCTGCCGGCGGAGTCCTTGATGATGAAGTAGGCTTCCAGTGGCTTGTGACCCTCGACGAAATGCATGGCCTCGTCAAGACCCATGACCATGAATGCGGTCGCGTAGGCGTCGGCTGTCGCGGCGTCGCCGGCAAGCACGGATACACTGAGCAGGGAGTTCTGCTCCGGATAGCCGGTTCTGGGATTCAGGATGTGACCAAAGGTCTTACCGTCCTGAACGCGGTATTTGCGGTAGTTGCCGGAAGTTGCCAAAGCGGCGTTCTCGAGAGAAATCACGGATTGTATTTCTCCAGATGCGGCTGCGTTGTCTGTCGGCCTTGCGATACCGACACGCCAACCGCGTCCTTTCGGATGTTGCCCGCGAGCGCGAACTTCGCCGCCGATCTCGACAAGATAGTTTCTTATTCCGTCCTGATCCAGGAGCGCTGCGATCGCATCCACCGCGTAACCCTCCGCGATCGCATTGAAGTCCAGCTGCGCCCCGGCAAGTCGCTTTCGCACGGCGGGTGGTGAAACCTGAAGATCGAACGCATCGAAAGACACCACTTCAAGAAGAGCCTGAATCGTATCTTTATCGGGAAGCGCTTTAGGTCCGTCTGCTCCGAATCCCCACGCCCGGACGAGCGGACCAACTGCAGGATTGAATGCGCCTTTCGTCTCGTCGTAAATTGTGCGGGAGCGGCTGAATACGATCGCGAAATGAGGGTCGATCGGATGCCACGCAGCAGTATCCATTGACGCATTGATGCGGGAAATCACCGATGTCTCGAGGTAAGTCGATAAAGACTGATTGATACTGGAGAGCAACACCTTGACGTCATGCGCCAGCGCGTCGGTTGATGATCGGACTGGCACGTAGGTTACCTGATAGGTGGTCCCCCACGTGTTTCCTCCGAACTGTGCGATTTCAGTCGGCCTGGTACAACCAGCCAGAAGAGCGAGAACGAAGGCCAGGGATGACAGTGTTGCGCGCACGATGAAGTAAAATCAGGGCAGACTATATGAAAACACTGAGGTGCAGTCAATCCGATGTTCGAACACAAGGCAACAATCAAATGGACTCCCAGTCAGGGGGATTTCCTGAAAGGAACATACTCGCGCGAGCATACATGGACGTTCGACGGCGGTGTCACAGTACCCGCATCATCATCACCCGCGGCCGTCCGCATACCCTTCTCAAATCCGGCGAATGTCGATCCGGAAGAAGCCTTCGTTGCGTCTATTTCCAGTTGCCATATGCTGACGTACTTATACGTCGCTTCGCGCAAGGGCTTTGAGATCGTGAACTATGAGGACGACGCCGTCGGCACGATGACGAAGAACGAACGCGGAGTTCTTTGGGTGAGCTCAGTGATTCTTCACCCCAGAATCACGTACGGTTCCAAGACACCCACCCGCGAAGAAGAGGAACAATTTCACCACGCAGCGCACGACCAATGTTTTATTGCGAATTCCGTCAAGACGGATATCAAGGTGGAGTTCTAGAAAAGTCCTCTGTGAAGGTGTGAATCAATTTAGCTGTCAGTTTCAGTGCGAAAAAAGGCGCGAAGCCTCCGAAGCGGCGCAGACGGGGTGGTCACTCACAGAACAGTTCCCGTCAATTTCTTGAGGCTGCGCGCTGTCGCGCTTGCGCTCCGCGCCCGTCCGCTCCAATAAAGGAGGCTTCGCGGCATTTTCTTGATGTCGCGTCCACCCCTCCTCACGAGGAGGGGACTGTCGCCGACTGAGACCCACGGCTAATTCAATCACAGCCTACCAAACGTGTTGGTCGGATTCCGCCTTTCCGGTATCCTTCAGCGGCATATTTGTCTGGGGAGGCAAGTCTGCGATACCGCTATTCTCGATTGCATCGGACTCTGGAAATCATTGCCATCGGTTTGTTCGCTATCCTGGCGGCCGGTTTGGGATGGAAGCTTGTCGCAACGCTCGATGGCTGGACGTCAACGGTAATCCTGGCGTTGGCAGCAGTCGTCGGCTATGCACTGGCGGATCTCATTTCGGGAATCGTGCACTGGCTGGGCGATCGATACGGCAGCGAGACCACTCCTCTGATCGGTCCAATTTTCGTCCGGCCGTTCCGTGAACACCACTTGGATCCGAAGGCAATCACGCGGCACGGTTTCGTTGAAACCAACGGTTCGAACTGTATTGTGTCCGTTCCATGCATGGCCGTCGCATTTTTTGTGATACCGGAAACACCGTCATTGTTTTCGACGTTTCTGCTTGGGGGCAAGCTCGCTTTCTGTCTCGCGATCTTTGCCACCAATCAGTTTCACAAATGGGCGCACATGGACAACCCACCGCGACTGGTACCACTTCTGCGAAGCATCTCTTTGATTCTTACGCCCGAACATCATGGCATTCACCACAGCGCGCCATTTGACCGGAACTACTGCATCACCGTAGGCTGGTGGAATCCGCTCATCCATCGCATATTTAAGGAGGCGAATCCGTGAAGAAATACAGATGGCTATTCGTAGGATTCCTGGCTGTGGCGGCGTCTGTCTGCCAAACAGCGGCGCAAACGCCTAAAACGGAAACTGTCCGTCCCATGCTGTGGCAGCCGGGAATGACACGATCCGACGTCGGCGAAGTTAATGTCTTCCGCCGGTTCCCGCGCGACCTTCGCCCCAAGCTCACGGAGTTTTACGAGCAGGTGCTCGAGATCAAGGCTCTGCCCAGCACGGCCGCAGGCGGTAACGCCATGGTCCGGTATCCGATCGGCGGTTCGGAAGTGAAACTCTTTCCCGTCGCGATGGCGAACGAACATCGTACCAAACCGGTTCGTGAGGTGATTGGTATCCGGTTACTGACGTTTTTCTTTCCGGACGAAGCTGCGCTGATTGCGAGATTCAAGAAGTACAACTATGCGCCACCTGCATTTCAGCCGGCTGGTGAGGGGCAGGCAAAGGCCGCTCTGGTGCAGGATCCGGATGGTCAATGGGTCGAACTCGTCGTGGTGCCGGGCGCAGCACGATCGACGTATGAACGGTTTGAAATTGGACTCACGGTAGCGGATTTGGAGCAAAGCCGGGCGTTCTATCGCGACTTTATGGGAATGGATGAGGCGAAGCCCGTGAACCACCCATTGCTGGGGACGATGAAGTATTCGTTCCGGCATGGCACCACAACCATCAATCTCTGGTCGTTCGGCAAGGATCTCCCGAAGGACACAAACACCGCCGGTATTCAATACATCGTGTGGAACGTGGAAGGCGTGGATCGAGTGGCGAAAGCCCGCAACGCAACGATCGATCGACCGTTGTCCGCGCCTGGATCTCCCCGAACGGTGTGGTTATTCGATCCGGACGGGATTACTAACTACTTTGCGCAGTTTTCGGAGAATAACAATACGCCGCCCTCTAGATAACGAGGGGGTACAAAAGATCTGACCAATACGTTAATTCCCAATCGGATGAGAATTAAGAATTGGGAATTAATGTATTGGTCAGATCCCGTTCCCTATATCTCTAGTTTGCCGCTACTATCCCCGAACTTGTCTAGCTTGACCCCCAGCTTATCGAGCATGGCCAACAGCAGGTTCGCCATATTCGTATCCGGGTACTTCAGATGGCGTCCAGCTTTGAGCTTCCCTGAGGCTTTGCCGGCAAGGAGGATCGGCAAGGGGTCGAAGTTGTGCTCGTTTCCATCGCTGAGCGAGCTGCCGTAGAGAATCATTGAATGATCGAGCAGGTTTCCGTCGCCGTCCGGTGTTTCTTTCAGCCGCTCGAGGAAGTACGTCAGGGTCTTAACGTGGTAGCGGTTGATGACGGCATACTGATCCATATTCTTGCGATCGTTTGAATGATGCGAGGCGTTATGGAAGCCTTCGCGAATTCCTGTCGCAGGGAACACAGCGCCGCTTGTCTCGCGGGCCAGCATCAATGTGGAAATCCTGGTGATTTCCGACTTGTAAGCCAGAACCTGCAGATCGAACATCATCTTTAAGTGATCTTCAAAGTTGTCCGGTATTCCAGTCGGGGCTTCGGGTAATGCGAGGTCCGGCGTCAGTCTTTGATCCACTTTCTGAACGCGACGCTCAATCTCGCGAACTTCGTCGAGGTAATCATTCAGTCTGGTACGGTCGGAGACCGGCAGATCCTTCTGCAGCGAGGCGACCTGACCTTTAACCGAATCCAGAAGGCTTAACGACTGTTGTCGCCGCACACGCCGTTGCGTATCGTCGCTGCCGTCTCCAAACAGGCGTTCGAAAACGACCTGCGGATTGTTTTCCATGGGCAGCGGCAAGGTCGCGGATTTCCACGAGAGTGTATTGCGATAGGCGCACGTAAATCCGGCATCGCAGCTCAATGCTACTTCTTCGATCGAAAGCTCAACCGATGGCAAGGGTGTATCCTGCCCTACACTCTGCGCTGCCGCCTGATCGATACTCGGGCCCACATTCGCCTGGACGCCCTTCACCGGATGCGCGCCACTCAGGAAAACCGCCGCTGCGCGCGTGTGGTTTTCGGCGCCGCCGCTGTCCTCGCCAGGCCATGGGGCCACGCCGGGATGACGCAGTCCGGTTACAACATTGACGTACTCGCGGAACGGCTCGAGCGGCTTCAGAATTTCTGAAAACTCGAAACCGGTTCCTTCCGTTGCAGGAGTCCACTTGTCCATCGTTGCGCCATGTGGAATATATATGCAACCCAGCCGGCTCTTCGGAGCCGCGGCAGTCTGGCTCAACGGCGTTTGCGCGGGAACCATTGATTCCAACAGCGGCAGCGCGACGGTAACTCCGGCGCCCCGAAGGAACGTGCGGCGGGAAAGGTGCTTCCTGGTGAGAAACATTAGTTGCCCTCCTGCGATTTCTTTACTTTCAT
>Ga0075421_100005485_pt1 | contig 15357 bp, 13 predicted proteins | sample SoiMetdeltSBSDD5_FD_75292 | JGI IMG/M metagenome (GOLD analysis project Ga0075421, IMG submission 75292) | Bulk soil microbial communities from a Populus tree surrounding site in Tennessee, USA - Soil MetaG P. deltoides SBSDD5 | ecosystem: Environmental > Terrestrial > Soil > Tree plantation...
GCAGAACAAGCCGAAGGCGAGCATCGCGCGCTGGTCGATCCGGAGCAGGAGCCGGCCCGCGATGAGGAGGGCGACCAGATTTCCCAGTCCCGCCGGAGCGAGGACGAGCCCGGCCGTCCACGCGTCGTAGCCGAGGACGGTCTGCGTGTAGAGGGCGATGAGCAGCATGCTCGCGTAGAAACCGAACCCGACGACGGCGATGAGCGCGCTCCCCACGCCGAAGTTACGGTCGGTGAAGACGGAGAGGTCCAAGATCGGCTCACGCGCGGTGAGCTCGCGGACGATGAAGCCGGCCAGCGCGCACACGGCGATCACGGCGAGGGCCACGATGAAGCCGGAGTCGAACCACTCCTCGCGCTCGCCGCGGTCGAGCGCAAACTGCAGGCAGCCGAACCCCACCACCATCAGCACGAGCCCGAGCGCGTCCACCCGTCCCGGCTTCTTCAGATACGACGGATCGAACAGGAACGCCCCCGACATGAGGAAGCCGATGAGCCCGATGGGGAGGTTGATGTAGAAGATCCAGCGCCACGACCAGTTGTCGGCGATCCAGCCGCCGAGGGTGGGACCGAAGATGGGGCCCATCATGATGCCCACGCCCCACACCGACATGGCGAGACCGCGCTGCCGGAGCGGAAAGGTCTCCCACATGATGGCTTGCGAGATCGGGATCAGCGGCCCCCCGCCCAGGCCCTGGAAGATGCGGGCGAGGATCAAGAAGTCGAGCGTGGGCGCGATGCCGGACAGGAACGAGCTCACCGTGAACAGCACCGCACACGTCATGAAGAAGCGCCGGCGGCCGAGCAGTCCCGACAGAAATCCGGTGGCGGGAATGATGATGGCGTTGGCGGCGAGGTACGAGGTGACCACCCACGAGACTTCTTCCACGCTCGCGGAGAGCGAGCCCTGAATGTGCGGGAGCACCACGTTGGTCACGCTGGTGTCGAGGATCTGCATCACGGTGAGCAGCATCACCGAGAACGTGATGGCCCATCGGCGCGCGGGGGAGAGCGGGGGGTCGCCGGCAACGAGCGCGGCGTCGGTCACGCCCGGACTCTGATCGTGACGCCGGCGTCGGTCACTCGCGGACCCGGATCGTCACCGCCGCCGACATGCCCGCCCGCAGCGTGTGCGGGTTGCCGTACTCACGGCCGTCCAGGAGGATCTTCACGGGCACGCGCTGCACCACCTTCACCCAGTTCCCGGTCGCGTTCTCGGGCGGCAGCAGCGAGAAGCGGGAGCCGGTGCCGGCGCTGATCGAGTCCACGATGCCGCTGAAGGTGCGATCGGGGTAACCGTCGATCTGCACGGCCGCCTTCATCCCCGGTCGCACGCGCGCGAGCTGCGTCTCCTTGAAGTTCGCGATCACCCACACCGCGTGGAGCGGCACGATGGCGAGCAGCGGCTGACCCGGCTGCACGACCTGCCCTACTTCGACGGAGCGCTTGGAGACAACGCCGTCGAGCGGTGCCCGTACGTCCGTGTACTCCACCTGCAACTCCGCGAAGGCGAGATCCGCGAGGGCTTCCTTGAGCCGGGCTTCCGCCCGCGTGACCTCGGCGTCCTTCACCGATACCTGGTGGACCTGGCTCTCCGCGCGCTTCTGGGAGGCCCGCAGCTCCGAGACGCGCTCCTTGGCCTGGTCCACCGCGTGGCGGCGGGACTGGACATCGGCCTCCGCTTGCTCCGCCTCGCGCTCGGACTGGTGGAGTCGGCGCTGCGTCGCCTCCACCACGGCCGCCGTCATCTCGGCGTCCGCCTCCGCCTGGTCGAACTCCCGGCGCGAGACGTAGTCGCTCTTCATGAGGCGCTGCATGCGCTCGAGCTCGCGAGCGGCGCGCCGCCGCGCCGTCTCCGCGCTCGTGACGTCGGCCCGCATCGCCGCCACCGCCGCCGTCCGAGCGTCGCGCCGCGCTTGCGCCTCCACCACGGCCGATTCCGCCGAACGCACGGCGACGAGGCTCGCCTCCAGCGCGGCCCGCGCCTGATCGATGTCGGCGCGCGCGCCCTCGCGCGCGAGCGGCAGCTCCGACCGTGCGGCGCGCACCGCCGCTTCCGCCACCGCCACCACCGCCCGCGCCTGCGCCAGTCGCGCCCGATGATCCCTCGCGTCGAGACGCATGAGGACCTGGCCGCGTTTCACGGGCTCGTTGTCCCCGACGGAAAGCTCGGCGATCTGTCCCCCGACCTTCGCGGCGATGGGCGAGATGGTCCCCTCGACATAGGCGTCGTCGGTGCTCACGTAGCGGCGGGACAGGCTCCACGCGTAGAGGCCGTAGACGACGCCCGCGAGGACGACGGCCCCCACGATCGCGATCACGAGCTTGCGGGTCACGGGACGTCCGTGACCGGGGATCCGGGATGGAGGATCGGTACCGCGGCGCAGGCGCAGCGGTCCCCGCTCCGCACGGTCAGAGCGCGACGAGCCGGCCCGTCACGTCGAAGGGCAGGGGCGCCGCCTCCCCGAGCGGCGTGAGGTCGGGTCGCTTCGCCACCTCCCCCAGCAGGGCCTCGGAGACTTCGATCTCGCCCAGCATGAGCGTGTTCTTGATGCGGATCACGCGAGCCCGCTCGTGCGGAGTGAGACCGATGCAGGAGAGCGCCGTCTCGATGGCCTCGCGATCGCTCTCGTAGGTCGCGGGGACCTTCGCCCCGTTGGGGGCGCACGCGGTGATGCAGTTGATCAGCGTCGGCTTCATGTCGATCTTGTCCACGAGCCGGCGCGTGGTGAAGTCGGCGTTGCCGATCCCGGTGGCGTTGCCGTAGCTCTCCTCGGTGAGATCGAGCACCACGATCCAGAGGATCTTGGGGTCGGCCGGAAATGGCTCGTGGGGATTGGACGGGCGGCCGATGACGTTGGTATCCATGCCCGCGCCCGAGATGTTCTTGCCCATCTGCTCGACCACCAGCACGTCGATGGGCGAGAACGGCAGGCGCGCCATCCACTCCCGCGCGTCCTTGAGCATGCGCCGCTCGCCCGCCTCGAGGTTCTCCGCGTTGAACGCCTCGATGCGCGCGGTCTCGTCGTAACCGTTCTCGACGATCCCGAGCCCGAAGCCGATCCGCGCCTTCGCGAGCATCTCGCGCCCGACCGCGGTGATCACCGTCTCGTAGCCGTGATGGATGTTGGCGCGGTGGTACTGGATGGCCCCGGTGTGCTTGCCGAGGCCGATCGTCATCATCTTGAAGAGGCCCGACTCGATGGAGCCCTTGAAGTCGGTGTGCGGCTTCACGCGATTGACGAGGCCGATCCAGTCCGCCTCCGCCGCGAAGCGATCGAGCCAGACCGGCAGCCCGAGCGCCTCGCCGACCTGGACGACCTCCATGGTCGCGCGCACCGGACACCCCATGGTGGCCTCGGTGATCCCGTAGTGCTCGAGCACCGACAGCTGCCCCTCCGGGGTCCCTCCGCCGTGACTCCCCATGGCCGGAAAGACGAACGGCCGGGCGCCCAGATCCTTCAGCCAGGCCACGGCGGAGCCGACGATGACGTCGATGTTGGCGATCCCTCGGCTGCCCGCCCCCACCGCCACCGTGTCCCCGCGGCGGACGCGGAGCGCGGCGCCGGCAAGCGCCTCGTGGACGGTAGCTGGAATGTCGGTCACACGCGGACGGGGGAAGGTCTGCCGGACGCGGAGCATACGCGGCAGGGCCATGGGCGGGAACACCCTCTCTTTCGTCTCTCGCCCGCCGGTCGCGACGCTGCGATCCGTGTGGCGAGTGTTCCACGTAATACCGGGCAGGAGGGGGGAAGTCAAAGGGTTTTTCCCCATGGACTATGGTATATGTAGCAGCCAGTTTTCATGCGGAACGGCCCCTCCGTCGCGGTACGAATCGCCTTGGTTGCCCTGCTCGTCGTCGCGAGCGGGTGCAGCTATTTGCGACCGCAGCCGACTCCCATCCTGCCTCCCGAAGAGCTCTACTCACTCGGGGAGACGGCGCTGCAGAAGAAGAGCTACGAAGAAGCGCGCAACCACTTCAAGAAGATCGTCGAACGTCACCCGAACTCTTCGTTCGCCGCCCGCGCTCGCTTCCTGTTCGGGGAGGCGTACTACCGCGAAGCGGAGTTCACGAAGGCGATCAAGGAGTTCGAGACGTTCATGTCGTTCTACCCGCGACACCAGATCGCGGACCTCGTCCAGTACCGGCTCGCCATGAGCTATTACGATCAGCTGAAGCCGGTGGAGCAGGACCAGGGACTCACCGTGAAGGCGATCGAGCATTTCAAGAAGCTGGTGAAGGAGTATCCCGAGAGCCGCTACGCCACCGATGGGCTCGCGAAGATCGACGTCTGCCGCGGCCGTCTCGCCCAGAAGGAGCTCTGGGTTGCCACCTACTACTACAACCAGGGCAACCCGGGCGGCGCACGCCAGCGACTGGAGCTGATCCTCAAGGAGTATCCGCGGACGCTCGTCGTTCCCGAAACGCTGTGGCTGCTGTCCGAGGTGAACCTGCGCGAAGGCCGGCGCGCCGAAGCGACCGAGCTCCTCCAGCGTCTGTCCGGCGAGTTCTCCTACACGGAGTGGGGCCGGCGCGCGACCCAGCGCCTCAGCGCCCAGCGGTAGAAGCCGTGCACGACGTCGTCGACCTGCGCTCCGATACCCTGACGCTTCCCACTCCCGAGATGCGGGAAGCGATGGCGCACGCCGAGGTCGGCGACGACGTCTGGGAAGAAGATCCCACCGTCAAGCGGCTGGAGGCGCTGTCGGCGGAGCGGATGAACAAGGAAGCGGGGCTGTTCGTCACCTCCGGCACGCAGGGCAATCTGCTTTCCGTTCTCGCCCAGACGCAGCCCGGATGCGAGGTCGTCCTCGACCTCGACTCTCACATCTTCAACTACGAGGCGGCGGGCACGTCGGTCATCGGCGGCATCCAGATGCGCCCGGTCAAGACCGCGCGCGGCTTCTTGAGCCCGGAGCAGGTCAAGGAAGCGCTGCGGCCCGCGAACATTCACATCCCGCCCACGGGGCTCGTCTGTCTCGAGAACACCCACAACCGTCACGGCGGCACCGTGTGCACGCCGGAAGAGATCGGTGCGGTGGCGGCGGTGGCGCGCGCCGCTGGTGTTCCCGTGCATCTCGACGGCGCCCGGCTCTTCAACGCGGCGGTCGCGCTCAAGCGCGAGCCTCGCGAGTTCACCCGTTACGTCGATTCCGTCACGTTCTGCGTCTCGAAGGGTCTGGGAGCGCCGGTGGGCTCGGTCGTGTGCGGGACGAGCCCGTTCATCGCGCGTGCCCGTCGCCTGCGCAAGATGCTCGGGGGCGGCATGCGGCAGGCGGGCGTGATCGCCGCCGCGGGTATCGTGGCCCTCGATCGGATGGTGGACCGGCTCGCCGAAGATCACGCCCACGCACGACGGCTCGCGGAAGGGCTGGCGGCGCTGCCCGGCGTGTCGCTCGACCTGGCCAGCGTCCAGACCAATATCGTGATCTTCGGCGTGGACCGGGCGGGCGGCGCCGATGAGATCGTCCGTGGCTGCGCGGCGCGTAAGGTGAAGGTCCACGCGATCAGCCCGACCTCGATTCGCTGTGTCACACACAAGGACATCGATGGCGACGACATCGGCCGCGCCCTCGACGCTCTTCGCGAGATTTTGAGCCGATAGCGACGGCGCCCGGGAGGCCTCATGGCGGAACGTCTCCTCGATGTCAAAGGGCTGAAGACCCATTTCTTCACCGATGAGGGTGTTGTTCGCGCCGTGGATGGAGTGGACCTCTACATCAACAAGGGCGAGACGCTCGGCGTCGTCGGCGAATCCGGCTGCGGCAAGAGCGTCACCGCGCTCTCGATCATGCGGCTCATCCCGCAGCCGCCGGGGCGGATCGTGGAAGGGCAGATCGTCTACAACGGCCGCAACCTGATCGACCTCAGCAACGCCCAGATGCGCAAGATCCGCGGCAAAGAGATCTCGATGATCTTCCAGGAGCCCATGACCTCGCTCAACCCCGTGTTCACGGTGGGCGAGCAGATCGCGGAGGCGATCCGGCTCCATGAAGGCCTCGGCCGCCGGGACGCGATGGACAAGACCGTGGACATGCTGAAGCTCGTCCACATCCCGAACGCGGAACGCCGGGTGAAGGAGTATCCGCACCAGCTCTCGGGCGGCATGCGCCAGCGCGTGATGATCGCGATGGCGCTCTCCTGTAACCCGAAGCTGCTCATCGCGGACGAGCCCACCACCGCCCTCGACGTCACCATCCAGGCCCAGATCCTCGAGCTCCTCAACGAGCTCAAAGCGAAGCTCGGCATGGCCATCATGCTCATCACCCACGACATGGGCGTGATCGCGGAGACCGCGCAGCGCGTGGTCGTCATGTACGCGGCGCAGGTCGTCGAGGAAGCAGCGGTGACCGAGCTCTTCAAGGAGCCGCTGCACCCCTATACGCAGGGCCTTCTGCGCTCGATCCCGCGCATCGACCTCGCCGCCACCGAGCGGCGCAAGCTGGAGACGATCTCGGGCACGGTGCCCACGCTGCGCGGCGCCGTGAAGCCGGGCTGCCGGTTCGCTCCGCGCTGCGTGCTCGCCAAGCCGATGCACTTCGACAACACACCGCCGCTCAAAGAGGTCAGGCCGGGCCACAAGGTGGCCTGCTTCCTTTACTGAGGCCCCCCATGGCAGAGCCCCTCCTCCGCGTGAAGAATCTGAAGAAGTACTTCCCGATCCGCGGGGGGCTGTTCTCCCGCGAGGTCGCCCGCGTACACGCCGTCGATGACGTGTCGTTCGAGATCATGGCGGGCGAGACGCTGGGGCTGGTGGGAGAGTCCGGCTGCGGGAAGTCCACCACGGGTCGCACGATCTTGAGATTGATCGAGCCGACCTCGGGGGAGGTGTGGTTCCAGGATCGCAACGTCACCACGCTCGACAAGCGCTCGCTGCGGGGATTGCGGAAGGAGATGCAGATCATCTTCCAGGACCCCTACGCGTCGCTCAATCCGCGCATGACGGTGGGCTCGATCATCGGCGAGGCCCTCGTCATCCACAAGCTGGCGCCCACCCGGAAGCAGCGGGAGGAACGGGTCGTCCAGCTCCTCGACGTGGTGGGACTCTCCTCCGACCACCTGCGGCGGTATCCGCACGAGTTCTCGGGCGGCCAGCGGCAGCGCATCGGGATCGCGCGCGCGCTCGCGGTCAGTCCCAAGCTGATCGTCGCCGACGAGCCCGTGTCCGCTCTCGACGTCTCCATCCAGGCGCAAATCATCAACCTGCTCGAGGACCTGCAGCAGAAGTTCGGGCTGACCTACCTGTTCATCGCCCACGACCTCTCGGTGGTGGAGCACATCTCCACCCGCGTGGCCGTGATGTACCTCGGCAAGATCGTCGAGATCGCGCCCGCCAAGGAGCTCTACACCAATCCGCGCCATCCCTACACGGAGGCGCTGCTGTCCGCGGTGCCGATCCCGGACCCCACCATGAAGCGCAAGCGCATCCTGCTCGAGGGCGACGTGCCGAGCCCGGTCAATCCGCCCTCCGGCTGCCGGTTCCACACGCGGTGCGGGCTCCGCGTGCCGTCCTGTTCGGAGAACGAGCAGGTGCTCAAGCAGATCTCGCCCGGACACTGGGTCGCGTGCCAGGTCCGGACGGGCGTCGCCATCCGCTAGCGTCAGCGGCCATGTCGGCCTGAGCGCGTCGATGCCGAACGTCCGCGTCGGCGACGTCGAGCTGTTCTACGAAGACGCGGGGGCGGGCGAGCCGCTCGTGCTCATCATGGGCTTCGGCGGCGACCACACGGCGTGGGCGTTCCAGGTGCCGGCCTTCGCGGAGCGCTATCGCGTCATCTCGTTCGACAACCGCGGCGCCGGCCGGAGCGACTGCCCCGACGTGCCCTACACCACGCGCCAGATGGCGGAGGACACCGTCGGTCTCCTCGACGCGCTCGGGATCGATCGCGCGCACGTGGTCGGCGCGTCCATGGGCGGCATGATCGCGCAGGAGCTCGCGCTGAATCATCCCCGCCGCGTCCGCTCGCTGCAGCTGCATTGCACGTATGCGCGCCCGGACCGCGCGCTCCTCGCCCTCATGGACGCGTGGCGGACCATTCGCGCCGCCGTCTCCCCCGAGCAGTGGATGCGCATCGTCTGTCTCTGGCTCTTCGCGGCCCGCACGTACAACGAGCGCCCGCAGTTCATCGAGACGATCGTGCAGACGGCGCTCGCCGCGCCCTATCCGTTCACGCTCACGGGTTTTCTGCGTCAAGGCGATGCGGTGCGCGCGCACGACAGCCTCGAGCGCCTGAAGACGCTGCGCTGTCCGACGCTCGTCACCGTCGCGGACGAGGACATCCTGGTGCCGCCGCGCTTCTCGCGCGAGCTCGCGGAGCGCATCGCGGGGGCCGAGCTGCAGACGATCTCCGGCGCCGGCCACGCGTATTTCTGGGAGGAGCCGGAAGCGTTCAATCGGATGTGTCTCGACTTCCTCGCCCGCCATCGGGGCTGACGCTCACGCGCGCGTGTGAGCGCGCAGTCAGCCCGAAAAATCGCCGCGGTTTCTCGACGCAGACCGCTCCGCGCACACCGGTGCTCAGCGCACCTTCGCTCTGCCATCGGTGTGTGCGCCCACCGGCGCAAACACGAGACACCGTCCGGCGTCGCCACCACGCGCCACCGTCCGTGACCTGACACTCTCGCCGTGAAACGGCGTTCAGCGCGCGCTTCATGTCCATGCATTCACAGGCGTTGTACATTGGCGAACCTTCACACGTGATCCGGCACGCGCTTTGCGGCACTACGCGGAATGCGCAACGTATCGTTGCTACGCTGGCCCGCGGCCCTGCTCATCGGGCTCGCCACCGCGCTCGTGACGCCGGCGGTACCCCGCGAACTCACGCCCGCAATCGCGCGCACGGACGTCGCGGCCGCGCCACGTCCGGTCCTGCCAGTGCACTTCGGCAAGGCGTCGTGGTACGGGGCGCGGCATCATGGCCGCCGCACCGCAAGCGGCGAGCGCTTCAACATGTGGGATCTCACCGCCGCCCATCGCACGCTGCCACTCGGCACGCGCGTGCGGGTGACGAATCTCCGCAACGGCCGGTCCGTCGATGTGCGCGTGAACGATCGCGGTCCCCACGTCGGTGATCGCATCATCGATCTCTCGCGCGAGGCGGCGGCGCGGCTCGACGCCGAACATCCCGGTGTCGTTCCCGTGAAGGTCGTGGTGCTGGCGAGAGGGGGCGGGGAGCTGGATTAAACGCGCGAGCGCTGCGAGATCAGTCCCAGAGGTACGCGCGCGGGTTGACGGGCCTGCCCTTGATGAGGATCTCGTAGTGCAGGTGCGGGCCCGACGAGCGTCCCGTGTTGCCGCTGTAGGCGAGAATCGTCCCGCGTTCCACCGTCTGCCCCGGGGTCACCGAGAGCTTCGAGAGATGGCCGTAGAGCGTCTTGATCTCCTGGCCGTGATCGACGATCACCGCGTTGCCGTATTCCGCATACCGGCCGGCGGTGACGACGGTGCCGGCGGCGGGCGCCCGCACCGCGGTGCCGGTGTCGGCCTGGATGTCGAGGCCGGCATGGAACTCCGGTGTCTTCGTCCACGGATCCTGCCGGTTCCCGAACTCGGAGTTGACGGCACCGCGGATCGGCCAGCGTGAGGGCAACCCGGAGAGGACTTTGCTCGCGCGCGTCATGACACGGTCGAGCGCGCGCAGGCTCTCGCCCTCGCGCTTGACCGTTTCCGTGAGGCGATCGAGCTCGCCGATCGGCGACGTCGGCGCCGCGTCCTCGGTCGTGGCGGCGCCGCCGCCCACGCCGGTGTCGCGGCGTCCGTGCGCGGCGTCGGGCCCGAACGGCGCCCAGATCCGCGCGTGGAACTCGCGCCAGCCGTTGACTTCCCGGCGCAGGTCTACCACGCGCCGGTTGAACGACTGGATCACCTCACGCTGCTCCGCGAGCTCGCGGTGGACGGCGGCCGCCTGGCGAACCATGGTGCGCCCGCGCACGTAGTCCGTGACGAGCCCGGTGATCGACGTGGCGACGACAGCGGCCGCGATCCCCGCCGCCACCGCGCTCGCGCGCGGAATGTTGCAGCGGAACACGCGCGAGCCGTCGGCACGGACGATCAGGAGACTGAAGCGCTCGGACCGCGTGCTGTGGCCGCGTCGCGCCTTGCGCCGGGGAAGCGCGCGCGGCGCCGTCGGCGGCGGCGTTCCCTCGAGTGCGGCCTCGCCCCGGCTTCCGGCGACGCCCGTGGGCGCAATCGTGTCAGCGCACATGCGCGCGGTATCGGGGCAAAGCGCATGCCGAAGCTAGCTGCGAACAAAATCAAGTACTTACTATGATCCGCGCTGCCAATAAGGCACGGCGCGTTGTCCAGCAAACGGTGGCGCGGCCCGCACGACACGAAGCGCCGGTCATCCCCGTCCCGCCGTCCCGCGAACGCGCGGAGTGTTCTGTAACTGCGCGTGGGACCGGCATAATTGACACTCTTCGAGCCTGCCCTGTATCATCGCGGGAGACCAGGAGCCACGCGTGGACGATTTCTACCGGATCAAGCGCCTGCCCCCGTACGTCTTCGCCGTCGTCAACGACCTCAAGACCAAGGCGCGGGCACGGGGCGAGGACATCATCGACCTCGGGATGGGCAACCCGGATCTGGGGACGCCCAAGCACATCGTCGCGAAGCTGATCGAGGCCGCGCAGAATCCGAAGAACCACCGGTACTCGGCCTCGCGCGGCATCACGCGGCTGCGGGTGGCGATCACGAAGTGGTATCGCGACCGCTACGGCGTCGAGCTCGAGCCCGAGTCTGAGGCCATCGCCACCATCGGGGCCAAGGAGGGCCTCGCGCATCTCGCGCTCGCAGTGCTCGAGCCCGGTGACGGTGTGCTCGTGCCGAACCCCACGTATCCGATCCACTCGTACTCGGTGGTGATCGCCGACGGCGACGTGCGCTCGGTGCCGCTGGCCGGCAGCGCGGACGACTTCTTCGCGCGACTGCAAGAAACGGCGCGCCTCGCCTGGCCCAAAGCGAAGCTCCTCATCCTCTCCTTTCCGCACAACCCCACCACCATGTGCGTGGACCTCGCCTTCTTCGAGCGCGTGGTCGAGTTTGCGCGCGAGCACCACCTCATGGTCGTCCACGACTTCGCGTATGCGGACTTCGCCTTCGACGGCTACCGCCCGCCCTCGTTCTTGCAGGTGTCCGGTGCGAAGGAAGTGGGCGTCGAGATCTTCTCGACGTCGAAGTCCTACAACATGCCGGGGTGGCGTCTCGGGTTCGTGTGCGGCAACGCGCGCATGATCCACGCCCTCGCCCGCATCAAGTCGTACCTCGACTACGGCGGCTTCCAGCCCATCCAGATCGCCGGCATCATCGCCCTCGAGGGCGACCAGTCCGTGGTGGCCGACATCGTGGAAGTCCACCGGCGGCGGCGCAACGTGCTCGTGGACGGTCTCAACAAGATCGGGTGGAACGTTCCCAAGCCGAAAGGCACGATGTTCGTGTGGGCGCCCATCCCGGAGGCGTTTCGGGCCATGGGGTCACTGGAGTTCGCGAAGCTCCTCATCCAGGAAGCGAAGGTCGCGGTGTCGCCGGGAATCGGCTTCGGAGAGTACGGCGAAGGGTACGTGCGCTTCGCGCTCGTCGAGAACGAGCAGCGCACACGGCAGGCACTGCGCGGCCTCAAGTCCCTCACCCGCTAGGCGCGCGCCGAACAGCCGCGACATGAAGAACATCGGCATCGGCCTCCTCGGCCTCGGCACCGTGGGCGGCGGCGTGGTCAAGCTTCTCGATGCGCACCGCACGACGCTCGAAGAGCGCGCGGGCTGCGGCCTCACGCTGGCCGCCGTCGCCGACACCGATCTCACACGGCCCCGCGAGGGCCTCGACCTCGCGCGGCTGCCCATGACGACGGACGTTCAGCGCGTGATCGACGATCCCGCCATCCACATCGTGATCGAGCTCGTGGGGGGGCTCGAGCCCGCGCGCTCGTTCATCGTGCGCGCGCTCGCCGCCGGCAAGCACGTGGTGACCGCGAACAAGGCCCTCCTCGCCCACCACGGCGCCGAGCTCTACGACGAGGCACGCCGCCGCGGCGTCACGCTCGCCTTCGAAGCCGCGGTGGCGGGGGGCATCCCGCTCATCCGCGCCGTGAAGGAAGGGCTCGTCGCCAATCGCATCCTCTCCGTGTTCGGGATCGTGAACGGGACGTCGAACTACATCCTCTCGAAGATGACCGACGAGGGGCTCGACTTCTCGATGGCGCTGAAGGAGGCACAGGCGCACGGCTACGCGGAGGCCGATCCCACCCTCGACATCGAGGGCATGGATTCCGCGCACAAGCTGCAGATCCTCGTGTCGCTCGCCTTCCGGACCTTCATCGACCTCAAGGACATCCACACCGAGGGCATCACGCGGGTGACCGCGCAGGACATCGCGTACGCGCGTGAGCTCGGCTTTCGTATCAAGCTCCTCGCCATCGCGAAGGCCGCCGACGGCGGCGTCGAGGTCCGCGTTCATCCCACGATGATCTCGGCCACATCTCCGCTCGCAGCGGTCACCGGCGTGTTCAACGCCGTGTTCATCACGGGCGACGCGGTGGGTGATCTGATGTTCTACGGACGCGGCGCCGGTCAGCTGCCCACGGCCTCCGCGATCTGGTCGGACACGCTCGAGATCGCGCGCCGGATCGCGCACGGAATCCCCTCGCTCGCGCTCGAGCTCCCGTCGGCGGGCGCGGGCGCGCTGCCGCTTCAGCCCATGGGAAGCATCAGATGTTCCTATTATCTGCGCGTGATGGCGCAAGACCGCCCGGGCGTGCTCTCCCGCGTGGCGGGCATCCTCGGCGACAACGACATCTCGATCGCCTCCGTGCTCCAGAAGGAGCGCGCGGCGGCGGGAGGCGCAGTCCCGGTGGTGATGATGACGCACGAGGCGCGCGAGCGCGACATGCGCACCGCGCTCACCGCCATCGACGGGCTCGCCGACGTGGCGGCGCCCACGACCGTGATCCGCGTCGAAGGCGGCCCTGCGTGAAAGCGTGGCCGGGCGTCATCGAGGCGTATCGGGAGTTCCTGCCCGTGGGCCCGAGCACGCCCGTGGTCACGCTCCTCGAGGGCAACACGCCGCTCATGCCCGCGCCCCGTCTTGCCGAAGCCACCGATCCGCGGCTCCAGATCTTTCTCAAGTGCGAGGGCTTCAATCCCACCGGCTCCTTCAAGGACCGGGGCATGACGATGGCGATCTCGAAGGCGGTGGAGGCGGGATCGCGCGCGGTCATCTGCGCTTCGACCGGAAATACCTCGGCGTCGGCGGCCGCGTTCGCCGCGCGGGCGGGCCTGCGCGCGTTCGTCATGGTCCCGAAGGGCGCCATCGCCCTCGGCAAGCTGTCGCAGGCGGCCATTCACGGCGCGAAGGTCCTCACCGTGGATGGCAACTTCGACCAGGCGCTCAGCATCGTGCGCCAGATCGCGGAAACGCATCCGATCACGCTCGTGAACTCGGTGAACCCGTTTCGCCTCGAAGGCCAGAAGACGGCCGCGTTCGAGGTCGTGGACCAGCTCGGCCGCGCCCCCGACTACCACGTCGTGCCCGTCGGCAACGCCGGCAACATCACCGCATACTGGCGCGGCTACCGGGAATACCAGCGCGCGGGGCGGGTGAAGGAAATGCCGCGCATGGTCGGCTTCCAGGCGGCGGGGGCGGCGCCGATCTATGAAAACCGCGTCATCGAGGAGCCACGCACGGTGGCCACCGCCATCAAGATCGGCAACCCCGCGAGCTGGGGTCCCGCGCTGGAAGCGATGAAGGACTCCAGGGGGTGGATCGACATCGTGAGCGACGAAGAAATCTTGCGCGCGTACCGCTTGCTCGCGCGCGAGGAAGGCGTCTTCATGGAGCCTGCCTCCGCCGCCACCGTGGCGGGACTCATCAAGACCGTGAAGGCAGGCCGATTCGAGCCGGGCTCGACGGTGGTCCTCACCCTCACCGGTCACGGCCTCAAAGATCCTGACACCGCACTCGAGTCTGCATCGCGGCCCACCACGGTGCCGCCGTCGATCGACGCCGTGCTGGCGCAGCTGGGCCTCTGAAGCACCTCAGAATCGCCGCCGGCGTCGCCATCAGCGTCGCCCTCTTCGGCTATCTGCTGTGGAAGGTCGATCTCCACGAGCTCGCCGAACAGCTCCGTCATACGCACTGGGGGTGGATGGCGCTCGCCGTCGCCTGCGCGCCGGCGGGCCTCTACGTGCGGGCGAAGCGCTGGCGCTATCTGTTCCCGCCGCGGTCGGAACCACCGTCGCTCGTGCCCGGGATCATGATCGGCTACATGGGCAACAATGTGCTGCCCCTGCGCGCGGGTGAGATCGTGCGCGTCTACGTCGTCGCCCGGCGCTGGGGCCACTTTTGGACGGTGCTGGCGACCTTGGTGGTGGAGCGCGTGCTCGACAGTCTCGCCCTCGTGCTCATCCTGGCGAGCCTCGTCTTCATCATCCCCGTGCCCCATGCCCTCGAGTGGGCGGCGGCGGTGCTGCTCGCCATCGACATCGTGGGGGTGGCGGCGCTCACGGCGGTGGCGGTCGCCCCCGCCAAGATGCGCGGCCTCATCGAGCACACGATGAGACGCTGGCCGGGACTGCAACAGCGCGTGATCGGCGGCTTCGAGACCTTCGTGCGCGGCCTCGAGGGTATCCGCACGCCGTCGCACCTTCCGCCGATGCTCGCGTGGACCGTGCTCGTGTGGCTCCTTCCCGCGATGAGCGCGTGGGCCTGCCTGCGCGCCACCAACCTCGATCTGCCGTGGATCGCGGGCTGGACCGTGCTCGTCTTCGTCGGGCTCGGCATCAGCATTCCGTCCGCGCCGGGCTACGTCGGCGTCTTCCACTACGCGGCGACGCTCGCCACCGGGATCTTCGGCGTGCCCGCCGCCGCCGCCGTCGGCTTCGCGCTGCTCTACCACGCGAGCCAGTTCGTGCCGATCACGCTGGTGGGCTGGCTCTACCTCATCCGGGAGGAGATGACGCTGTCGGAGGCCACGCACGCGCACCCGGTGGAATCCGAATCTCCGGGCGCGAGCTAGGGCCGTTCCTTTACAATTGCGCTAACCCCATGGCGCTCATCGTCCAGAAGTACGGCGGCTCGTCCGTCGCCGACGTGGAGAAGGTCAAGAGCGTCGCGCGCCGCGTGGCCGCGGCCACCGCCGGCAATCAGCTCATCGTGGTCGTGTCCGCGATGGGCAAGGCGACTGACAGCCTCATCGGGCTCGCCAATCAGGTCGTGCCCGCGCCCGACCCGCGCGAGATGGACATGCTGCTCGCCACCGGCGAGCAGGTCACCATCGCGCTCCTCGCCATGGCGCTGCAGGGCCTCGGCCTCCGCGCGCGGTCCTTCACGGGGGCGCAGGCCGGACTTCGCACCGACGACGCGCA
>Ga0075421_100005486_pt1 | contig 15356 bp, 9 predicted proteins | sample SoiMetdeltSBSDD5_FD_75292 | JGI IMG/M metagenome (GOLD analysis project Ga0075421, IMG submission 75292) | Bulk soil microbial communities from a Populus tree surrounding site in Tennessee, USA - Soil MetaG P. deltoides SBSDD5 | ecosystem: Environmental > Terrestrial > Soil > Tree plantation...
GGTCCTGGACATCGGCACCGGCAGCGGCTGCCTCGCGGTCGCCGCGGCCAAGGAGATCCCCGGGGCGCGCGTGCTCGCGGGGGACGTCTCCGAGGCGGCGCTCGCCGTGGCGCGCGAGAACGCCGCCGCCCATGGCGTCGCCGCCCGGATCGACTTCCGCCGCGGCGACCTGTTCGAGCCGTTCCGCGGCCCCGGATCCGACCTCGCGGAGAGAGTCGATTTCATCCTGACCAACCCGCCGTACCTCGGCGACGACGAGTTCCCGGGCCTCATGCCCGAGGTGCGCGACCACGAGCCCCGGGGCGCCCTGTCGGCCGGCCCGGACCCCCTCGCCGTGCACCGCCGCCTGGCGCGCGAGTGCGTCGAATTCCTGAAGCCGGGCGGCCACCTGATCGCCGAGATGGGGCTCGGCCAGGAGACCGCGCTGCGCGCCCTGTATGGCGGGCAGCCCGGGCTCGAAGTCGCCGCGGTCCGGCCCGACCTCGCCGGCATCCCGCGCATTCTCATCGTCCGCGCGCGCGCCTGAGGTAGCCCGCTCCCGCTGACGAGTCCCCTTCCGCCGCCCGGCGGCGCGCCCGGCGCGCCGCGGCCTCCCGCGCACCGCGGTATACTCCGCCCATGTCCGAGCCGTTGCCCGTCGCACGGGCGCTGTCGATCGTCCTGGATGCCGCGCCCGTCCTGCCTTTCGAGGACGTGGCCATGGACGAGTCCGCGGGCCGATATCTTCAGGAAGAAGTGCGCGCCGACCACGACTATCCCGACTTCGACAAGTCGAGAATGGACGGCTTCGCCGTCGTCGCCGCCGGCCTGAAGGACGCGCTCCGGCCGCTCCGGATCCTGCAGGAGATCCCCGCCGGCATGGATCCGGCGGCCCTGAAGAGCGTGACCCCCGGCACGGCGTCGCGCATCATGACCGGCGCCCCGATCCCGCCCGGCGCCGACGCCGTCCTGATGGTGGAGGAGACCGAGCCGGTGCCCGGCGAGGCGGAGGCGATCCGGCCGAAGAGCGCCGTCCAGCCCGGGGACAACCTCGCGCGCCGCGGGGCCGACATCCGTAAGGGGGAAGTCCTGCTTCGGCCGGGCGAGTTCATCGGGCCCGGCGAGATCGGCGTCCTGGCCTCCTGCGGTCGCACCCGTGTCCGCGTGGGCCGCCTTCCGCGCCTGGCGATCCTCGCCACCGGCGACGAGCTGGTCGAGCCCGACCAGACCCCGGGTCCCGGCCGGATCCGCAACAGCAACGGCCCGCTCCTGCAGGCGCTGGCGCGGCGCGCCGGGGTCCCCGCGCGCTACCTTGGCATCGCCCCGGACGAAGAAGGCCCGCTCCGGCGGATGATCGAGGACGGCCTGGGCGACGACCTGCTCGTCCTCTCCGGGGGGGTCTCCATGGGCGTCTACGACCTGGTCGGCAAGACGCTGCAGGCCGCGGGGGTCGAGATCCTGTTCGACAAGGTGGCGATCAAGCCCGGGAAGCCGTTCACCTTCGGCCGCCGTGGCCGCACGCTCGTCTTCGGCTGCCCCGGAAATCCCGTGTCCACCTACGTCATCTTCCAGGTCTTCGCCCGTCCCGCACTGCGCCGGCTGATGGGCTGCCCCGAGCCAGTGCAGCCCCCCGTGCGCGGCGTCCTCAAGGGCCCCGTGCGCCAGCGGCCCGGCCGCGAGGGCTACGTGCAGTCCCGGACGCGGTGGAACGGGACGACCTACGAGGTCGAGATCATCCCGAGCAGCGGCTCGGCCGACTTCGTCGCCTGCGCCCGCGGCAACGCCCTGGCCATCGTGCCGGCCAGCGTCACCGCCATGGCCCCGGGGGACCCGATCGATATCGTCCTGCTGGACGACCACCAGGAGCGCTGATCGTTCCAGCCGCAGCGAACGCGCTCCGAATGGTGCGCCGGAGGACCCATGACGGGTATGGGAGTTCCATTGCTTTTTGGCGGTGCCGGCATCGTCTGGGTGCTCATCTGCTGGCGGGTGTTGAGGATCAGGAAACAGATCATTCACGCCCTGAAGCAGGATCACAGGGAGTTTTACGACAGAATCACTGAGCCAATCCGGTCCGCCCGCCTGCTGGATCGAATTTTCGCGACGTCGGAGGTGTTCGATGCGCAGTGCGAGGCGGATGCAGCGATCAGCGGAAAGGAGTCGCCTCGTGATGCCAGGCTGGATGCTCTGCGAGGGCAGTATCGTCGATGGGGTGGCTGCCTGATAGGGTTGACCTTCCTCTACATCGTCGGCATCTTTCTGGTTGCGTGGCTGGCGTGGCGGTTGAATTCGACATCCATAGTGAGCGCACTCGCGTTGACACCCCACGAACGCGTGTAGTAACGTCCGCGCCCGCACCGGATTTGAGCGGCGAAACGTAGCGCCGGGCGACGCCCTGGGAGGAGCGCTTGGCGAAGGTCACGGTTCTGATCGCGGACGACCTGAAGCTGTTCCTCGAAGTCGAGAAATCCTACCTTCAGCGCGGCGGGTTCGAGGTCCTCACGGCGATGTCCGGCGAAGAGGCGGTGAGTCTCGCGCTGCAGCGCCAGCCGAACCTGATCCTGCTCGACCTGGAGATGCCGAAGATGGACGGCGCGGCGGCCTGCGCGGAAATGCGCAAGAACCCGGCCCTAGCGGCGACCCCGATCATCATCATGAGCGCCACGGGCGGATTGCAGAACCACGACCGCTGCATGAAGGCGGGGTGCACCGAGTTCATCACCAAGCCGCAGAAGCCGGACGAGCTCCTGGGGATGGTGGCCCGCATCCTGGCGCTCAAGAAACGCGAGTCCGAGCGGATCACGGTGGTGTTCAACGTCACCGGAAAGGACGCCACGCGCCAGGTCATCGGCCAGGCGAAGGACCTGAGCGAATCGGGACTTCTGATGGCGACCCACGTCCCGATCAACGTGGGGGCCGTCCTGCAGATCGAGTTCTTCCTGCCGGGCACGCGGTCGCAGATCAAGGTCCAGGGGAAGGTGGTGCGCCAGGTGAAGGCCGCCGACGGCACGCACCAGGTCGCCGTCCAGTTCACCGACCTGAGCCAGGACGACCGGGCGGTTATCCTGGACTACGCCCCTTCCTGATCAGGGCGTCCTGGAGCGATCGCAGCGCCGAGTCGTCCGGGTGCCGCTCGAGCCCCTGCCGCACGAGGTCGAGCGCCTCCGGCACGCGGTTCATCTCCGCCTTCGCCAGCGCCATCCCCAGATACGGTCCGCTCCCCTGGTCCCCCAGGTCGCGCGCCCGCCGGAAGGCGTCCAGCGCCCGATCGGGCTGCGACAACCGGCGGTACGCCGATCCCAGCTTCATGTACAGCCCGGCCTCCGGCGCCTGGGTCGAGGCCCGCTCGTAGGCCGCGGCGGCCTCGTCCCAGCGCCCCAGCTGGGCATAGGCGGCGGCGAGGTTGGAGAGAAAGCGCGGGTTCTCGGGATCGAGCTCCTCCGCCCTCCGGAACGACTCGACCGCCTCCTGGGTGCGGCCCCGCGTCGCCAGCAGCACGCCCAGGAGGTTGTGGTACTCGTCGATGCGCGGATCGCGCGCCAGGGCCCGCCGCACGATCGGCTCGAGCGCGGCGTGCTTCTCGGGCGGCAGAATCGCCATCAGCCGCTGGGCCGCCATGGCGCGCGCCGGATCGGCCTGCAGAGACTTCCAGTAGAGCGCCGCGGCACCGTCGCGGTCGCCGGCGTCCTCGAGGAGCCGGGCGGCGATGGCGTCGTCTAGACCGGGACTCTTCTCCGTGCGGCCGGCCCAGCGCTTCACCGCATCCAGCGCCGCCGGCCTGCCGCCGGGCTCCGAAAGGCAGATCTGCACGATCCACAGGACCGACTCCGGGTCCATGGCGTCGAGGGTCCGCAGGCCCTCGTCCAGGGCGGCGATCGCCTGCCGGGGCTCCCCCATGCCGAGGAGCGCCTCGGACAGGAGCTGGTAGGTCTTCGGAAGCTTCTGCTTCTCGTTCGCGAGTCGAAGCTGCTTCGCCGCCCCTGGATAGTCCCGCCGCTTCATGAAATACGTCGCCAGGTTGCGATGGTAGAAGACCTGCGTGTCCGCCTCGGGACCGGACGGGCCCGGGGCGCCGGCGGACGACGGCGCGCCAGGAGCAGCGCCGGCGGGGGACGACGCGGAAGGGGTGGTCACGCCCGCCACGGACGGGGCCCCCTCCCGGCCCCCGTCGCGGGGGGCGTTGCCGGCGTCGCCGCCGATGTAGCCGAGGGCGCGCAGGTTGTCGAGGAGCTCCTCCTCGGCCTCGCGCACGCCGGGACCCGCGGCAAGGAGCGTGTCGCGCGGCGCGCCGATGCGCTCGTACGACGGGATCGTGCGGACCGGGAACGAGGCGGCGAGCTTCGGGTCGATCGCCTCGAGAAGGACGCGACCGGGCATGTCCTCGGAGGCCGGCAGCCCGAGGAGGTACAGGAGCGTCGGCGCGATGTCGAACAGGGTGGCGCGCGGACCCAGCCTGGCGCGGCGCGCCCCGGGGCCGCTCAGGATCAGGATGCCGTCCTCGCGGTGCCACTCGACCGGCTGCTGCGTCGTGAACGGGAGCACGTCGAGGGGGCGGTCGGCGCCGGTCTTGAAGCCGTGATCCGAGACCACCATGACGGTGGTCTCCGGCCCGGCGGCGCGCAGGATCGTCCCGAGCAGCTCGTCCTGCCTCACGTAGAAGCCGGTGACCGCGTCCTGGTAGCGGCGGAAGTCTTCCTCGGGGCAGAGCGCCATGCGGGGCGGCATGCACTGCTGGAAGCGATGCCCCATCATGTCGATCCCCTCGAAGTACACGGCGGTCAGGTCGAGCCGGCGGCCGGCCAGGTCGGCGGCGATGGCGGCGTAGCTCTTCGAGCCGGCGAGGATCGAGATCGCCAGCGGCACCGGCTGCTGGGCCATCTTGCGGTTCGGGGCCTCGTCGTCGGACGTCCTGGGCTTGAGAACGGTCGCGAGCCCCTCGGCGAACTCGGCGCGGCTGATGTGCAGGATCGGGCGGACCTCGTCGAACGTCAGGTCGGCCGCCGTCCCGAGCGAGGGCCGGATCTGGTCGAAATACTCCGGAGGATAGGTGATGCCCGCCGGCGCCACCGCGCCGGGCGCCCGGGGCCGCAGCGTCTGGAAGACCACCAGGTTCGAGACCTGGAATCCCTTGACAGTCTCCGCCGGGTACGAAGCCCACCAGGCCACGAAGGCGCTCGAGCGGCCGGCGTCGCTCAGGATGTTCCACAGGGCCTTGACGCGGCGGAAGCGGCTGGAGATCGGCACGCGCCTCCCGGTCGCCGGGTCGAGCGCCTGGAAATCGGCGACCCCGTGGGCGTCCGGCCCGACGCCGGTCACCATCGTCGTCCACAGCAGCGGGGAGATCATCGGGTCGTACGATCGCAGCGGGCCGCGCGCCCCGTTCTCGATCAGGCGCGCCAGGTTCGGCAGGCGGCCGGCGTTCAGCAGCGGGTCGATGGTCCCCCAGTCGGCCCCGTCGAGACCCAGGAGAAGGACGCGCAGCCCGGTGGCCTCGGGCACCACCGTTCCGGTCCCTTCCGCGAACGAGGCCGGCGATCCGACGCGGGCGACGAGCGCGGACGGCTCGATGCCGCTGGCGCGCAGGGCTCGCGCGATCGCCTCGGTGGCGGGGCGGGGGAGCGGCGCGTTGGCCCCCCCGAGCGCGGCCGGCGTGGCCCCTCCGGTCCCCGCGCCGGTGTCGGCGAACTGGACCGGCAGGAGGGCGGCGAGAGGGATCGGCTCGATCGCCTCGCGCGCCAGGCGCTCCGCCATCCCGCGCAGGCCCGACACCTGCATCGCGCCGGCCATGCCGGCCCGCGCGGCGGACGCCCCGGCCAGCCGGTCCGGCTCGAGCTCGTACGCGAACGACAGCCGGACCCGGATGGAGGCCCCCTCCTCCGTCTGCCGCTCCACCTCGACGCCGTCCAGGCGCCCCGCGAGCGGAATGAACCGGGCGTGCGCGAACGGCCGCCGCAGGCGCCAGCCCGACGGACGAAGCGCGCCGCCGATCGCGGCGATCGAGCCCTCCGGAACGTGGACGAACAGGGACGCGGTCCCGACGGCCAGGACGATCGCGAGACCGATGACAAAGAGGACGAGGGGACGAACGAGGGAGCCCGGGCGGTTCACGCGGCGAGTATACAAAAAAGCGGCCCCCGCGAGGGGGCCGCCCGAGTCAGGAGGCTACGAGGTAGTACGCGACTCTAGAAGTCCCACTTGGCCGCCAGGCGCCACTGGCGCGGGGCCTGGTACTGGACCGGCTTCAGGAAGTCCGGGTCTGTGACGCCGGCCGTCAGCTCGATGTTGTCGTCGAACGCGGTCGGCTCCTGGGTCCGGAAGACGTTGAAGACGTCCAGCATGAAGGACAGCTTCGTCTTGCCGAAGGTGACCGGGAAGTCGCCGTGCAGGTCGAGCGTCACCAGGTCCGGGGTCCGTCCCAGGTTGCCGCGCTTCACCGGGTCGTAGTCATAGAGGAAGATGAATCCGGAGCCGTCCGGATCGGCCAGCGCGGACGCGAGGCTCTTGGTCTTCCGCAGCTCGGGGCCGCCGCCCGGGTCGGCCCAGTAGGCGTAGGTCGGGTTGATGCCGGGGATCTCCCCGCTGTTCTGGTAGATCGGGTGCGCCAGGAGCGACGTGCGCGGCACGCCCGACGACCAGGAGAAGTTGGCCCCGAGGCGCAGCTTGTTGTTGAAGGTGTACGACGGATAGACGTGCAGCACGTGGGTCACGTCCGACGGGAGCGGCCCGGCGGCGAACTGTCCGGACACCAGCGGCGAGTTCGGGAAGTCGTAGAGCGACGTGACGTTCGGGTCGCTCTGGCCGTTGTCGTTCCGGAACAGGCCCTCGTAGTTCCCGATCAGGCGCGCGAAGCGGTAGTTGGCGATCACCGACCAGTTGTCGGAGAAGCGCTTCGTGTAGACCATCTCCAGCGCCTTGTACCGGCGCACCGGCTTCGGGAAGTTGAACAGGCTGCCGGTCGGCTCGTGCTTGCTGCCCGGGTTGGCCAGCTCGTAGGCGCCGAAGGTGGCCGCCGGGTACGTCGTGCTCACGGGCGTCCCGCTGCTGCCGCCGAACGGGTCGTACGGGTAGCCGTAGGAGACGCCGTAGTAGTAGTTCTGGATCTGCTCGATGGCGTTGACCTGCATGTCCTCGAGGGCGCGGCCCTGCGTGCGGTAGATGGCGCGCACCTCGAACGACGAGTTGGGCGACACCTCGAAGGCGAAGCCGCCGGACAGCTCGTCCTCGAAGGGGAGCTTGGTCCCCTTCACGACGGTGCTCGGCTGGATCCCCTGGACGTTGCTCGTCCCGACCTGGGTCGTCAGGGCCTTGTCCGTGAAGGTCGCGCGGCTGATGCCGACCTCGTTGCTGAAGGCGCGGATGGCCAGGTCGTTCGGCACCCTCTCGTAGTAGCGGCCCCAGTTGGCGTACAGGCGGCTCTTGCCGGTGCCGAGCACGTCCCAGCTCACGCCGAGGCGGGGCGCGATGTTGCCGTCGAAGGTGTACTGGCTCGGCGTGTAGTCCGTGGGGACGCCGCCGAGCGTGAGCGTGAACTTGCCCGAGCCCTTGACCGTTTCCTCGGTCATCCGCAGGCCGGCCTTGACCGTCCAGCGCGAGTTGATCGACCAGGTGTCCTGGACGAACAGGCTCTGCTCCGTCGCGGTCGTCGGAGGCGCCACCGGCGACAGCCGGGCGCGGGTCACGCGGAAGGTGTTCGCCGTATCGTACGCGTCGCTGACGGACCCGACGGTGTTGCGCACGCTGACGAGGCCGCCCCCCTGCGTGGCGATCGGAAAGCCTCCGACGTCGACGTTGAACGACGGGCCGGTGTAGGTGGAGGTGTCCTTGTAGGAAATGTCGTCGTACTGCACGCCGTACCGGATCTCGTGCTTGCCGATCACGTTGGTGAGCTTCACCGAGTACTGCGTGTTGGAGTCGTCCTGGTTCGAGATGAAGCCGATGCCCCCGAGGCGGGTGTTCACCGGGGACAGCTCGAACGGCACGGCGCCCGTGCCCGGGTCGTAGGTCGTCGCGCCGCGGAAGAACTCCAGGGTGTTGCGCAGATCGGTGTAGGAGTACTGGTCCAGCTCCGAGGTCTCGCGGAACGTCCCGTCATGGTGCGCGATCTGCGCCTCCATGAAGAAGCGGGGGCCGAACACGGCGTTCCACTTCAGGGCCTGGTTGTCCGAGCCGAACTTGATCTTGCTGTATCCGCCGCCCGTGTTGAAGTCGGTGAAGCGGGGGGCGTTGTCGCGTTGCGGCCCGTTCTTGCCGTCGGCCGGGTCGCCGAAGAAGCTCAGCTCCACCTGGTGCTTCGGGGAGACCTGCCAGTTGAACTTGAGGGCGTAGTTGTTGGCCGTGCGCTGGCGCTCGAGCTCGCGCCCGGCGGACGGGAAGGCCAGGGCCGAAGGGGCGGCGAACGCGTTGGTCGACACGCCCTCGTCGAACACCGACTCGCACTGGCTGCCGCCCGTGCAGGTGCTGGCGGCCGCGAATTCCGGGTTCAGCTTGGCCTGCGCCTCCAGCCGGGTCGTGGTGACGACCGGGTTGTAGGCGACGAAATAGAACAGCTTGTCCTTGATGATCGGCCCGCCCACCGAGAACGCGAAGTCGTTCACGTTCGTGTTGATGGTGTTGGCCGCGCCGGCGTCGAGGCCGACGAGCGTCCGGGAGGACATCAGGGACGACGGGCTGGCGTACCACTTGACGCTGCCCTTGAAGTCGTTGGTCCCCGAGCGGACGATGGTGTTGATGATGCCGCCGAGCGCCTGGCCGTACTCGGCCTCGAACCCGCCGGTCTTGATCTGCACCTCGTCCAGGAAATCGCTGGTGACGCCGGTGCCGAGCGAGCCGTAGTTGATGTTGTAGGCGCCGATGCCGCCGTAGCCGGTGTTGGTCACGTTCACGCCGTCGATCAGGTAGACGTTCTCCAGACCCGTGGCGCCGCCGATCGAGTAGTTCCCCTGGCCGGTCCCCAGGCCGCTCACGACGCCGGGGGCGATGGCGTAGGTGTCGGTGAACGAGCGCCCGATCGGCACGGCGTCGGCGAAATCGCCGTATTTGATGTTCGTGCCGGTGGCGGTCGACTTGATGTCGACGAGGGGCGCGTCGCCGGTGACCGTGATCGTCTCGGTTTTGCCGGGCTCGAGCGTGAAGTCGAGGGCGGCCCGCTGGTTCAGCCCGATCTGTACGTCGTTCCGGATGACGGTCGTGAAGCCGCCCGGGGCCTCCGCGCGCACCGTGTAGGCGGCGGGACGCATGAACGGCAGGATGTAATTGCCGTTCGCGTCGGTCTCGGCGGTCCTGGTTCCGAACTGCGAGGTGGCGATGATCACGGCTCCCGGAATTCCCCGACCGGTCGGGTCCATGACCTTGCCCGCCAGGGTCCCCGTCGTGAGCTCTTGGGCTGACGCCGGGGTCGCCGTGACCAGCAGTGCGATGAGCAGCACCACCCACGTCATCCCGTTCTTCATCGCTCCACTCCTCTCGAAGTCAATCAGCGTCGCCCCTCCGGCGTCCGCAATCGGATCCGAAATCACGCAATCGCAATATAGGGCCTGATGTTGCGAACGCAAGGCGGGGCGCAAGATTGCTGGAACGGGATTACGGAACGGTAATCAGGCCGCCTTCGTTCCGGGTCGGAGGGGGCTCAGAACTGCAGGAGGGTGCCCAGATCACGCGCCATGGCCGCGTCCAGGAGCCTCAGGCGCTCGTATTCGCCGCGGGCCTGGTCCCTGTGCTTGGCCGCGGCCAGGGCCAGCGCCAGCTGGTAGTGGGCGGGGGCGTTGTACGGGTCGATCGACAGGGCCCGTTTCAGGGCGTCGGCCGCCTCCGGGTAGCGCCCCGTCGTCCCGAGCGCGACGCCGAGGTTCAGATGGGCCGGGAACAGGCGGGGATTCAGGGCGGCGGCGCGCGCGAAATCGAGGATGGCGGCCTCGGAACGGCCGATGCGGAAGCGCCAGGCGCCGCGCTCCATCAGGAGGGTGTCGGATTCGCCGATCAACCCCACCACCTCGTCGAGCAGGGCGAGCGCCCGGTCGGCCTGGTCGTCCCGCGTCAGGAGGAGCGCCTGCGCCAGGATGGCGGCGGGCGTGCGAGCGGCTTGACCCTGCGCCCGCGGCGTGGAGGAGGCCTCGAGCAGCGGCCGCCCCGCGCTCCCGGCGGCCGCGTCGATCGCCTTGCTGTCGATCGGCACGGCGCAGGCGAAGAGACGGTCGGCCCCGGATGGGGCGGGCAGGATCGACGCGATCAGCCGGCGGCGGCTGTCCAGGAGGAACCCCGATCCGGCCCCTCCTCCGTCCGGGATGCGCACGCGAAGGAGGTCGGGCCCGCCCCGGACCGGGATCGTGCGGTCGAGCTGCGCGCGATACACCCGGCCGCGGTACCCCTCGCGGTTCCGGATGCCGATCCAGGATTCCCCGGCGCTTTCGGCCGGCACGGCCGCCGTGACCCCGGCCTCGCAGGCCCCCAGTCCCGGGGCGCGCAGCAGGACGAGGTCCCGTTCCGGATCCTCGAGCAGGAATTCCGTCACGTCGGCCGAGCCCGCGGACGGCCGTGAGGCCCCGGCCCTCCCGGCCGCTCCGGAGGCCGGACCGGATCCCAGCGGATCGGGAGCGGCCGAGAGACTCCGCCAGCGGGCCGCGCCGGGCGCCAGGGTCGACAGGGGCGCCAGCAGCAGCCCCGGGCGATCGAGCGCATAGCCCACGGTCTGAAGGACGGTGTTCCCGGCGGCGTCGCGCCCGGCGATCTCGAGGACGCAGGACAGGGGCCCGGGCGTGGCCGTGGCGGGGAGAGGCGCGGATTCCGCCGCGCGCGGGCCGGGCGGGACGAGGAGCGCCGCTCCGACCACGAGGGCGCACGCCATGGCGCAGGACGACCGCAAGGACGCACTCCGTGATGACAACGGGCACCGCGGCGGGGGACGCGGCCGGACCGGACTGATCGGACTGTCGGTTGATTGCGCAGGTTCATCTACGCCACGGCGCGGGCCGCGTCAAGGCGTTTTTCCCGCGAGGACCAGGATCGGTCGCACGAGGCAGCCGGCCAGGAACAGCAGGAATAACGGCAAGGGAGCGTAATGACCTGAGAGCATGGCCCAGGCCGCGGCCCCCGCGAACCAGGCCCCGGCGAGCAGCTCCACCGCCCTCCATGGGCGCCCCGCGGTCGTGCGCTCGACGGCCCGTTCCCGGTGGCCCGACCGTCCGACCAGCCGGTGCTTCGGCGTGCGGGCGAACTCCCGCCTCAGGCCCAGAAGCGCCGCGGCGATCGCGCGGGCGTTGCTCAGGCTGAGGCCGACTCCCAGGCACATCGCCATCGGCAGGTCCCTCAGGGTGCGGTGCCAGTCCTCGCGCACCAGGCGCTGGGCCCCGACGTAGAAAGCCATCACGGCGAGGGTCGTGAGGACGAAGAGGGGCACGTCGAGGGCCAGGAGGGCCGAGAGGCCGGCCTCGCTACGGAGGACGACGGCCGGGACGAGGAGGAGCGCCAGGAGGACCATCAGCGCGTAGGACAGGTTCCCGGTCAGGTGAAACAGCGCCTCGATCTTGACCGGCACGGGCAGTCGGGCACGCAGGAGCCGCGGCAGGATCTTCCGGGCCGTCTGGATCGATCCCATCGTCCAGCGATGCTGCTGGGCCCTGAACGAATCGATGTCGGCCGGCAGCTCCGCCGGGACGACGACCTGAGGCACGAACGCGAACTCCCAGCCCAGAAGCTGCGCGCGGTACGACAGGTCGAGGTCCTCGGTGAGCGTGTCGGACTGCCATCCCCCGGCCGACTCGATGCAGGAGCGCCGCCACAGGCCCGCGGTGCCGTTGAAGTTGAAGAACCGCGAGGCGCGGTGGCGCGCGGCGCTCTCGATGACGAAGTGGCCGTCGAGGAAGATCGCCTGGCAGCGCGTCAGGATCGAGTAGTCGCGATTGAGGTGTCCCCAGCGCGCCTGCGCCATGCCGATGCGCGGATCGGCGAAGCAGGGGACGAGGTCGAGCAGGAAGGATCTCTCCGGCAGGAAATCGGCGTCGAGCACCGCCACCAGTTCCCCGCGCGCCCGGGCAAGCCCCGCCGCCAGTGCCCCGGCCTTGAATCCCTGCCGGGACAAACGCCTGATGTGCCGGATATCGCGCCCCTCGCGGCGCATCTCCTCGACCACCGCGGCAGCGAGGTCCGAGGTGACATCGGTCGAGTCGTCCAGCACCTGGATCTCCAGAAGGCCGGGCGGGTACTCCAGGTCGCAGGCGGCGCGGATGAGGCGATCGACCACCCGGCGCTCGTTGTAGATCGGCAGCTGCACGGTGATCGCGGGAAGCGGGGCGGGCGCGACGGCCGGGGACGGCCTGCGGGGCGGATGGCGGCGATACAGCCGGAGGAGATGGAAGCGGTGCCAGCCGTAGACGGCCAGCAGCGACAGCGTGGCGTAGTAGAGCGTGACGATCGACGCGCCGACGATTCCCACCCGCCCCCCTGCGATGCTACGATGCCGGCGCGTGCAGCTGAACCGGCCGCCGGCCCCCGCCCTCCTGTCCCGCCTCGTACTCCTGGGTGTCGCGATCGAGTGCGGTTTCGGCCTGATGCTACTCCACCCTCCCGGTCCGGGAAGGGTGTCCGGCTGGCTCGTCCTCTTCTTCGCGGCGTTCGCCTGCTACGCCCTGGCGGCCCGCGCCGCGCTCCGCCAGGATGCCGACGGCGCGAAGCCGGTCCTGCGCGTCATCCTGGGCTTCGCGATCCTGTTTCGCCTCACGTTCCTCTTCGCCTCGCCCGCCCTGAGCAACGACCTGTACCGCTACCTCTGGGACGGGCGCCAGACCCTGGCCGGAGCGAACCCCTACGGCGAGGCCCCGGCGGCGCGCGGCGGGACGCCCGCGGCGGGACGCGAGACGCCCGCGGTGCGTGGGATCGTCGAGACGTCCGCCGAGCGCGGGGCCGCCGCGACGCAGGACCCGGATCTCGCGCGGATGGACCACGCGGACGTCCCCACCGTCTACCCTCCGGCGGCGCAGGCGCTGTTCGCCCTCGGCGCCGCGCCAGGCCGCGGAGTCCAAGGCATCAAGACCGTCGTGGTCGTCGCGGACCTGTTCCTGATCGGCGCTCTCCTGGCGCTCATGCGGCGCCGCGCGGTCCCTGACGTCCGGGTGCTGATCTACGCCTGGAGCCCGCTCGCGGTCACGGAGGCGGCGTGGAGCGGGCACCTCGAGCCCGCGGGAGCCCTGTGCGTGATCCTGGCCGGAACCGCGCTCATCGCGCGGCGTGAAGCGGTGGCGGTGCTCTTCCTGGCGATGGGTGGGCTCGTCAAGCTGTTCCCGCTCGTTCTTTTCGCCCCCCTTGTCCGATCGATCCGCGCCCGCTTCACCGCGCTCGCGCTCCTGCTCTTTCTCGTCGCCTGGTGGCCGTTCCGCGCCGCCGGGCGGGGCCTCGTCGCCGGGCTGACGGAGTATGCCGGGCGCTGGCTCGGAAACGAGTCGCTGTTCGGCCTGGCGCACGCCGCGATCGCCTGGATCGATCCGACGCCGGCGCTGAAGGCGGCCATCACGCTCGCGCGGCGGCACGTCCCGCACTCCGGAGCGCTCGATCCGCTCTACGGCTGGGTCTACCCGATCGATCTCGCCAAGGGGGCCTGCGCCCTGGCCGCCCTCGGTGTCGCCGCGTGGCTCGTGCGCCGCCGCGTCGAGCCCCTGCGCGGCATGTACCTGATGACCGGCGCCGTCCTCCTGCTGTCCCCGACCGCCCATCCCTGGTATTTCCTGTGGATCCTGCCGTGGCTCTGCCTGTTCCCGTCGGTCCCCTGGATCCTGCTGTGCGGCCTGGTCCCCCTGGCGTACGTGAACCTGGGGGCCGGGGGCCGGGAGCTCGAGCCGTACCCCTGGATCCGCCTGGTCGAATACCTCCCCTTCTTCACGCTGCTCATTCTGGAATGGCTCCGCGGTGAGCGCCGCGGAATCGGGTCGCCGGGGCGCGCAGGGGAGGCCCCCCCCTCCGTCGCCGGCTCTGCCGCCGGGTGATAGACTCGATCACCATGTCGGCGGTGGTCACGGGCGTGGGTGTGGTGTCTCCCTTCGGCCTGGGAGCGGAGACGTTTCGCGCCGGGCTGCGCGCCGGACGGAGCGCCACGGGCCGCATCACCCTCTTCGATCCGGGCGATCTGCCGTGCCAGGTCGCGGCCGAAGTCCCGGCCTTCGACCCGGCGGTCTTTCTCGAACCGGAAGACCTCCCGCGCGTCGGCCGCGTCGTCCCGATGGCGATCGCCGCCGCCCGCGAAGCGCTCGCGGACGCGGGCCTTCACGACGGGCTCTCCGAAGCGGACCGCCGATCGATCGGCGTCGTCCTGGGGACCGGGGCGGGTGGGATCGACTTCGCCGAGCGCCAGTACGAGGCCTACTATCGATCGGGGATCCGGCGGGTCAATCCGTTCGCGATCTCCTCATCGGTGGTCGGGATGCTCAGCAGCGAGCTGAGCATCCGCTTCGGGTTCGCCGGCCCGTCGCACGTCCTCAGCAACGGCTGCACCAGCTCGACCGACGCGATCGGCTACGCCATGCACGCCATCCACCGCGGGGAGCACGCCGTCCTGCTGACGGGCGGCGCGGAGGCGTGCATCACGCGCGGCATGCTGGAGGGCTTCTGCCGCATGCGGGCCGCCGCGGTCGGCTGGAACGACAGGCCCTCGAAGGCCTCGCGTCCTTTCAACCTGGACCGCAGCGGCTTCGTCCTGGGAGAGGGCGCCTTCCTGCTGGTCCTCGAGGACGAGGAGCACGCGCGGCGCCGCGGCGCCCGGATCTACGGCGAGGTCGCCGGATACGCCTCGACCTGCGACGCCCATCACCGCGTCCACATGAGCCACGACGGCGCCGAGTCGACCCGGGCCATGGAGCTGGCGCTGCGCTCCGCGGGGGAGTCCGCCGACGCGGTCGGGTACATCAGCCTGCACGGCACATCCACGCAGCAGAACGACCGGGTCGAGTCCCTGGCCGTTCGGGCGCTTCTGGGCCGGCGGGCCGGGACGGTGCCGGCCTCGTCGATCAAGTCGATGATCGGCCACACCCAGGGGGCGTGCGGCGCGGCGGGTGTCGCGGCCACGCTCCTCGGCCTGCGCGATCGCTTCCTGCCGCCGACGATCAACTACGAGGTCCCGGACCCGGAGTGCGATCTCGACTACGTGCCGAACGAGGCCCGGCCGGGCGCCCCCCGCGTCGCGTTGTGCAACTGCATCGGTTTCGGCTCGAAGAACTCCGCGCTCGTCCTTCGGGCGGCGGACGCGTGAGCGGCGGTCCGGTCCTCGACGCCGTGGTCGTGGGGGGAGGCCCCGCCGGATCGACGGTGGCCGCGCTCCTGCGGCGGGCCGGCGCCTCCGTTTCGCTGTGCGACGCGGCGCGGTTTCCGCGCCACAAGATCTGCGGCGAGTACGTGCC
>Ga0075421_100005487_pt1 | contig 15349 bp, 17 predicted proteins | sample SoiMetdeltSBSDD5_FD_75292 | JGI IMG/M metagenome (GOLD analysis project Ga0075421, IMG submission 75292) | Bulk soil microbial communities from a Populus tree surrounding site in Tennessee, USA - Soil MetaG P. deltoides SBSDD5 | ecosystem: Environmental > Terrestrial > Soil > Tree plantation...
GTGTACGCGCGCACCAGCATGCCGAAGTTGCCCCAGAACGCCTGCAGCTTGCCGATCGACTTCGGCCGCTTCCAATCGAGCGCGTACGTGTCGCCGTCCTTGACCACGACCGGTGTGGGCAGGAAGGGCTCCAGGTGCGCCTTGATCCCCACCGGCCCCGCCCCCGGGCCACCGCCGCCGTGCGGCGTCGTGAATGTCTTGTGCAGGTTGAAGTGACAGACGTCGAAGCCGAGGTCCCCCGGCCGTGTGATGCCGAGGATCGCGTTGAGGTTCGCCCCGTCCATGTAGACCTGCACGCCCTTGGCGTGGCAGATCTCGGTGATCTCCATGATGCGCGGCTCGAACATGCCGAGCGTGTTCGGCACCGTGATCATGAACGCCGCGACATCGGGACCGACCGAGCGCGCGAGCGCCTCCACGTCGACCTCGCCGTTGGGCAGCGACTTCACCTCGACGACCTCGTAGCCGGCGATGGCGGTCGAGGCGGGATTGGTGCCGTGCGCGGAGTCGGGGATGAGCACCTTCGTGCGCTTCTCGCCGCGCGAGGCGTGGTAGGCGCGGATCATCAGCACGCCGGCGAACTCGCCCTGCGCGCCGGCGGCCGGCTGCAGCGACACGGCGTCCATGCCCGCGATCTCGGCGAGCATCAGCGCGAGATCGTGCATGAGCCGGAGCGCGCCCTGGGCGTCCTCCGCGCGGGTCAGCGGATGCAGCCGCGCGAAGCCCGGCACGCGCGCCATGTCCTCGTTGATCTTCGGGTTGTACTTCATCGTGCACGAGCCGAGCGGGTAGAAGTGCGTGTCGACGCCGTAGTTCATGCGCGACAGCCGCGAGTAGTGGCGGACGACGTCGAACTCGGACACCTCGGGCAGCCCCGCCGCCGCGCCGCGCAGGAACTTCTTCGGCAGCAGCTCGGCAACCGGTGGACCGGGCACGTCGCTCTCCGGCAACGAGAAGCCGACGCGGCCCGGCGAGGACAGCTCGAAGACGAGCTTGTCGTAGGCGCTCACTTCACGGCCTCCGCGAGTGCGGCGGCGTAGGCGTCGATCTCCTCGCGCGTTCGCTGCTCGGTCACCGCCACCAGCAGGCAGTCGGCGAGCGCACGGTCGTAGGTCTTGAGCGGCACGCCGGGAAGGATGCGTTTGCGGGCCAGCTTCGCGACGACGCTGGTTGGCGACTTCGGCAGGCGCAGCGTGAATTCCTTGAAGAACGGCGCCGAGAAGCGCAGCGACACTCCCGCCACCCTGGTGAGCTGATCGGCAGCGTAGTGCGCCTTCGCGGCCGACAGCTCGCCGACGCGTTGCAGTCCCTGCTTGCCGAGCGTCGCCATGTAGATCGTGGCCATGAGCGCGCAGAGCGCGACGTTGGTGCAGATGTTCGAGGTCGCCTTCGCGCGCCGAATGTGCTGCTCGCGCGTCTGCAGCGTGAGCACGAAGCCCCGCTGCCCGTCGCGGTCGACGGTGGCGCCGACGAGCCGTCCGGGCATGCGCCGCACCAGCTCGTTCTTGGCGGCGAAGACGCCGAGGTTCGGGCCGCCGAACGACATCGGCACGCCGAGCCCCTGCCCTTCGCCGACGACGATGTCCGCGCCCAAACGCCCCGGGGCTTCGAGCACGCCCAGGTTCACGGGATCGGCCACCACGATGAGCAGCGCCCCCGCCGCGTGCGCGATCTCCGCGGCGGCCGCGATGTCCTCGAGGCAACCGTAGAAGTTCGGAGACTGGATCACGAGCGCGGCGGTTTTCTTCCCGACGAGCTTCGCCGCGCCGTCCGCCTCGAGCACGCCCTCCGGCGCCGGCAGGTCGCGAAGCCGGATGCCCGGGCCATCGCAGTACGTCGCCACGACGCGCCGGTAGAGCGGGTTCACGCCACGCGCCAGGACGATCTCCGTCCGCTCCGTGACCGAGTGTGCCATCAGCGCGGCCTCGGCGAGCGAGCTCGCGCCGTCGTAGATCGACGCGTTGGCCACGTCCATCCCCGTGAGCTCCGCGATCATCGTCTGGTACTCGTAGATGGTGCGAAGCGTGCCCTGGCTCGCCTCGGGCTGGTAGGGGGTGTAGGCCGTGAAGAACTCGCCGCGCGAGATCAGATGGTTGATCGGGCTCGGCACGTAGTGGTCGTAGGAGCCCGCGCCCTGAAAGCACGGGTAGCGGTCGGCATCGGCGTTCCGGGCCGCCAGCTCACGCATGTGCCGCACGAGCTCGCCTTCCGCCAATGCCGGCGGCAGGGCGAGCGGGCGCGAGAGTCGCGCCTTGGGCGGGATCTTGACGAGCAGGTCCTCGATCGACGAGGCGCCGACCGTCCGGAGCATCTCACGCTGCTCGGCGACCGTGTTCGCGATGTAGCGGCTCGCCATCAGTGTCCGCCGCCTTGCGCCACGAACTCCTCGTACTGCTGCGAGGTGAGCAGCTGCTCCAGCTCGGCCGGATTCGACGGCTTCACCACGATCATCCAACCCTTGCCGTACGGATCCTTGTTCACCGTCTCCGGCTTCTGCGGCAGCTCCGCGTTGGTCTCGAGGATCTCGCCGGAGATCGGCGCGAACAGGTCGGAGACCGCCTTGACCGACTCGACGACGCCGAACGCCTGGTGCGCGACGACCTTGGCCCCGACCTTCGGCAGCTCGACGAACACCACGTCGCCGAGCTGTTCCTGCGCGAAGTCCGTGATTCCGACACGGACGCGATCGCCGTCCCGCTTGGCCCACTCGTGCTCACGGGTGTACTTGAGGTCGCCTGGAACGTTGCCCATTGGATTAGGTCCTCATTTTTTCACACGCGAAGGATGGAACGGCGTCTTCACGACGCGCCCGGCTTTCACCTGGCCGCGGATCTCGACGCCCAGCTCGGTGCCGATCGCGGCCTGCGCGCTCGGCACGTAGGCGAGCGCGATGGAGCGCTCCACCGATGGGCCGTACGACCCGGACGTGATGATTCCTATCGGATTTGACGTCGGGGCGCTTTCGCGCCCGACGCTCGGCGAATCACCACGCGAGGCCACCACCGGATAGCCGTGGCGCGCGACCGAGCGGTCGGCCATCTCGACGCCGACGAGCTTGCGCGCCGGGCCCGCCGCGCGCACCTTCTCGATCGCGTCGCGACCGATGAACTCGCCCTTGGCAGGCTTGACGATCCAGCCGAGACCGGCTTCCAGCGGATTCGTCGTCGCGTCGATGTCGTTGCCGTAGAGCGCGTAGCGCATCTCGAGGCGCAGGGTGTCCCGCGCGCCGAGGCCCACCGGCACGACGCCGTCGCCGCGGCCGGCCTCGAGCAGCGCCGACCAGAGTCGCGGCGTGTCGGCGGCGGCCACGTAGAGCTCGAAGCCGTCCTCGCCGGTGTAGCCGGTGCGCGAGATCAGCGCGCGCGCGCCGGCGACACGGCCCTCCGCGAAATGGTAGTACGCGATGCGCGTCACGTCGGTATCGGCGAGCCGCCCGACGAGCGCTTCCGCTTTCGGGCCCTGCACCGCGACGAGACCGGTCGCCTCGGACACGTTGCGCCAGCGCGCGCCGACGCCGTGTTCCGTCACCCAGCTCCAGTCCTTGTCGATGTTGGAGGCGTTCACCGTGAGCATGTAGCGATCGGCGGCCAGGCGGTACAGCGTGAGGTCGTCGACGATGCCCCCGTCGGGATAGCAGAGCACGGAATACTGCACCTGACCGATCTCGAGCGCACCCACGTCGTTGGTGGTGAGCCGCTGCAGCGCGGTCTGGGCCTGCGGGCCGTCGACCTCGAACTCGCCCATGTGACTGACGTCGAAGCACCCGGCGGCGGCCCGCACCGCGCGATGCTCCTCGACGATACCGGCATACTGGACGGGCATTTCCCAGCCGCCGAACGGCACCATGCGGGCGCCGGCCTTCACGTGCGCGTCGTGGAGCGGAGTGCGCTTCAGGGCCGTATTCACGAGCGACCCAGTAGACCACCGGCCCTCCGGACGGGTCAAGGGCCGGGCCGGCACGGCGCCGGGCGCTCGGCATTCGGATTGCTACCTATCATCGGCATGGAAGAGGGGCCACGGGCCGCGCGCAAACGCTTGCGGGTGTTGCTCGTCGAAGATGCGGCGGACATCCGAGAAGTTTTTACGTTTCTTTTACGCGCGGATGGCGTCGAGGTCGTCGCGGCGGCCAGCGGGCGGGAAGCGATGAAGCTTGCGGCATCACGCGATTTCGACGTCGTGCTGACCGACCTGGGATTGCCCGACGTCCCAGGCGATGTCGTGATCCGGCGCGTGCTCGCGAGCGCGCGGCAGCGGCCGCGCGTCATCGTCGTGACGGGGTATGACGAGCCGTTCGTGAGCCGCGCCCGTCAGGCCGGCGCCGACGTGGTCCTCAACAAGCCGGTCGTCTGGGCCAATATCGCGAGCACCCTCGCCGCCGCCGCCTAGCGTGTAAGTTCTTCCCCTTGGGGAAAACTCAGCGCACCTGGTACCCCTTGTGTGACATGCAGGTCGCGTACGCCTGTTCGTACCCTTCTTTCGACTTCGAGTACTTGTAGCCACCGCCGACCGCCGCACCGCCGACCGCGCCGGTCGCGGCGCCGATGGCCGCGCCCGTGCCCGCGCTGCCGGTGGCCGCACCGATCGCAGCACCCGCCGCGGCGCCTCCGAGCGCGCCGATGGCCGCGCCGACACCGGCACCCTTCGCCGTGTCCATTGCGGGGTCATAACCCGTCTGCTGCTTCGCGGCGAACTGACAGTCATTGGTATCGCGCGCGTGCTGTTCGGCCGTTTGGCCCTTGAGTGGTGTGGTGAGCGTGGACGGCCGCGGCGGCTCCGACGACGCACAGCCGGAGAACGCAATCGCGACCAGGACGACGGCAACCGCTCGCTTCATCCGAAGTCTCCTCTGGACATCCGGTCTGAACAGCGAGCCGGGGTGGCCCTCCCGGAAGGGACGACGCGCGGAGCATGTTACACGAGCCGGGGCAAAACCTCGTCACCGAGCAGGCGGATGCTGCGGAGCACCCGGGCGGGGTCCATGCCCGGCCATTGCACGCGGACGATCAGGTCGGTGATTCCGAGCCGCGCGTGATAGCGCGCGATCTCCTCGCGCACGCGGGCGGGATCGCCGATGAGGAACCGATCGCGCGCGAGCGTCTCGAAGTCGTGGGCGAAGCTTTCGCCCGGCGGCAGCGCCTTGTCCTGTTCCCATGCGCGATACGCGACGTACTTGGCTTCGAGGAACGGCTGCGCCTCCTGGTGCGCCGTCCTGGCGTCGGGCGCAACGTAGCACTCGCGGATCAGCGGGATCGTCCGCGCCGGCGGTCGACCGAGCGCGTCGCGCGTCTCGTGAAAGCGCGCGAGCTGGCGCTCCAGGGTCGGCAGCGTGGTGTGCGGGTTCATGAGCCACGCGTCGGCCAGCCGCGCCGCGCGCTTGACGCCCACGTCCGCGTTGGCGGCGAGCCAGATCGGCGGCCGCGGCTGCTGCAGCGGCCGCAGCGAGATGCGCACGTCGCGGAGTTGGAAGTGCTTGCCCTGATACGACACGGGCTCGCCGCTCCAGAGCCGCTCCAGCACCTCGAGGCCCTCCTCGAGCCGTCCGACGCGCGCGCGGGGATCGACGCCGAGCGCCGCGTTCTCGACGTCGCGATAGCCGAGGCCAACGCCGAAGATGAAGCGCCCGCCCGTGATGACGTCGAGCGTAGCAACCTGCTCGGCCACGTCGACCGGCGCGTGCAGCGGCAGCAGCAGCACCCCGGTGCCGAGCGACATCTCGCCCGCCTCGGCGGCCACGCGGCCCAGCGTGGGCAGCGGCTGGAAATAGGTGTACGGCGCGGAGAGGTAGTGCTGGCTCGCCCAGACGTGGGAGAAACCGGCCGCGCGCGCCGCCCGCACCTGTCCCAGGTGTTCGGCGAAGCGCGTGGCCTGCGGATCGTCGGGCGGATGTTGAACCGACAGCCCGAGGCCGAGCCGCATCTACTGTCGCGCGAGCACGCGCGCGAGCGCGTTCACGAACCGATCGACGTCCTCGTCGCTCGTGGCCAGCGCGATGGCGCCGAGCCCGCGCTGGGTCATCAGGATGCCGTCGTTCAGCAAACCCATGAACACGCGCAACGGCAGCTCGAGGTCCTTCGGCCGCGCCGAGCGATAGTCGGTGAGCTTCTCGGTCGTCCAGTGCAGCCAGAACAGTGAGCCGACGCCGCTGACCTGTCCGCGCCGCCGCGTGGCGGTCAGGAGCCGCGCAACCCCACCGCGCAGACGCTCGCCGAGCGCGTCCAGCCGCGTGTACGCCTCGGGCGTGAGCGCGTTGAGGGTCGCGAGGCCGGCCGCCATCGTCACCGGGTTGGCGTTGAACGTGCCGCCCTGACTGATGCGTGCCCCGCCGGTGGGCTGGCCGTCGGCCGTGCGCGTACGCGGATCGTAGAAGGCCATGATGTCGCGCCGGCCGCCGAAGGCGCCGACGGGCAGGCCGCCGCCGATGATCTTGCCGAGCGTCGTCAGGTCGGGGCGCACACCGAAGAGCTCCTGCGCGCCTCCCCACGCCACGCGGAAGCTGATCACCTCGTCGAAGATGAGCACGATGCCGCGGCGCTGCGTCTCTTCGCGCAGCCACGGCAGGAACCCATCCACCGGCGCAATGAGGCCGGCGTTGCACAGGATGGGATCGACGATGAGGGCCGCGATCTGCTCGCCCTCTCGCGCCAGGATCTCGGCGCACGCCTCCTGGTCGTTCCAGGGCAACACGACGACGTGCTTGAGCACGGCGGGTGGAATGCCGGCCGACGATGCCACGGGCTTCGGCCGCTTGCGATTGCCGGCAGCCTTGGGATCCGGCGAGACGCTCACCATCACCCAGTCGTGGGTGCCGTGGAAGGCGCCTTCGAACTTCGCGATCTTCGCGCGGCCGGTGAAGGCGCGCGCCAGGCGCACCGCGTTCATCGTGGCCTCGGTGCCCGAGTTCGTGAAGCGCAGGCTTTCGATGGACGGCATGCGCCGAGCGATGGCCTCGGCGAGACGGATCTCGTGCTCCGTCGGGCCGGGGAACGACAAGCCGTTTTCGGCGACGCCCTGCACGGCCTTCACGACGTCGCCGTGTGCGTGCCCGAGCACGAGGCTCGTGTAGTTGCCGTTCAAGTCGAGCCGCTCGATGCCGTCGGCATCCCAAATGTGGGCGCCCTGGCCGCGCTGGAAATAGAACGGGTACGGATCGAAGAACGTCGTCGTACGGCTGTTGCCGCCCGGCATGACGGCCACGGCATCGTCGTGGAGCGCGCGCGAGCGGGTCGTCTTCGCCGCGTACTCGTGGATTTCCTTTTCCAAACTCATCAGGCGATCTCCTGTAGCTCGACGCTCGCAAAGGCGGCGTCGGAATCTCTGAGCAGCCGGTGGGCGCTGGCGACGTCCACGGCCGTGAAGCGCAAGCGCTGGCCCGGCTTGGCCTGGCCGACGCGCGCGATGTCGAAGGAGCACACGGTGGCGATCTTCGTATAGCCGCCCGTGGACTGCCGATCCATGAGCAGCACGATGGGCTGGCCGTCGCCGGGCACCTGCACGGAACCGAGGGCGATGCCGTCGGAGATGATGTCGTGGCCACGCGCGTGAGCGATGGGTGCCCCGCGCAGGCGCGCGCCCATGCGATCGGACTGCGGCAGGACGTCGTACGTCGAGCCCAGGAAGGCGGCGATGCCCTCGGCGGTGAAGCGATCGGCCTGAGGGCCGAGCACCACGTGCAGCACCGGCTCTCCACCCCACTGCGGCCGCGCCGCAGGCGGGACCGTGCGGCGCCGCAGCGTCGGCGGAGCACCGAGCGGCAGGCGATCGTCGCGCGCGAGCGCTCGGCCATGCAGCCCGCCCATCCGCCCGCGCAAGTACGTCGCGCGCGAGCCCAGCGCCGGCGGCACGTCGATGCCGCCCGCGACGGCGATGTACCCCCGCACACCGCTGCGTGCGGCGCCGACTTTCACCACGTCACCCGCGGCGAGCGTGAGCGTGGTCCACGCCGGCGTCGGCGCATCGTTCAGCGTCAGCGGAGCGTCCGCCCCGGTGACGGCCACGCTGCACGGCGCCTCGGCGCGCAGCCGCGGGCCGAGCAGCGTGAACTCGAGCGCGGCGGCGCCATCCGGGTTGCCGACGAGCCGGTTGGCGAGAACGAACGAGCGGCGATCGACGGGGCCGGACGGCGGAATACCGTACCGCATGTGGCCGCCACGCCCCGCGTCCTGCACGGTCGTCTGCGGTCCCGGGTCGAGTACATGGATCATCGGATCACCGGCCGAAAGACGCGTGCCTCGACGCGCGCGGTGATGTCGTCGAACTCGCGCCGCTCGATGGGACGAAAGCGAACGCGGTCGCCGGGCTTCAGGAGGATCGGCTCCGGGGCGTCGGGATCGTACAGACGCAGCGGCGTGCGCCCCAGCAGCCAGAAACCGCCGGGACTCTCCACGGGATAGATGCAGCACTGGATTCCGCCGATGGCCACGCTGCCCGCGGGCACCTTCACGCGCGGCGTGTCGTGCCGCGGAATCGTCAGGCGCTCCGGCGCGCCGGTCATGTATGGGAGCCCGGGGGTGAAGCCGATGAAGTACACCAGGTACTCGGCGCCCGCGTGCAGCCGCACCAGCTCGTCGACGGGCATGGCCAGACGCCGCGCGGCGGCCTCGAGGTCGGCGCCGAGCTCGCCGTCGTAGCAGCACGGCACCTCCACCTCGCGCGCGGGCGGCATGGCCGTCGTGGTCGCCTGCTCCGCGAGCGCGGCGAGCTGGCCGCACAACACGTCGTAGCCGACGATGGACGGATCGTAGTACACGAGCAGCGCGCGATACGTGGGGACCGTCTCGAGCACGCCGGGCACGGCCTTGTGCGCGATCAAGTACTCCAGCGCCCGCACGCGCGTGTTGACCTCCACGCTGATCTCCTCGCCGAGCTCCACGGATACCGCGAGATCACCGGCGGGGAGAAACCTCAACGGGCTAGAAGGCCGCGAGAGCGGCGTTGGGGAGATCGGTGATGAACATGTGGCCGGGGCTGTGCGTGAGCATGAACGGCGGCTTGCTGGCGAGCGCCACGGCCTGCGGCGTCACGCCGCACGCCCAGAACACGGGCACGTCGCCGGGTCGAAACGGCTGCGGATCGCCCCAGTCCGGCTTCGTGACGTCGGCGATGCCGAGCGCCGCCGGATCGCCGATGTGCACCGGCGCGCCGTGCGCGTTCGGAAAGCGCGCGCTCGCCGTCACCGCTTTCGCGAGCTGGGTCGACGGGATCGGTCGCATCGAGACGACCATCGGCCCGTGGAACACGCCCGCGGGCCGGCAGGCCGTCGACGTCTTCCACATCGCGACGTTCTTGCCGTGCTCGACGTGCCACAGCTCGATCCCCGCCTCGAGCAGCGCCCATTCGAACGTGAACGAGCAGCCGAGCAGGAACGCCACGAGGTCGTCGCGCCAGTACGGCGTCGCGTCGGTCACCTCGTCGGCGAGCACGCCATCCTTGTAAATGCGGTAGCGCGGCAGGTCCGTCCGCAGATCGGCGCCCGGCGCCACCCCGACGGGCTCGGGGCTGCCGACGTCGGTGACCTCGATGAGCGGGCACGGCCGCGGATTGCGCTGACAGAACAGCAGAAAGTCGTAGGCGTAGTCCTTCGGCAGCACCGCGAGGTTCGCCTGCACGTGGCCTTCGCCCAATCCGGCCGTCACGCCGGTGATCTTGCCGCTGCGGATGTCGGCGCGGATCGCGCGCGGATGGCGCGGGTCGATCGCCATGGGAAGGATTCTACCTGATTCCCACCCGCGGCCAGACGTCGGGGTTGGCGAGCACGTGCGGTCGCTCGCCGCGCAGCACGCGCAGCATCTCGCTCGTCACCTGCAGCGTCGCGGTGTGCGTCGCCTCCGCGGTGACGCCGGCCACGTGCGACGACACGACGACGGTGTCGAGGTTGAGCAGCGGATTGTCGCGCGGCGTCGGCTCCTGCTCGAAGACGTCGAGGCCGGCCGCGCCGAGCTGGCCCTTCACGAGCGCCTCGAACACCCCGCGCTCCTGCTGCACACCACCGCGCGAGGTGTTGACGAAGATCGCGCCGCGCTTCAGGAGCGCCAGCGTCCGCTCGTTGATCATGCCGCGCGTCTCGTCGGTCAGCGGCGTGTGGCAGGTCAGCACGTCGACCTGCGGCAGCAGCGCGTCGAGGCTTTTCACCGGCTCGGCGCCGCGGCGGCGGATCTCCTCGTCGGCGACGTAGGGGTCGCAGGCGAGCACGCGCATGCCGAGCGCGCCGGCGAACTTCGCCACCAGCCGGCCGATGTTGCCGATGCCGACGATGCCGAGCGTCTTGCCTTTCAGCTCGGCATTCCCGCCGCCCCGCGCGCTCCAGTTGCCTTCGCGCGTCCAGCGGTCGACCTGACGCGCGCGCTTGGCGCACATCAGCATCAGCATCAGCGCGTGCTCGGCCACCGACTGCGAGTTGCTGCCGGGCGCGTGCACCACGGCCACGCCGAGCTTCGTGGCGGCCGGAATGTCGACGGTGTCGAGCCCGACCCCGTGACGGCCGACGACTTTCAGTCGCTTACAGGCCGCCATGAGGCTCTCGGTGCAGGGCGGCTTGGCGCGAAAGAGCAGCCCATCCGCCTCGGCGGCGATCTTCAGGAACCCGGCCTCGGTCTCGTCGTCGCACACGACGACCCGCGCTTCGGTTTCGAGGTTCGCGTGGCCGGCGGGATGAATGCGGCCGGCGAGGACGACGAGGGGACGATCGGTGGCCATCGGCAGGAGTCTCCTTTTCGGATCGGGAGAAATTCGCTCCCAAACACGCCGGCTATTATAGTCGCGCCATGAGTCGGCTCGAGACGGCCGCCGAGCGTTCGTGAGCGCATACCGATTGCGGGCGGCGGTGGAGGCCGATGCCGCCGCGATCTGCGAGATCTACAACCAGGGCATCGACGATCGTCTGGCCACGCTCGAGACGGAGCGGCGCACGCCCGAGGAGCGCCGGCAGTGGCTCAAAGCACGCGGACCGCGTCACCCCGTGATCGTGGCCGAGAACGACGGACGCGTCCTGGCCTGGGGCAGCCTCAATCCGTTCAATCCGCGCGACGCCTACCGCCACGTCGCCGACTTCTCGATCTACGTCGAGCGTGCCGAGCGTGGCCGCGGCGTGGGCCGCGTGGTGCTCGCGCGCCTGATCGAGCTGGCGCGCGAGCACGACTTTCACAAGCTGGTGCTGTCGGCGTTTCCCTTCAACGCGGCGGGCATGGCGCTCTACGAGAAGCTCGGATTCCGAACCGTCGGCATCTACGAGGAACAGGGCATGCTCGACGGCCGGTGGGTCGACACGATCGTGATGGAAAAGCTGCTCTAGCGGTTCAAATAGCGCAGCGGCAGGCCGGGACGCGGCCACTCGAACGACACGAGGCGCCCGCCCATCGACAGCGTGGCGAACGCGGTGCGGAGATCACGGCCGCCGAAGCAGACGTTCGTCACCATCATGTCCGGCAGCGTGTATTGATCGACGCGGCTGCCGTCCGGCCAGATGTCGCTGACGGCGCCGGTGATCAGCGTCGCGACGCAGACGTGGCCCTCGGCGTCGACGGCGAGCGAGTCGAACATCTGATAGCCGCCCAGGCCGACGACCACGCGGCCCTTCTCGCCACGATAGGGCCCGTTGGCCGACTCGATCTGCCCGGGCGCCGAAAGGGTGAACGACCAGCAGCGGGCGGTCGGCGTCTCCACGACGTAGAGCGTGCGACCGTCGGGTGACAGGCCGATCCCGTTCGGGCGCTCGAGCGGGAAGATTGCCTCGCGGATCGACGAGCCGTCCGCCTTCGCGTAGTACACGACGCCACGGTCGGCATCGCGTTCGCGAGTCTTGCCCAGATCGGTAAACCAGAAACCGCCCGCGTCGTCGAACACCAGATCGTTCGGCCCGCACAGGCGCCGGCCGTCGCAGCGATCGTAGAGCGTCTCGAACTTGCCGGTGTCGGCATCGACCACCTGGATGCTGCCGGTCGCGTAGTCGTCCGCTTGCGCAATGGGAAACAGCTTGCCCGGGCGCTCGACGAACTTCAGCCCGCCGTTGTTGGTGACGTAGATCTTTCCGCCCGGGCCCATCGCCGCCCCGTTGGGGCCGCCGCCAAGGCTGGCGACGACGTGGATCTTTCCGCCGGCCGTCACACGCGACAGCGTGCGGCGCTCGATTTCCACGAGCACGATGGAGCCGTCCGGCATGGCCACGGGCCCCTCGGGAAAGCGCAACCCCGTAGCGATCTCGCGAATCGCCGGCGTGGACGTCGTGCCCGTCATCGCGCGGCCCCCGCGACGGCCGCCGGCGCCGGTCGCTCGAACAGGCGGCCGAAGCCGCTCACGCGCTCGGCAATACCGATCGCGCCCAGCGCCGTCCAGATGGTGGCCTGGTTGGACGTGACGACCGGCTTGCCGGTGCGCTGCTCGAGCGCCTCCACGGCCTCGACGGAGCGCCACGCCGTGCACGAGCACAGCAGCACGTCGGCGTCGCGGCGGCACACCGTCGACGCGAACGCGACGACCGACTCCGGGCTCTGGTCGTTGATCCCCTGGTTGCCGGAGGCCGCGGCCTCCGGCTCTCCGTCGACGTTGAGCACCTCGAATCCCTGCGCCTCGAGATATGCGCGCAGCCGCTGGTTGTTCCAGTCGGGGTACGGCGTGGCGACGGAGATGCGGCGCGCGCCGAATGCGCGCAGCGCGGCGACGACCGACGGCGTCGTCGCGACCGCCGGAACGCGGGCGGCCCGCTCGATGAGGGCGAGCATCTCGTTGTCCCAGCCCGGGCCCTTGTAGAAGGAACCCGTCGTGCAGCCATACGCAATGACGTCGACGCGCGCGGTGGCAAGGTAGCGCGCGCCCGTTTCGATCTCGCCGTTCATGCGCTGGTAGGCGGCGTCGCCGTTGGCGTCGTTCGTCATCCACAGCCGCTGTCCGTGCACGGTGACCCCGCGGGGCACGACCATGCCGAAGTCGGCTTCGCACGTGGTGTTCGTCGACGGCACCATCACACCGATCCGCTTGCGCACGCTCATGGCCGACCCCCTGCGGTATTCGCCGCTCGTGTGCCACAATCTACGCGACTCGGACCATGACAGCCATCGCGATCCTCGGCGAATACACGCCGTCGTTCGCGCCGCACGCGGCGACGACGGCGTCCATCGCGCACGCGCGGGCGCGCCTCGGCATCGCCGTCGACGCGGAATGGATCTCCACCGCGGCCGTCGACGAGGCGGTCATCCGGCGCGTCGACGCCCTCTGGATCGCACCCGGCAGCCCCTACAAGGACCTCGAGCTGACGCTGTGGGCGATCCGGCAGGCGCGGGAGCGCGGCATCCCGTGCTTCGGCACGTGCGGCGGCTTTCAGCACATGATCCTGGAATACGCGCGCAGCGTCCTCGGCCTGCACGACGCGCAGCATGCCGAGTACGACCCGTTCGCCTCGCGCCTGTTCGTCAGTGAGCTCACCTGCTCGCTGGCCGGCCGCGCCATGCGGCTGACGTTCGCCCCCGGCTCGCGCGTCGCGGCGATCTACGGGGCGCTCGCGGCCACCGAGGAGTACTACTGCAATTTCGGCGTGAACCCGGCGTACGTTCCGCTGCTCGCCAGCGGCCCGCTCGCGATCACCGGCGCCGACGCCGAGGGCGAGGTGCGCGTGATCGAGCTCCCCGGCCATCCCTTCTTCCTCGGCACCCTCTTCGTCCCGCAGACGCGCTCGACACCCGAGCGGCCGCACCCGCTCGTGCTGGCGTTCGTGGGCGCCGCGGCGGCCGCGCGCCGCTGACGACCGCATGAAGCTCGACGTCGATACGTTGACGAAGGGCCTGCAGTTCCACGGCCGCGTCGACGGTAAGCGCCAGCGCTACTTCGTCCTGTCCAACCCGCGCCAGTATTTCGTCATGTCGCAGTCGCGCAGCAAGCGGGACGCCGGCAACTTCAACCTCGTGAGCAAGCCCGCCGTCGAGCGGCTGCACCGGCGGCTGCGGGGCCGGCGCAATCTGACCGCGCGGCTCGTCTACGAGCGCTCCAAGCGCGGCGTGCCATCGGCACTGGTGGCGCTCAACATGCTGTACGTCCTCGTCGCGACGGGCCGCGCCAGCATCGATCAGCGGCGCGCGGCCGCGCGCGAGCTTTTCTTCAACGTCAAAAGCTAGGATCGAGCATGAAGATCCTGTACACGCCGATCTCGACGCTCGTCGCGTCCCTCACCCCCGAGCAAGATGCCGAGATCCTCGCCGCCGCCGGTCACGACTCGGTGCTCGTCGCGGCCAAGACGCCCGAGCGACAGCGCGAGGAGATCGTGGACGCCGACGTGCTCTTTGGCCGCGTCAGCCCGGAGATCTTCACGGCGGCGCGCCGGCTGCGCTACTACCACTGCCTGGGCGCGGGGGTGGATTCGATCCTCTCGCCCGAGCTCGTGGAGAGCGACGTGATCCTGGCCTCCGAGAAGGGCGAGGTCGGCATCCATCTGGCCGAGCACGCGTTCGCCCTGCTGCTGGCGCTCACGCGCGGCGTCCACACCGCGCTGCGGGAGCCCGACTTCCGCCTGCGCGAGCCGATCCGCCGCGAGCAGCGCGAGCTGTGGGAGTCGACGATGGGCATCGTCGGCTTCGGCGGCACGGGCCGCGCGGTGGCCCGTCGTGCCCTCGCCTTCGGCATGAAGGTGCTCGCCGTCGACATCGAGCCCGTACCGCCCGAGCCCGGCGTAACGCTCTGGAAGACGGAGCGGCTGCACGACCTGCTCGGCGCCTCCGACGTCGTCGTCATCGCGCTGCCGCTGACGAAGGCGACGCACCACCTCTTCACGCGGGACCTCTTCCGCCGCATGCAACGCCACGCGATCCTCGTCAACGTCACCCGCGGCGAGATCGTCTACGGCGAGGATCTGCTCACGGCGCTCGACGAGGGCACGATCTGGGGCGCCGGCCTCGACGTCACCGATCCCGAGCCGCTGCCCGCGGGCCATCCGCTCTGGCGCCATCCGCGCGTCGTGGTGACGCCCCACACGGCGGGCGGCTCGCCGCGGCGGGCCGGCCGCGCGATCGAAACGTTCTGCGAGAACCTGCGACGCCTCGCGGACGGCCGGCCCCTGCTCGCGCTCATCGACAAGCGCAAGGGCTACTGAAACACTGGCTCCGGCGTGTACGAGCCGATGGGCCCCTTGCGCGTCGGCTGTAGCGGCACACACGAGATGCTCCACCGATAGGTCTCGTCCTTGTCCGGTCCGGATGCATCGCTACCCGTGTCCACGTACGTCGCGACCCATCGGCCCGGCGTGTCGAGGCCGAGGCGGCCTCTGCTGATCCAGCAGGTACCCCAGCGCGTGGCAACACTCGGAATGGTCGCCGCGACCCAGGCCAGCTGAGGCCCCGAGAGCTCGGCATAGCCGCCGGGCTGATCGCAG
>Ga0075421_100005489_pt1 | contig 15347 bp, 18 predicted proteins | sample SoiMetdeltSBSDD5_FD_75292 | JGI IMG/M metagenome (GOLD analysis project Ga0075421, IMG submission 75292) | Bulk soil microbial communities from a Populus tree surrounding site in Tennessee, USA - Soil MetaG P. deltoides SBSDD5 | ecosystem: Environmental > Terrestrial > Soil > Tree plantation...
GAGAACGATCTGGGCCCGCACGTCCGCGAAGCCTGCCACGAGATCGGGGTTGCCCTCGCGCACGCGCATCAGCCCCCACGACGGCACGCTGAGGCGCACGATCGCGTCGGCCTGACGTCGCTCGTCGCCGACCGGCTCGCGGTCGAGCGCCGCGATCTGGTTGAACGGCCCACTCACCTGGAGCGTCCGCGCAAACGCGTCCGCGACCACGGCGCCGGGCGACACGTCCTTGGGAAGCGAGCTCGAGGCGCGCTTCTCGTTCATGAGCGAGGTGACGCCGGAGTACACCGCTCTCGCGATGGGCTCGATGATCTCCCTGAACGGAAGCCACTTCATCACGTCGCCGAACTCCCGGCCGGGCTCCTTGCTCTGGTCGAGCACGGCGAAGCGGCTCTCGCCGGAGGCGACGACGACGACGCGCCGCACGTCGTCGAGGGCGGCGCCGCTCAGCCTCGGCCGTGCCGTGGGCGTCGGCGAGGCGGAGGCGCATCCCGCCGCGAGCGCGATCAGCAGGAGCAAGCGCAGAGCAATCATGGCGGCAACATATGTGGAAGATCCGGAGCCGTCAAGCCTGCCCGGCGCGTGACTCAGCGTAAAAGCTTCACGACGAGGAATCCCGCTGGCGCCGCCACCAGCGTCGGCGATTGCGCGAGCGAGACGAGCGCGATCGGAAGCCGCGGCTCGAGCGCGATGATCGCGACGAAGACCGCGCCACCTGCGAGCGCCCCGAACGCCGCCACCGGCCAGCCCATCACTCGCGCGGGTCCGGGCCCCGCGAGTCGCGGCCCGGCGAGGGTCGCGGCGGCGAAGCCGAGACCGGTCATGAGCAACAGCCACGGGTCGAACGGCCAGAAGCTCGCGACGGCGGCGACGACGACGACGCCCCCCCACACCGCCGGGCCGCGCGCCCCGGCCAGCGCCGTCACCCGCTCGTGCAGTGCCCCGGCGGCCGAAAGAAGAAGCGCGAGCAGGGCGAGGGCGACGAGAGGCGCCAGCCCTCGCGCGCCGGGCAGCGCACCCGGCAGGCGGAGCAACGGCTCGACGACCGAGCCGCTCAGCATCGTCTCCGGCACCGCGGCCACCGCGTAGATTCCCCAGCAGGCCGCCGCGAGACCGAGGACCAGCAGCGCAAGCGGCGCGACGAGCTCGCGTTTGCGTGCGGCGGGCACCAGGCCGATCGCGCCGAGCAGCAGGGTGGCGAGGCCCGCGAGCGACGCCACGAGCGGGACCGAGCCCGCTTCCGCCCACGCGGCGCCGGAGAGCGCGGCGCCGGGCACGCGCTTGCCCGCCTCGAAGCGCAGGCGACTTCCCGCCTCGACGATCAACCGATCCCCCGGCCGCACGCTGAGCGGATCGCCCGCCTGAAGACGCCACTGCCGGACGACGTGCCCGGTGCCCTCCTGCTCGACCACGCGGAACGTGCCCGGGACAACGACGAGGAGCCGGTGTCCCTCCTCGAACGCCAGCGTGGTCCGGCGCGCGAACCAGCCGCTATCGGTGACCCACGGGCTGTGCGCGCTGAAGAGCAGCGCCGGGCGGGCAGCCGCGTGGCGCCAGGCGCTCCATGGCGAGAGTCCGGTGGCATACGCCAGGAGCACGAGACACAGGACGAGCACGGTGCCGCCGGCGGCAAGCGCCGCCACGGGCCAGCCGTGTCCGCGCGGTGAGAGGGTGAGCAGGAGGAGCACGCTCGTGGCCAGCACGATGCCGTACCACCGTTGGCCGCCCAGGAGCAGCGCGGCGTCGCCCAGCGGCGCGATGCTCGCCGCCAGGACGAGCGTCGCGCTGACGACGACGGCGCCGGCCAGGACGGGATGCGGCGTCTCCGCAGCCCGCGGCTGCAGGAGCGCCACGAGCGGCGCCACGATGGCCGCCAGCACCAGCAGCGGCGCGTCGGGGGCACCGGCGGCGACACGCGTGGTCACCACGCCGAGCAGGACGGGACCGGTCCACGCGGCGACGCCGCGTAACGCGCTCATTCGCGCGAGCGCACCAGGAAGGCCGTGGCGACACCGGCGGCGAGGGCGGGCCCGACGACGCCCGCGTACCACCACGCCAGGCTCACGCCCGCGAGGCGCACGGCGCCGGGCGAGCCAGGCAGGACAGCCAGGAGCAGCACGGGAAGGAGCAGCAGCGACAGCACGACCATGCCGATCCGGCGCGCACGGGCCGCTGACATCGCGCGATTATAACGCGGAGCCGTGGTGGAATCGGTATGCTGAACGACGGCATCTCAACAGAAATCGTCCGGAAGGAGACCGCACGTCGATGGCCGACAAGATCGAGCGCGTGCTGGTGATCACCGCGCACCCCGACGACTCCGAGTTCGGCGCCGGGGGGACCGTGGCCAAGATCGTCAAGGAGGGACGCGAGGTCGCGTACTGCATCGTGACCAACGGCAACAAGGGCTCGAGCGACCGGACGATGACACCGGACCGCCTCGCCGCCATTCGCGCCGAGGAGCAGCGCAACGCCGCCCGCGTGCTCGGGGTCGAGCACGTGACCTTCCTCGGCTATCCGGACGGCGAGGTGGAGGACACGCGCGACCTCCGCCGCGACGTCTCGCGCGAGATCCGGCGGTTCCGACCCGACCTGGTGATCTGCCAGAACCCGAATCGCACCTACAATCTGGGCGCCTCCCATCGCGATCACCGTACCGTCGGGGGCGTGGTTCTCGACTGCGTCTATCCGCTCGCGCGCGATCACATGGCCTTCCCGGAGCTGCTGCCGGAGTTCGAGCCGCACAAGGTCCGCGAGATCTACGTCATGCAGTGGAACGAGCCGCACATCGTCAACGACATCACCGACGTGATGGATCTCAAGATCAAGGCACTCGCCTGTCATGCCAGCCAGTTCAAGGATTTCGCGGCGGTGGAGGCGCGCGTGCGGGCCCGGAGCAAGGAGCTTGGCGCATCCAAGGGCTACGCGTATGCGGAGGCGTTCGACCGCATCGTGATGATCTGACGATGACCTCCGGCCGCCTCGCGCTGCTGAGCGTGGTCATCGCCGTCGGCACCGTTGTCGCGTACGCGCTGCTGCTCGGTGTCCCGTCCGTCCGCAATCATCCGGAGGGGTACGTGGCCGCCTTCGCCATCGCGGCGACCGTGGCCGGCCTGGCCGTCGCGCTACGCCGTCGCTGGTACGCCTGGCTGGCCCTCGGCCTCTCGCTCCTCCTGTTCGCCGGCGGCGCGTACATCAACTTCGTCCTGGCCCGCATTCCCGCCGAGCCGACGGTGCTCCGCGTCGGCGAGCGCCCGCCGGACTTCACCCTCACCGACGCCTCCGGCCGTCAGGTCTCGCTCGCCGAGTACCGCGGCAAGAAGCCGGTCGTGCTCGTGTTCTATCGAGGCTACTGGTGACCGTTCTGCGTGGCCGAGCTCCAAGGTCTTGGAGCAGCGTTGTCCGAAGCGGAGCGAGCCGGCGTCGAAGTGGTGGCGGTTTCCCCCGATCGCAACGAGCAGAGCCAGCGGCTCGCCAACGGCCTCCACGTGAACTATCGCTTCCTGGCCGATCCTGACCTGAGCGTGACCCGCAGTTACGGACTCATTCATCGCCGCGGCGGCCCGGGCGGCGTGGACGTGCCGCGACCGGCCACGGTGGTGCTCGACCGCGACGGCGTCGTCCGCTGGCTCTCGCTCAGCGACAACTATCAGATTCGCCCCGACCCCGGCGACGTCCTCCGCGCCGTGAGGACGCTCTAGCCATGACCGCCGTCGATCGTCCATTGACGCTCGCCTATCTGCGCGTCACTCCCGGCTTGCTCCGCGACGTCACCCGCGGCTTCACCGGCGCGCTGTCGACCACGCCGCCGAAACCCGGCGAATGGGCGGCCACCGACGTGGTCCGCCACCTGGTCGAAGGCGATCGCGACACCCTGTTGCCGCGGGTGCGACGCATGCTCGCGGAGGATCGGCCCGTGTTTCCGAAGCGCGAGCCGCTCCGCGACGACCAGTCGGATCTCGCCACGCTGCTCGACGTGTTCGAGCGGGCGCGCGCGGACGTCGTCAAGATGCTGGAGCGGCTCGAGCCGGCCGCATGGCTGCGCGAGGGCGTGAGTCCGAGTCGCGGGACGCTCACGGTGGAGAAGTATGCGGCGAGCACGGTGGCGCACGACACCGAGCACCTGCGCCAGATCCAGGACGCGCGCGATGCGCTCGGTCTCCTGCCCAGGCGGTGCGAGGCGCGAGTCGCGCTCTCGATCGCCGAGCTCGCCGGCGGTCTCGCCGGCACCTCACGCCGGATCGCCGCGCTGGCCCAGGGACTCGGGGCCGCGGCGCTGCGCACGCGGCCGCGCGAGGGCGAATGGTGCCTGACGGAGGTCATGGCGCATCTGACCGATCTGGAGCGCACGCTGTTCCTGCCGCGCCTGCGCCGCATGCTCGCGGAGCAGCGTCCGGCCTTCGAGCCGTTCGACCCCAAGGTGTGGGAGCAAGGCCGCGACCACCGCGCGCGCGACTTCGCCGCGGACCTCGACGCGTTCACGCAGTCCCGCGCGGAGACGATCGCTTTCCTCGAGGGCCTGCCGGCCGGTGCCGAGAGCCGGCTCGGCGTGTCCGGTTACTTCGGACCGATGACGCTCGCCCAGTACGCGACGCACGCCCTCGACCACGACCTCGAGCACCTGGGGCAGATGGCCGACTGCAAGGCGGCCCTGGCCAGCCGTGGCTGAGCTTCCGGCGAGCGCGCAGCGCGTACAGGAGGCGCTGGCGGCGCAGGGGTTGGCGACTACCATCGTCTATCTCGAGCGCGCGGCACGCACATCGGCCGAGGCCGCCGCGGCCGTCGGCTGCCGCGTCGATCAGATCGCGAAGTCCCTGGTGTTCCGGCTGAGCCGGAGCGGGGCGCCGCTGCTCGTCATCGCCAGCGGCGCCAATCGAGTGGACGAGGCGCGCGTGGCCGCCCTCGTCGGCGAGCCGCTCGGCAAGGCCGATGCCGAGTTCGTGCGAACCCACACGGGCTTCGCGATCGGCGGGGTGGCGCCGCTCGGTCATCCCGCCGCGCTGACCACGTTGATCGACGAGCATCTGCTGAAGTGGGATCCGATCTGGGCGGCGGCCGGGCACCCGCACACGGTGTTTCCGCTCTCCCCCGCCGAGCTGGTCCGCATCACCGGCGGCCGCATCGCCGTCGTCGCCTGACGCAGCGCGCCTGATTTCTCGGGGTAAAATGCGCGCGTGATCCGGCGACGCGCGGCCATCCTCGTCGCTCTAGCGCTCCTCCTCACCTCCAGCGTCGCGAGCGCTCGCTCGAGCGTCGCGACCCCGACCGCCGCGGAGCTGCAATCCGCTGTCGAGACGCTCACGGCCACCGAGATGAACGGCCGTCGCACGGGCACGCCCGGCGGCGATCGCGCGGCCGCGAAGCTGGCGGCGTGGCTCTCCGACGCGGGGTTACGGCCGGGCGGCGACAACGGGACGTTCTTACAATCGTTCGTCCTCAGCGCGGGGCGCAAGCTCGGACCGGCCAGCGCGATCGAGCTCGGCGGCCGGCATCTTGCGTCAGTGGATTGGATGCCACACGGGGGCTCCCGACGCGGCGAGGCGCGCGGCTCCGTGCTCTTCCTCGGCTATGGCGTCAGCGAGCCGGAGTGGGACGACTGGAGCGCCGCCGACGCGCGCGACAAGATCGTCGTCGTGCTCGACGGGGCGCCGCCGCGTCTCGGCGATCGGCGGGTCTCGCGGCTCGACAAGCTCATCCTGGCCCGCCGCCACGGCGCGGCCGCGCTGCTGATCGTCAACGACGCGCTTCCGACGCTCGACGCCACCGCCGCCCCCGTGGACATCGTGTCGGGCACACTCACGACGTCCGGGGCCGACGCCCTGCTCGCGCCGCGAACGGCGGCGGAGCTCACCCGTGAGCTAAACCAGGCCGGCGCCCCGCGCCCGGTGGCGCTGCCCGCGGTCGTCAGCGTGCGCGCCGACATCGGCAGCGCCGACGTACGCGGTGCGAACGTCATCGGCATCCTGCCCGGCACGGATCCGGCACTGGCCGGCGACGCCATCGTGCTCGGCGCCCACTACGACCACCTCGGCCAGCAAGGCGGCGACGTCTATCACGGCGCCGACGACAACGCGTCCGGCACCGCCGTGGTCGTGGGCCTCGCGCGCGCGTTCGCGGCCGCCGGCGGGACACCACGCACGCTCGTCTTCGCGCTCTTCGGGGCCGAAGAGATCGGCCTCGTCGGCTCGGGCCACTACGTGCGCCAGCCGGCGTGGCCGCTCGGGCGCACCGTCGCCATGCTGAACTTCGACATGGTCGGCCGGATGCGCGACGGCAAGCTCACGATCGGCGGCGCCGACACCGGTGACCGCCTGCGGCGCATCGTCAACGACGCGCTGGCGCAGGTGCCCGGCGTCGTCGGCGACATCCGCGGCACGCCGTTCTCGCCCTCCGATCACTCGCGCTTCTACTCGGCCGGCACGCCGGTGCTGTTCTTTCACACCGGGCTGCATCCCGACTACCACCGCGCGACCGACACCGCCGACAAGCTGAACGCCGACGGCATGGCGCGCGTGGCCGCGGTGGGCGCGCGCGTGGTCGAGGGGTTGCACGATGGGGCGCGGCCGGCGTTCGTCCGCGTGACGCCTCCGGCGCGCTCGCGCCGCGGACGGAACGGCGACGGGCCGTGGCTCGGCGTCGGCGGCGACGGACGGACGCCGGGCGACGGCGTGCGCCTGGGCCACATCATTCCCGGGAGCGCCGCCGAGCGCGCAGGGCTGCGCGACGGCGACGTCCTCGTGCGCGTCGGCGACGCGCCCGTGAACACCTTCGAGGAGTTGCGCAATGCGATCCGGGCTCGGCAGCCCGGCGACGTCGTGCGGCTGGTCTATCTGAGAGACGGCCGCGATCACGTGACGTCGGCCACGCTCGAGAGGAGTCAGGAATGAGCGATCCGAAGGGAGCAACCACGCTCACCGAAGTCATGCGCCGGCGCGCCGCACTGACGCCGGACCAGCAGTACTTCTCGCTCTTCGACGAGATCGTCACCTACGGCGGGTTCTGGACGCAGAGCGCCCGCTACGCGGCCGGGCTGGCCGCGGCCGGCGTGCGCGCCGGCGACAAGGTCTGCCTCATCTACCCCACGTGCGCGGAGTTCTTCTACACGTTCTTCGGCTTGCTGCGGCTCGGCGCGGTGCCGGTGCCCCTCTATCCGACGCTCGGGGTGGAGGCGACCGCGAACATCTTCCGCGACTCCGAGGCGGTGGCGGTGGCCACCATCGGCTGGTTCCGTCAGGGCGTGGATGCGAGCGTCGCGCTGGCGCCGAACGTCCGGCTGGTGCTCGAGCCCAACGAGCTCGATCACGACGGCCCTCCGCCGCCGGATCATCAGGCCCGGCCGACGGATTTGTGCTTCCTGCAGTACACGTCGGGCTCCACCGGCCATCCGCGCGGCGTCATGCTCACGCACGCCAACGTCGTGGAGACGACGAAGTTCATGGCGGTCGGCGCCGGCATCACCGCCGAGGACCGCGTCGTGTCGTGGCTGCCGCTCTACCACGACATGGGCCTCATCGGCTGCGCGTTCACGCCGCCCCTCACGGCCACGCCGATCTGGCTGCTGCCGCCGGATCTGCGGAACCCGCGGCCGTGGCTGGAGACGATCACGAAGATCCGCGCCACCTTCACCGTGTCGCCGGACTTCGGCTATCGGAACTGCGTGCGCAACGTGCGCGACACGTCCGAGTTCGACCTCTCCAGCCTGAAGTCGGCGCTCTCCGGCGCCGAGCCCGTCCGGACGTCGACCATCGAGGCGTTCGAGTCGCACTTTGGCATCAAGCGCATCGTCTCGCCGTGCTACGGCCTGGCGGAGGCGACGCTGGCCGTCGCCATCTGGCCGCGCGGCGTCCCGCTCCAGTACGACACCAGCGGCCGCTGGCTATCCGTCGGCCAGCCGTGTCCCGGCGTCTCCGTGCGCATCGCCGCCCCCCTGGCGGACGACCAGGATGCGTCGGCCAAGCCGGTGCTGCTGCCGGCGGACACCGAGGGCGAAGTGTGCGTGAAGAGCCCGGGCGTGATGCCGGGCTACTACAACAACCCGGAGGCGACGGCGCGCGTGCTGAGCGCGGACGGCTGGCTGCGCACGGGCGATCTCGGCTTCGTGGACGACGAGGGCTATCTCTACATCACGGGCCGGCTGAAGGACCTCATCATCCTCGGCGGCCGCAACCTGCTGCCCGCCGACGTCGAGGAGGTCGTGGATCAGGTCGCGAGCGTGCGCTACTCGGCCGCCGTCGGCATCGACAGCGAGCGCACCGGCTCGCAGCGGCTGTACGTCGTGGCCGAGGCGCGCGATCCGGCGGCGCCGCCGGAGACGGGATGGTCGGGCCTCACGCGCGAGATCGTGCACCGCGTGCAGCGAGCGGTGGGCCACCGACCCGCGCGCGTGCTGGTGGTGACGCCGTCCACCATCCCGAAGACCTCCAGCGGCAAGATCCAGCGCTCCCGCCTCGCGGAGATGATCCAGGCGGGTGAGCTGCGCGACCGCCTCGTGCACGGGGACGCGGATTAAGGTCGGCTGCCACCTTCCCGTCTACGGCCCGCTCGCGCGACGCGAGCCGCTCATCGCCTTCGCCAGGCGCGCGGAAGCGCTCGGCTACGACTCGCTGTGGGTCAGCGACCACGTGGTCGTGCCGTGGCGCATCGCCTCACGCTATCCGTACAACGCCACCGGTGACTTTCCGCTACCGCCCGCCGGCGACTTCCTCGAGCCGCTGACCGCGCTGGCGCTGGTGGCCGGCGTCACCGAGCGCATCGGGCTGGGCACGAGCGTCATGGTGCTGCCGCACCGCCATCCGGTGCTCGCCGCCAAGATGCTGGCGACGCTCGATCACCTCGCGCCGGGCCGGGTCATCTGCGGCGCCGGCGTTGGCTGGATGCGCGAGGAGATCGAGCTGCTCGGCGTCCCGTACGCGCGGCGCGGCGCGTGGAGCGACGAGGCGATCCGGGTCATGCGCGCCTGCTGGACGGAGGAGCGCGCCGCCTTCGCCGGCGAGTTCTTCCGCTTCGATCCCGTCGGTTGCCGCCCGCGCCCGGCCAACGGCACCATCCCGATCTGGATCGGCGGCCACACCGATCGCGCCTTCCGCCGCGTGGTCGAGCTCGGCGACGGCTGGCACGCCGCCTTCCCGAAGCGCAGCGACATGGCGGAGGCCCTCACGCGCCTGCGCGGCGCGTGCGCCAAAGCCGGGCGCGCTCCGGGCACGCTGACGATCAGCGCCCGGATGGGCCTTGGCAGCAAGCAGCCAGCCGATCAGACGCTGGCCGAAGTGCGCGCCCTCCGCGATCTCGGCGTCGATCACCTGATCCTCGAGCCTGGCGTCCGCGACGCGGCCACCATGACCACCGTCGTCGAGCGCTTCGCCTCCGACATTCGCGCTCGCCTCTAGCTCGATCGGCGTCCCACCGGCGCGTCGGTGGCCCTTGAAATGCTTCGGGTGACGTGCGGGCCCCTCGAACTGGATGTTCGGCTTGCGCGGAGGTAGCGGGATGATGAGCCTTCATCGGTGGGGACGGTATATCGCGGTGGTTTCCCTCGTCGTCGGACTGACGACCTCGAGCAACAGCGCCCAGGGCCAGCCGAGCTCGGCCCACCAATCGCAGCTGATCCTCGAGGCCCTGGCCCTACGGGGAGCCGACACGAACGACGGCAAGCAAGCACTGGCGATCCTCTGCAAGAACCTGCCGTCGGACAAGCTCGTACTGACCGAGTTCTGGGCGAAGACCTGCCCGGTCCGGAAGGTCCCCGCCGACGCGGTTGGCTGCGTTCGCGGCTACTTCAACTGCTTGAACGCCCAGGCCACCGCGGGGTCGACGCCGTCGGCGGGGGGCGCGCCGGTCGACTGTGAAGCCCGGCTGAAGCAGTGCCAGATCAAGAAGTGACGCGACTGGACTAGATCGCGACGCCGAGCAGGCGCTTCGTCAGAAGGCCGAGGACGTAGGTCACGACGACGGCGAGGCCGGTGATGGCGACGTTCAGAACGATGCGGCGGCGGACGTCCATGCCGGAGATGAACGCCACGATGGCGGACACGGCGACGATCATGGCGCCGCCGGTCAGCACGGTGGGCAGGACCGTGTGGGCGCCGAAGAGGATCGGCAGCACGGGGACGATGGCGCCGATGAAGTAGCCGACGCCGACGGTGGCCGCGGACGCGAGCGGATTCTCGGCGGGCTCGCTGACGACGCTCTCGCCGAGGAAGCGCTTGCGCTCGTCTTCCGTGGCCCGCAGCTCGGCCTCGGAGCCGGCGCCGATGTAGGCACCGGCGGCCATCGAGAGCGCGCCGGCCACGCCGACCGTGAAGGCGGCGGTGACGACGGCCGTCGTGCTGTTGAAGGCCGCGAAGAATCCGCTCACCGCGCCCAGGATCTCCACCAGGCCGTCGTTGAGGCCCAGGAAGACGTTGCGCACCTTCTCCGGATTCACGCGGCGCTCGCCCTCGCCGGTCACCACGAGGTCTTCGTGCTTGAACTCGTCCTCGAGGATCTCGCGCACGGCGCCGCCGAGCGGCCCCTGGCCGTAGCGCTTCCAGATGTCGAGATACTTCTTGATGCCGTGGACCTCGATGGCCTCCAGCACCAGATGGATGGCCGGGGCGCCAAAGACCCGGCACACGGCGATGATCAGGGCGAGCTTGATGCGCCGGCCGAGGTCGAGGGTGGTGACGTGCTTGAGCCCGAAGAAGTCCTGCCAGAAGGCGGCGTGCCGCGTCTCCACGGGGATGAGCGCGTCGAAGACGGCGTGCAGGCTCGGCGGCGCCACCTCGCGCAGCGCGCGATAGAGCGAGAGGTCGAACAGCTCGTCGAGCACGAGCCGACGAGCCAGCCGCTCGTCGGCGCCGGTGGTGGTCACGGCCGCCGGGCTAGATTTTCGCGCCGCCCTTCTGCCAGTCGTCGAGGAACTTCTTCAGACCGATATCGGTGAGCGGATGCTTCAGCAGCATCTGCAGCACGCTGAACGGCATGGTGGCGACGTGAGCGCCCGCCTTGGCGGCGTCGATGACGTGGAGCGGATTGCGAATCGACGCCGCGAGCACCTGCGTCTTGAGGCCCTGCACCCGATAGATCTCGCAGATGTCACGGATCAGGTCCATCCCGACGTGGCCGATGTCGTCCAGGCGCCCGAGGAAGGGGCTGATGTACGTCGCCCCGGCCTTGGCCGACAGCAGCGCCTGCGTCGCGGAGAAGCACAGCGTCTGGTTGACCCGGATGCCCTTGCCGCTGAAGTACTTCACGGCCTTGAGGCCGTCGTAGGTCAGGGGCACCTTCACCACGACGTTGGGGGCGATCTGGGCCAGCTCCTCGCCTTCCTTCTTCATCCCCTCGAAGTCGGTGGCGATGACCTCGAGGCTGACGTCGCCGGGGACGATCGAGCAGATCTCCTCGGCGAGCGGGCGGAACGGCCGCTTCTCCTTGGTGGCGAGGGACGGATTGGTGGTGACGCCGTCCACGACGCCGAGCGCCACGCCTTCCTTGATCTCGTCGACGTTCGCGGTGTCGAGAAAGATTTTCATCGCGTCCCCCTGTCCTGTCGTTCGAGTCTGACCGTCGTGCCCGCCGCCACCTTCTTGAAGACGGTGGCGTCTCCGGCCACGCGGCCCACCACGTTGACGGGGCTCGCCGGCCGGATCTCGCTGCCCTGACTCATCGGGGTGGGACCGAAGAAGATGCAGAACGCCGAACCCGGCGGCCAGTACGCCAGATCGCCGAGGGCCACCACTTCCCTGGCTCCCTCCGCCGCGGCTTCCACGCTGATGCGGAAGTAAATCTCGTCACCCCAGGTCTGTCCGCGCGCTTCGATGGGCAGCGCCTCCCAGATCTTCGAGGCCGTCGTCGTGTCGTTGAGCTCGGCCACCGCAGAGACGTCACCGGCGACGATCCGGATCACGCGCGCCATTCGCAAGTCAGCGTAGTCCGCGCGCCGAGAGAGGTCAAGGCGTGGAGTATCCTCGCCGCGGGAGGCTGCCATGCTCGCGCTCGCTCGGTGCACGACCGATGAGGTTGCCCGGATCGCCCGCCGCAAGAACGTCCTCGTGCTGCTGCCGCTCGGCGCCATCGAGCAGCACGGTCCGCACCTGCCGCTGGCCGTGGACTGGCTCGGCGCCGAGGCGCTGGCACGCCACGTGGCGCCGCACCTGGAGCGCGCGGGCTTCCCCTGCGTTCTGGCGCCGTCACTGCCGTACGGCGCGAGCCCGCTCGCCGCCGGCTGGAGCGGCACCGTGTCGCTCAGCGGCCGGACGCTTCGGCGGGTCGTCGTGGAGATCCTCGACGCGCTGGCCGGCCATGGCTTCCGACGCTTCGTGCTCGTGAACTACCAGGCCGACCCGGGACACCTCGCCGCGATGGCCACCATCCGGCGGGACGCCGAGCGCCGGCGCGGCGTCCGCGTGCTCTTCGCCGGCTTCGCGCCCGCGCCGACGCCGGCCATGCTGAGCCCGCGCGTCACCGCCCTGCTGCGAAGCCGGCGGCCGGAGCGCGAATGGCACGCGGGCGAGCTGGAGACGGCGATGATGCTGGCCGAGCACCCGGCGCTCGTTCGGCGCGCGCTGGCGCGCCGGCTGCCCGCGGTCTGGATCGACTGGCGCGCGCGGCTGACGCGCGGCACGACGTTCCGCCGGATGCACCCGAGCGGACGCGGCTACTTTGGCTCGCCCGCGGCGGCGCGTGCGGCGACCGGACGAGCGGCCCTGCGGCTACGCGGGCGGCTGATCGCGGCCGAGCTGATCGCGGCGCTTCAGGGGCGGCGGCGGTAGTCGGCCAGCGCCGCCTCGAGGGCGGTGGCGTCCGGCACCGTGGACCAGCCGGGCCCCTCCACGGCGAGCGAGGCGGCGCAAGCGGCGGCCTCCGCTGCCTCCCACGGATCACCCGACGGGCGATAGCACACCAGCCAGGTGGCGGCGAACACGTCGCCGGCGCCGGTGGCGTCCACGAGGCGCGCGCGACGCGGGCGGACCTCGTAGCGGTCGCCGTTCACATAGAGGAGCGCGCCCCGCTCGCCTGCCGTCACCGCCGCCACCGGCACCCGCTGCACCCATTCAGTCATCGAGGCCTCCTGCCCGCGCACGTCCTCGCCGCTCAGGAAGAGCGCCTGCAGATGACTGAGGACGCCCTTCGGCGACGACCACGGCCGCGTCTGCACGGTGCCGTCGCGCGCGAGACCGCGCAGCCATCCCTGCGCGGCCGCCGCCACCGTCGCCTCGTCGAACACCGACGCCAGCGCGGCGTCGACCTCGTTCACCACGGGCGCCAGCATGACCAGCTGCGCATCGCGCCAGTCCTCGGGCAGGTCGTCCACGCCCAGCGGCTGAGCCGTCGCGCGCACGCGCATCGCGCGCTCGCCGGCCTGCTCCGCGTGCTCGAAGACCGTGGTCGCGGCCGCCGGCACCGAGACGAGCTCGATGCGCGGCGGCAGGAGCTCGAGGGGAAAGTCGTCGGCGTGACTGGTCAGGATGCCCGCCGACAGGCCGAGGCGGTCCGCGGTGACGGCGGCGTAGAGCGCCGCGCCCCCCGGACGCACGGTGTCGCCGAAGTGGTCCAGCGTGACGTGGCCGATCGCCAGGAACTCGGGCGCCGACATGCGGCCATTGTACCGGCCGTGGCGGGGGCCCAAGTTTGCAGTTGACGGAATCGAACGATCGTTCTATTATCCGGGCCATGGGTAAGGGCGAGCAGACGCGGGAAGCCATCCTCCTGCACGCGCTCGGGCTGGCCACCAAGGTCGGCTTCGAGGGGCTCACCATCGGACGGCTCGCCGACGACCTGAACCTGTCCAAGAGCGGCCTCTTCGCCCACTTCGGCTCGAAGGAGAATCTACAGGTAAAGGTCCTCGAGCTGGCCTCGCGCCGCTTCGTCGACGAAGTGGTGCGGCCCGCCCTCACCGCCCCGCGCGGTGTCCGGCGCATGCGCGCGCTGTTCGAGCGATGGCTCGCGTGGGAGACCTCGCCGAACCTACCCGGCGGCTGCCCCTTCAATGCGGCGGCCACGGAGCTCGACGATCGCCCCGGCCCGGCGCGCGACTATGTGGTGCGTAGCCAGCGTGACTGGCTCGAGACCCTCGCCAACACCGCGCGCACCGCCGTGCAGGAAGGCGAGCTCGAAGCGACGCTCGACTGCGAGCAGTTCGCGCACGAGCTCCAGTCGATCATGCTCGGCTACACGCACGCATCGCGGCTCATGAAGGATCCGAAGGCGCGCGAGCGGACGACGCGCGCGTTCGAGGCGCTGCTCGAGAGAGCCGGCGCCACCGAGTTGTCCGCACCCAAAGCCGGCGCTCGGCGCCGCTAACCCGGAGGCTTTCATGACGGATCTGGAATTCGTGTTGATGGAAAAAAGCACGTCCGTTCGGTCACGGCGGCCGCCGCTCGGCGTTCGCGTCATGCGACCGGCTCTGGCCGCGCTCAGCGCGCTCAGCCCTCGCCTCGCCGCGCCGCTCGCCGAGCGCATGTTCCTCACGGCCCCGCGGCACAACCCTCCCCCGGCGGAGCGCGCCGCCCTGGCGTCCGCGCGAAAGGCGACGGTGCACGCGGACGACGCGCCGATCACGACGTGGACGTGGGGCGAAGGCCCCGCGGTTCTGCTCGTGCACGGCTGGGGCGGCCGAGGCGGTCAGCTATTTGGGTTCGTGGCGCCGCTGCTGGCGCAGGGCTATTCGGTGATCACCTTCGACGCGCCCGGACACGGCACGTCGCCACCGGCGCGGTCCTCGCTCGTCGCGTTCATCCGCGCCATCCACGCCGTCGACCGCGCGCTCGGTCCCGTTCACGGCGTGATCGCGCACTCGATCGGCGCCGCCGCCACCGCGTGCGCGCTGCGCGACGGCCTCCACGCCGACGCGGCGGTCTTCGTGGCGCCCCCGACCGACCTCGCGCTCTATGCGACGCTGGCCCTCGACACGCTGGGATTCGGGCGGCGCGCCCGCGAGCTGATGCGCGAGCGAGTGGAGCAGCGGCTGGGCGTCCCGTGGTCCACCTTGAACGTGCCGAGCTTCGCGCCGCTGATGCAGACGCCGCTGCTCGTGATTCACGACCGCGACGACGTGGAGGTTCCGTGGCAAGACGGCGCCCTCATCGCGCAGACGTGGCCGTGGGCACGGCTCAGCCTCACGAGCGGGCTCGGTCACCGGCGCATCCTGCGCGACGCGGCCGTCGTCCGTGAGGCCGTCTTCTTCCTGCTGGCGGAGCGCTGGCGCGAGCCCGCGTCCACGGACGGGCGCGAGAACGCTATGGCTTCGTCGCCGGCGTGACGGCGGCGAACGACTGGGTGAAGAACTCGACGACCTCGCGGCGTGAGCGCTCGGCCAGCTTGCTGTCCGGGAAGAAGCGGACGCGGCCGCCCTTGCCCTGGGCGGCGTT
>Ga0075421_100005490_pt1 | contig 15347 bp, 7 predicted proteins | sample SoiMetdeltSBSDD5_FD_75292 | JGI IMG/M metagenome (GOLD analysis project Ga0075421, IMG submission 75292) | Bulk soil microbial communities from a Populus tree surrounding site in Tennessee, USA - Soil MetaG P. deltoides SBSDD5 | ecosystem: Environmental > Terrestrial > Soil > Tree plantation...
TCCTTCATGTCCCGGGACACCTCGCCCACCACCGCGCGCAGCGCTCCGCTCCTGGGCAGGTAGGCCACCGAGATCGCGTACGTCTGGTAGCTGCCGCCCACCACCCCGACGATCGTGCCTTGGGCGCCCAGCGCCTCGGAGACGCTGGAGCCGAGCTGGGCCAGCACCTTCGGGCTGGGCCCGCTCATCAGCTCGGCCTCGAGCTGCTTCAGCGCGTTCGAGCCGAGGTTCTTCTTGAGCACCGCCTCCTTCTCCACCTTGGCGTAGGAGGCGACGGTGACCTTCTCCGCCCAGGAGTAGTACCCCGCCTTCTCCACCCGCACCACGTGCTCGCCGGGGCTGGCCGGGACGCTGCCGGGCGCGGTGCCGGCCGCGACCTCGTCCACGTAGACCTTGGCGCCGGCCGGGACGGCGTTGATCACCACTCGCCCGCGGGCCTGCCTGGCCTCCGCCTGGCGCGCCTTGTCGAACGCCTCCAGCACGGTGGGAGGGAACTGCTGCGGATCGATGCGGAAGTCCGGGCGGATCCGCGCCAGCTCCGCGAAGGAGGCCGCGGACGTCCTCTTGTCACCGGCGTGCATCGACGCGACCGCCATGTACAGGTGGATCTCGAGCAGGGGCTGGTAGTCCCGGAGCTGGAGCATCAGCGGAGCGATCTGGCGCTTGGCCTGGGTCAGCTTCTGGAGGACCTTCGCGTACTGGAAGCTCAGCATCTGCGTCTTGGCCTCGGCCAGCAGCGCGTTGACGGCCGACAGGTCAGGCGCCTTCTCGGTCCCGGCCCGGAGGCCGGCGATCTCCGGCGCCGGAAGCACGGCCAGCTGCGCCTCGAGCTGCTTCCGCAGCGCGGTGTCGATGGCCGGCACCACCGAGCCGGGCAGGTCCGGGTCCACGGTCCGCACCTCGAGCACCGCCACCGAGGTGCCGCTCGCGGCGCGGGGAGCGTCGCTCGGGGCCGGTGGAGGCGGGGGAGGGGCCGCCTCGGCGGGCGGCGGCGCGGCGGCGGACCCCGGGGTCAGGGCGGCCGGGGCGGAAGCGTCTTCCGCCTCCTCCACGTCGGTCCCCGATGCGGGCGCGCTCGTGGCCGGCTTGCCCTTCCGGGTGCCCGTGGTCCCGGACTTGGCCTTGCCGGACTTCTTGGTCACCCTGGTTTTCGGCTGCGCTTGCGACGGCTGAGGCACCAGGAAAACGAGAAGACTCAGCCCCAGAAACAGGGCCCGCAGACGGGGTACCCAGGTAACCATAAACCCAATGGTATCATGCCGTTAGCCCCTACCACCAGGATCCGGAGGCAGGGGCCTTCCCGGCGCGCGACGCCGCGCGTCAATCAAGAGCGCACGGCGTCGGGCGAGTGACCGGAGCGAGGCGGGTCGTGCGGCCCTAGGGGAGGCAGCGGTTCGCCGGGGGGGCCGGGGGCGCGGGCTCGTACGGACTGTCGACGCAGGACGCGGGCCCGCTGTCGATGGCCGTGCCGTTCTGGGTGGTCGGGACGGAGACCTTGCAGGAGGCGCTGGCCATGTTCCCGGAGGGGTCGCCCGCCAGGTAGTGGACGGTGTAGACGCGGCCGTTGAGGGTGGCGTTGCGCTCGGCGCGCAGCAGGGCCAACCAGGGCTTCTTGACCACGATGTCGACGGGCGTGTTGCCGTCGCTGCCGCCGGGAGCATCCGCCACCTCATCCGAGGTGACGTAGGTGATGAGCCCGTGGTCCTTCAGGGGGACCAACTTGCCGCCGCACGAGTCGTTCAGGTGCCCGGCGCAGTCCATGAGCGTGATCTCCTGGAGCGCGGAGTTCGGCGGCCACATGACCATGCCGTTCGAGCCGCCGGGGATCGGCGGCGTGGTGTCCCGCACGGAGACCACGAAGTTGCACGACGCCCCGCTCGGCGCGGTGCAGGTCCCGATGGTGTCCCCCAGCGGCAGCCGCTGGCCGGCGGTGGGCGACGAACAGAGCACCGTGGTGGTGCTCCGGGTGCAGGTGCTGTCGGTGTCGACGACCTGCGCGTAGTACGGCCCCGAGACGGTGGCGCCTCCGCTCACGCATTCCATGGGCGCGGCGGTCGGGCACGTGATCTCGGGGGGCGGGTCGACCACCGAGGTGACCACCGCCGAGCAGACGCCCTGGAGGATGCCGTCGCTCGCGGTGAGCGTCACCTGGTAGGTGCCCAGAGGGTAGGGCCCAGCGGGCGCCTGCACGAGCGTCAGCGGCGCAGGGCCGTTGTCCGGATCGTAGCTGCCGTTGTCCACGCTCATCGCCGCCGGCAGGGTGCACGCGGGGCTGACGAACCGGTTCCGGCAGAGCGCGACCGGACGCATGTTGGGAGGGCACGGCTTGTACGTCTCCGCGGTGTTGTTGACGCCGGCGCTCCCGAATCCGCCGGCGACGAGGATCCGGCTCTCCGGCGGGGAGCCGACGAGCACTTCCGCGGACAGGGCCAGGTATCGCGACGTGCTCATGCTGACGAGCGGCAGCCACTGGTTGATCTCGGGGTCGAAGAGCTCGGCCTCGTCCAGGAACCCCGAGCTCCCGACGCCGCCTGTGACCACCACGCGGCCGTCGGTGAGCCGGATCGTCTCGAAGAAGTACCGTGGGATCTGGACCATGGGGGGCGTCGGGCTCCAGGCGCCGGAGCCTGGATCGTAGATCTCCGCCCCCGGAGACTCGCTGGACCCGCCGGCCACCAGGACTCGCCCGTTCGCCAGCACGGCGATGCCGCCGGCGTATCGCGCCGTCGCCATCGGAGTCGCGGCCGACCAGGCGTTGTTCGGCGGGCTGGCCGGGTTGAAGAGCTCAGCCGACGACTGCGGGCCGACGCCATTGTGCCCGCCGGCCACCAGGACCCTGCCGTCGGCCAGGAGCGCGATCACCGCAAGGTAGCGCCCGGTGGCCATCGATCCGGCCGAAGACCATGTGTTGGTCGCCGGGTTGTAGACCTCGGCGGAGGTCAGCGCCTGGGACGCTGCGCCCTGACCGCCGGAAACGAGCACGCGTCCATCGGAGAGGGCCGTGGCCTGGGGGACGTTCCGCGGGGTGGACATCGAGGCGGCGGAGCTCCAGGAGTTGGCCGCCGGGTCGTAGATCTCCGCGGTCTCGGTGGTGCCCGAATCGGTGGTGCCGCCGACCACCAGGACCTTCCCGTCCTGGAGCCTGACCGCCCGGTGCCCGAAGCGCGGGGCGCTCATGGTTCCGGCAGCGCTCCAGATCCCGGTCGCCGGGTTGTACCGCTCGGCGCTGGCGGTCGGGCCGGCCGCTCCCGCCCCACCCGCCGCGAGCACCGTGCCGTCCGTGAGGCGCGTCGCCGTGGCGAGGTGGCGCTCCTGGGCCATGTTCCCGGTGGCGACCCAGGAGTTGGCGCAAGCGGGCCTGGGGCACGCCCCGTACGTCTCCGCGCTGTTGGTCAGGCCGGCAGGCCCACTCCCGCCGGCGACGAGGACCCGGCCGTCGAGCAGCTCCGCGGACGCGGCCAGGTATCGCGGCGTGCTCATGCTGGTGATCGGCGACCACTCGGCGGTCAGGGGGTCGAAGATCTCGGCCCCGTCCACGGGTCCGTCCGTCGAGGTACCGCCTGCGACCACCACGCGACCGTCGGCCAGCCGGATCGTCTCGGAGAAGAACCGGGGGACCAGGGCCATGTTTCCGGTCAGGCTCCAGGTGCCGGTCAGTGGATCGAAGAGCTCTGCACCCGGAAGATCGGGGGACCCGCCGGTCACGAGAACTTTCCCGTTCGCCAGCACGACCGCGCTGGCGGCATATCGCGTCGTCGCCATCGAAGGCGCGGCCGACCACGTTCCGGTCGACGGGTTGAACAGCTCGGCCGACGACTGGTAGTCGGTGCCGTTGTGCCCGCCTGCCACCAGGACCTTGCCGTCGTCGATGAGCGCCGCCACGGCGAGGAAGCGCCCGGACGTCATCGATCCGGTCGGAGACCATGTGTTGGTCGCCGGGTTGTAGATCTCGGCGGTGGCCAGCGCCGGGGACCCTCCGCCGATGCCGCCGGAAGCGAGCACGCGTCCATCGGCGAGGCCGGTGAGCTGGGGAGCGTACCGGTCGGTGGACATCGAGGCGGCCAGGCTCCAGCTGTTGGTCGCCGGGTTGTAGATCTCCGCGGTCGCGGTGGAGCCCAGGCTGTCGAAGCCGCCGACCACCAGGACCCTCCCGTCATTGAGCGCGACCGCCCGGTGCCAGTAGCGCGGGATATTCAAGGTCCCGGCAGCGCTCCAGGTCCCGGTCGCCGGGTCGTACCGCTCGGCGCCGGCCGCCAGGCCGTTGTTTCCCCACCCGCCGGCCACGATCACCGTGCCGCTCGGGAGGCGCGTCGCCGTGGCGAGGTAGCGCTCCTCCGCCAGGCTCCCGGTGGGCTGCCAGGTTCTGTTGCAAGTGGCGAGGGGGAGCACCTGCTGTGGAGCGGGAGGCGCGAACTCTTCCGTGTCACTGCACGCGGCGAGCGTGAAGAGGAGCACACCTGCCAGTGTCCGGGGGCTACGCATCATGGGGGATCTCCGCGAGGGAAACGCCTGGGGAGTAAGAACCAGCGAGGCACGCGCCGGTTCGCTCGCCAGTATAGCATTTCGCGAGCGCCGGAAGTGAAGGCCGAAAATCGGACTAACGAGGAAGTCGGCGATATCGGGTGATATCGCTGGGAGTGAGGAGAGGGAGGAGAGTGTCTTAGGTGTCTAAGAGCGCACAGGGCCCCACGGCGCTCGCCGCGCAGGAGCGCGACGCGCGATCGCGCCTGCACGGGCGCGCCGGGTGGACGCTGCTGGCGCTGGGGCTGGCGTTCGGGGTGACACTGGAGGCGCTGGAGGCGTTCCGTGTCGCATGGGTCGTCACCGACACCTGGCGCCACCGGCTGTGGTCGCTGGCGCACTTCCACGCCGACGCCATGGGGTTGCTCAACCTCGTCTACGGACCCTGGGCTGGCGCTCTGCCGGACGCGAGCGCCCGCACCGCCTCCCGGGTGCTGGTGATCGGAAGCGCGCTCCTCCCGCTCGGGTTCGTGCTCGGCGGGCTGGCGCACCCGGAGGGAGATCCGGGGATGGGGATCTTCCTCACGCCGGTGGGCGCGGCGCTCGTCATCTCGGTGGCGGTGCGCCAGGCGATCCGCGCCTGGCGCGGGTGAGCACGCCGATCAGCTGATGAGACCTTCAGGAGCGCCTGGCGCCCTGGAGGTGCCGGAGCGCCTCCTGCAGCACCTCGTTGCGCCGGGTCAGCTCGGCGACCATGGTGCGGAGGCGTTCGATCTCCTGGTCGCGCGGGTCCGGCGGCGGCGAGGCCGTCCCGGACCGCGCGTGCGAGGCGTTCGTTCGCGGCGAGCCCTTCCTCATGGCATCCCCCCTTGCGTCGCGGCCGCGCCCACCGTCACCGGCCACTCCGCGGCCGCCGAGCAGCCGTTGGCGTCGGTGGTGCGGTACCGCACGGCATACGTCCCCTGGTCGAGGTAGCGCGCCGCCGGGGACGCCAGCGCCGAGGTCTCCCCGTTGCCCAGGTCCCACGAATCGGCGCAGCCGCCGGCCGGGCAGCTCAGCGACCTCGAGAGCGTCACCTGCTCTCCCACCGCGGCGCGCCCCTCGCCCGCCAGCGCCACCACCGGTGCGTCCGTCACCTCCGCCAGCGCCGCGTCCCGGGCCTGGCACCCGTCCGCGTCGGTGACGGTGATCTGGTAGCGGGTCGACGCCAGCCGCGGCGTGGCGGTGGGGTTCGCCGCCAGCGGGCTGGAGAGCCCGTCACCGGGCGTCCACTCGTGGCGGTACAGCCCCGCGCCGCCGGCCGCCGACGGCGATCCGCCCAGCGTCAGCGCCTGGTTGCAGCGCCCGCTCCACGCCGGCCCGGCGAAGGCGAGCAGCGACGAGCTGGCGCACCACGGCGCAGGCACCGTGAGGTGGCGAGACGTCGCCTCCGGCACCTGGCTCCCGCCCCCCGCGGTGCTGAACGTCACCCAGCCCTGCCGGGTCGCCCGGTACGTCCACTCGAAGCGCTGCGAGCGCTCCGGCATCACCCGGGCGAGGGCGAGCGACGGCGCGCTCACCAGCTCCACCTCCGCCGGTCCCTCCAGGGCCAGCGCCGCGGGCCTGGCGACCTCCGCCGGGAGGCGGCCCGGGTTGGTCACCTCCAGCGTCACCGTGACCGTGCTCCCCACCGCGGCGATCCGCGGCTGCACCTCGATGGCGGCGTCCACGTCGGGCGGCGGGGCGATCGGAGCGATGGCGACGTTGCTGTTGAAGTTCGGCGCGGTGATCGTGGCGCCGCTGTTGGCGTCCGTGCCGCTGGCGCCGCTCCGGAGCTGGACGGTCCCCACCCCGGTCACGTTGTAGGTCAGCAGGAACACCGCCGTGCTCCCGCCGGTGATGTTCTGCGCGGCGGGCAGGCCGCTCAAGGTGGCCACCGCGCTGCCGCTGACGATGGGCGGCTGTGGCGTCGGCAGCACGCCGTTCGCGGTGGCGCCTCCGTTGTTCCGCACGCTCAGCGTGCCGAAGAAGCTGCTCCCGGTGTTGGGCGGGATGGTGAACGCCGTGATCACCAGCACCGCCGGGGTCTGCACGGCGACGTTGGCGGTGGCGACCGCGGGGGCGGTGACGGTGGTGCCGGTGACCGCGTTGGTGCCCGTGGCGCCCGAGCTGAGGTTGAACGTCCCCGTCGCGGTGCCGTTCTCCGTGTAGCTCCAGGTGAAGGTCGTGCTGGCGCCCGCGGCGATGTTGGCCGGCGTGAGGGTGGTGCTGGTGGTCGCGCCCGGCGTGCCGGAGACCAGGTTGAACGTGGGCGGGTTGGGGCTGGGCAGCACGCCGTTGGCCTGGGTGCCGCCCGAGTTGGCGACCGTCATCGTCGCCGTGAAGGCCTGTCCCCTGTTCACCGACGTCCTCGAGGTGGTGAACGACGTCACCGTCAGGTTCGGCGGCGTCTGCACGTTCAACGTGGTGCTGTCGGTGGCGGTCGCGCTCACCGGCGCGCCGGTGTCGGCGTCCGTCCCGGTGGCCCCGGCGTTGAATTTCAGCGTCCCCGCGGCGGTGCCGTTCTCCGTGTACGTCCAGGTGAAGGTGGCGCTGCCGCCCCCGGCGATGTTGGCCGGCGCCTGGGCGCTGGAGGTGGTCGCGGCCGCGCCGCCGGTCGCGATGGCCGTGGGCGGGCTGGGCGAGGGGAGCACGCCGTTGGCGGTGTCCCCTCCGGTGTTGCTGACCACCATGGTGACCGTGAAGCCGGCGCCGCGCATGATGGTCGCCGGCGAGACGGTGAAGGAGGTCACCGACAGCGCGGCCGGCTGCACCACGTTGGCGGTGCCGGTGCTGAGGGCGGTGGCGGAGATGGAGCTGCCGCTGTTGGCGTCCGTCCCGGTGACGCTGGTGGTGTACCGCAGCGTGCCCGGCCCGCTCCCGTTCTCGGTGAAGCCCCAGGTCAAGGTGGCGTTGGCGCCGCCGGTGATGGTGACCGGGACCAGGTTGGTCGAGGTGGTGCCGCTGGCGCCGCCGGTGGAGGTCTCCGTCGGCGGGTTGGGTGAAGGGATGACCAGGTTGGCCGTCGCCCCGCCGGTGTTGCGGACGCTGAGCACCGCGTTGAAGGCGGAGCCGCGAGGGATGACCCCGGGGATGGTGAAGGACTGGATGCTGAGCGCCGCCGGGAGCTGCACGTTGGTGGCGGCCGACTGCGCCTGGGCCGCGCTCACCGCCGCGCCGGTGTTGGCGTCCGTCCCGGCGGCGCCGTCCGTGAACTTCAGCGTCCCGATGCCGCTCCCGCTCTCGGTGAAGGTCCAGCTGAAGGTGGCGCTGCCGCCCCCGGGGATGCTCTGCGCGGTGGGCGTGGTGGTGCTGCTGGCGGCGGCCATTCCGGTGGGCTGCACCGTGGGGCGGATGGGCGAAGGCAGCACGTCGGCGGCCGTGGCCTGGCCGCCGTTGGTCACCACCATCTGCACCGTGAAGGTCTGGCCCCGGCTCACGTTCACCGGCCCTCCGATGGAGGTGACGCTCAGGCTGGGCGCCGTCTGCACCTGCGCGGTGGCGCTGGTGCTGCTGGCGGCGGTCACGGTCCCCCCGCCCACCGAGTCCGTCCCCTGGGCCGCCCCCGTGAACGCCAGGGTCCCGGTGCCGCTCCCGGTCTCGGTGTAGGACCAGGTGAAGGTGGTGCTGCCGCCCGGGCCGATGTTCACCGGGGTGGGGGAGGAGGCCGTCGACGCGCTCGCCTGGCCGCCGGCGACCAGCATGGGCGGGTTGGGCAGCGGCACCACGTTGTTCACCGCGCTGCCGCCGGTGTTCTGGACCGTCATGCTGAGGGTGAAGGTCTGCCCGCGCGAGAGGGTGAGCGGGAAGCTGAAGGCGGAGATCACCAGGCCGCCCGCCGTCTGCACCGCCAGGGTGTTGGAGGTGACGGCGGGCACGCTCAGCGGCGCGCCGCTGTTGGCGTCCTGGCCGCCGACCGCCGTCGAGAGCGCCAGCGTCCCCACGCCCGCCCCGTTCTCGGTGAACGTCCAGGTGAAGGTGTGGTTGCCGCCTCCAGGGATGGTCACCGCGGTGACCGCGGTGGCGCTGGACGCGGCCGCGCCCCCCGTCGCCGCCACCGTGGGCGGGCGGGGCGAGGGGACGACCATCGTCGCCGCCGCGCTGCCGGTGTTGGCCACCACCAGGTTCGCGGTGAAGGTGCCTCCGCGCAGCACGGCCGAGAGGGGCGAGGTGGTGAACGACGTCACCGCCAGCGCCGCGGGCGTCTCCACCTGCGCGGTGTTGCTGTTGATGGTCCCCACCGAGAGGGCGCTGCCGGAGTTGCCGTCCACCCCCGACGCGCCGGCGGACAGGCGGAAGGTGCCGGTGCTGCTGCCGCTCTCGGTGTAGCTCCAGGTGAAGGTGAAGCTGGCGCCCCCGGCGATGGTCTGCGGCGCCGGCACGTCGAGGGTGGTGGCGGCGGCGCCGCCGGTGGTGGTGGGCAGGGGTGGGTTCGGCGTGGGAGCCACGTTCAGCGCCGGCGCCTGGCCGTTGTTCCGCACCGTCATGCTGGCGAGGAAGGTCTGCCCGCGGCTGACGTTGGTCGGCAGGGTGAAGGAGCTGATGGTGAGGCTGGCCGGCTCCTGCACGGTCGCCGTGCCGGTGGTGGCGTTCGCGCTGTTCACCGGGCTGCCGGACATCGAATCGGTCCCGCTGGCGCGCGCGGTGAACGAGAGCGTCCCCGCCGCGGTCCCGTTCTCCACGTAGTTGAAGACGAAGGTGTGGCTGCTCCCGGCGGCGATGGTCACCGGCACGAAGCTGGTGGAGGTGGTGGCGTTGGCCCCGCCCGTCCTGTTCGCCGTGGGCGGGATAGGCGACGGCAGCACGCCGTTCACCGCCGTGCCGCCGCTGTTGGAGACCACCATCACCGCGTTGAAGCTCTGCCCGCGCGAGAGCGGGCTGGGGATGGTGAAGCTGGTCACGGTCAGCGCCCCTCCCGCCTGCACCTGCGCGACGCTGCTCTGCGCCACCGCCACCGTGATCGGCTGGCCCGTGTTGGCGTCCGTCCCTCCCGCCCCGGCGGCGAGCTGCAGCGTGCCGGGCGCGGTGCCGTTCTCCGTGTAGTTCCAGGTGAAGGTCCGGCTGCTCCCGCCGGGGATGCCGGCCGCGGTCAACATGGTGGAGGTGGTGGCGTCGGCGCCGCCCGTCCTGTTGATCGTCGGCGGGCTGGGCGAGGGCAGCACCATGCTGGCCGTCGCCTCGCCGGTGTTCGCCACCACCAGGCTGGCCGCGAAGCCGGTGCCCCGGCCGATGGTGGCGGGGATGGTGAAGCTGGTGATGGAGAGCGCCGCGGGCGCCTGCACCGTGATGGTGGCGGCGGTGACCGGCGTGGCGAGCAGGGGGGCGCCGGTGTTGCCCTCCGTGCCGGACGCGGCCGCGGTGATCTGCAGCGTGCCGCTGGAGGCGCCGTTCTCCGTGAAGGTGAGCTGCAAGGTGCCGGTGGCGCCGCCGTCGATGGTGATCGCCGCCGGGGCGGCGCCCGGGACGGCGTTGGCGCCCCCCGTCTTGATCAGCGTCGGCGTGGTGGGCACCACCATCCGGGCCGAGGCCTCGCCGCGGTTGGTGACCACCATGCTGACCGCGAACACCTGCCCGCGGCTGACCGTGGACGGCCCGGTGAGGCTGGTCACCTCCAGCAAGGCCGGCCGCTGCACGGTGACGGCGGGCGTGGGGCCGGAGCCGGTCACCGTCTCCATGGTGTCGGACGCCGTGGCCTGCGCGCTGATGCTGAACGTCAGCGTGCCGGTCGCGTTCGGCTGCACCGTGTACGTGAAGGAGGCGCTGGCGCCGGGGATCAGCCGCGCCGCCGAGGTGGGCACCGGGCCCGACAGCACCGTGCCGGTCGCCGTTCCCGTCGAGCTCACCGAGGTCGGCGCGATGCTCTCCAGGATGACCGTCCCGGTGTTGGTGACGGTGACGGTGAGCGTGAGCGACTGCCCCACCGAGGCGGTGGCCGACGTGCCCAGCGAGGCGGTGACGCCCAGGGTCGCCGCGCGAGGCGGCCGCTGCCCCTCGCGGCACGCCGACGCGGTGACGTCACAGAACTGCGAGGACGGGCAGTTCTGGTCCGTCTCGCACGGCGCGCCTTCCACCGCGGGGAGGCATCCCACCACCAGGGCGAGCGACGCCGGCAGCAACAGCAGCGCTGCGCGCGGGCGCAACGGCGGGCGTGGACGAAGCATATTCAGCGCTCTCCGGATCGGGTTCGAGGAAGGGAAGGTCGAAGCTGCCTCCACGTCAGAAGCTGAGCACCACCGGCGGCCCCCCGGAGGGCGAGGTCATGGCCTGCGCCCCGGACGGGGGCGCCTCCACGAAGAAGAGGATGACGGCCGCCAGCCCCGCGGCCGCGGCCGCGCCGTAGCCGATGTTGGAGTACAGGGCCGAGCTCTTGGTGCGCGCGTAGAGCGCGTTGGCCTCCTCCTCGGTATGGAGGCTTCCGCGCAGCTCGGCGCTGGCGGAGTTGGCCATCACCCCGAAGCCGGCGCCCGCGCCCGCGCCCGCCACCGCCAGGCCGCCCGCGACCCAGGTCAAGATGCGCCCGCGCGGCTCGGGCGGCGGCCCCGACGCCAGCGGCGTGCGGGGAGGTTCGGTGATGGACGGGCTATTCACCGGCGGAGGCCTGGTCTGCACGGGCCGGTCCGTCTTCATGGCCGGCGGGGGCGGCGCGTTGGGGCGCACCGCCACCGTCACCGTCCCCTGCTTGGTCTCCGCGGCCGGCGGACCGTTGTCCGGCGGGGTGGGGGAGACGGAGGCCACGGGTGGGGGCGGGGGCGGCGGCATGGGCACGGAGGTCTCGGCCTTGAGCACCAGCTCCAGCAGCACCGTGCCCTTCGACTTCATCGTCACCTGCCGCTCCTCCTTCTGGTAGCCGTTCAGCGAGACGCCGAAGGTGTACGTGCCGGCGCGGGCCTCGAACGCGGCGGGGGTCTGGAGGGCCAGGCCCGCCGGGAGGGGGCCCTTGATGACGGAGGCGATCGCGCCCGGCGGCTGCGTCACCACCAGCAGCATCTGCACGCCGCGCGCCCGGAGCTTGTCCTCCATCTGCGCGATGGAGGCGTTGACCACCTTCCGGTCAGGCGCGTTCGGCGATTCCAGCAGGTAGATCTGGTAGGCCTTCAGCGCGTTGGTGGGATCGTCGAGCTTGTCGTAGCACTTGCCGATGTTGAACCAGATCACCGGCGCCGGCTTCAGCTTCTGCGCCGTCTGGAACTCCTGGAGCGCGATGGTGTACTTGCGCGCGGCGAAGGCCTTCTTCGCCACCTCCACGTGGGCCCTCGCCTCCGCCAGCACGGGATCCGCGGGCGGTCCCGCGCCCAGCAGCGAAGTCAACAGCGCGACCGTCGCTAAGGCTTGCACCCTGCACCTCCCGGGTCAGTAGACGTCCTTGAGCTCCTCCGACTCCGCCGGCTGGAGCCCCACCTCCAGCGTCCCGTCCGCCTTGGGCGTGAAGGCCCGCGTCGTCGTCTTGAAGCCGGGCTTACTGAAGCGCAGCTTCACCGGCTTCCCGGCCGGCCACGCAAGCTCCAGCGGCGCCACGCCGATCTGCGCTCCGTCGGCCTGGACCTTCACGCCCGCCGGCGTGGTGGTGATGGAGAGCTTGATCTCCGGCGTCGCGGGTGGAGTCGCCGGGGACTTCGTCTCGGAAGCGGAGGCGGTGGTGGTGGGTGTGGCCGGCGGGGCCGGCGAGGCCGGAGCTGCCGGTGGCTTGGCGGCCTCCGCGGGACGCGCCGGCGGGGTCGTGGTCGGGGCCGCCGCGACCGTCTCGGCGGGAGGCTTGGCGGCGGAGGCGGGGCTCGGCGGCAGGCGGGCGGCGAGCGTCGGTGCGTGGACCTCCAGCAGTCCGGTCCGCCAGAGGTAGGCGCCGCCGCCGCTGATCGCGGCCAGGAGCAGGAGGGTGGTGACGATCCCGCCGCTCGCGCGGCGCCGCCTCGCCTCCTTCACCTCGTTGGCCAGCCCGGGGACGGCCACGGTGGCGTTGTTGGCCGTGGTCCTCTCGGTGGCGGTGTTGAAGGCGGTGACCGCGAGATCGGCCGCCGGCAGGACGGTCTCCCGGAGGGACTCCGACAGCTCGATGGTGGACGAGGAGGAGGAGCGCGAGTAGCCGTTGCCGGGCGTGGTGGAGGTCGCCGGGGGAGGTGGCGCGGCGGGCGGGGGCGCCTGCGCGAACGGCGTCTCCATGGGGAACATGGGCGTCATCGGCCTGACCGCCGGCGGCGGCTCGATGTTCTCGAAGTTGACGATCGGCGCTGGGCGCGTTTCGGCCGTGGAGACGGAGCTGAAGACGGGCGCCGGCGGAGCGACGACCGGCGGCTGGGCCGGCGGGGGCGCCGGCCTGGCGGTGGCCCCGTTGAGGTGGGGGATTCCGCCCGAGGGCGTCAGCTTCGGCTTGGCGGTGGGGGGGAGGGCGTCGAGCAGCTCGTCCAGCGACATCGCCCGGGTGGCCTCGGTGTCGGTGCGGGCGCGCTCGGGGGACTTGTGGAATTCGGTGACCGCCGCGGGGAGGACCGGTCCGGCCGCCGCCATGCGCGCGGGCGGGGCCGTCACCGGGGTCCGGGACGCCGCCGCCGCCGGGCTGGGCGCGGAGGGCTGACCCTTGGCGCGGAGGAGCTGCAGGCGCATGGCCTGCTTGCCGCCGGTCCACTCCAGCGCCTGCACCACGGCCTCTTCGTCAACACCCAGCGAGCCGTCCCGCAGCTCAAGCCGGAGCAATACCCGACGGCCGACCTCATGCATCTGCGGCGTGCGCGCCAGCATTCCCTTAGCGAGCAGATTCGTCTCGAACTTGCGACGGAACTCCTCCACGTTGGCGCACGCGAACTTCACGCGTACGACGGGAAGGCCGTCTCCTTCATCGGACATTGCACCCCCGACCGCGGCCTGCAGCGGCTCAAGCAAAGCACCAGACATGCCACAACGGAAGTAGCCGAAACTGCTTGGTGGGCGGTCGAGCAATGTGGCGATCACGCAGTCTCGCCACCGGCGCCCTGGGGAGCGACGCTGCACTTCTGCATGATAGTGTGGCGAGAATGAAGCACGGCTCGGACCTGCTCCGCCCGCGTGAGCCGCGGCTCCCGCTGTTCGTGAAGGTGGCGACGCAGCCGCCCCTCTCCGAGTGCTGGTCGGTGAACGTGAGCAAGTCGGGGATCGGGCTGCAGGCCATCGGCGGTCCGGGATCGGCGGCGCTGGCCGAGGGCTCGGAGCTGGAGCTGGAGTTCGATCTGCCGGACTCCGGCTCCAGGGTGCAGGCGCGGGGGTGGGTGGTGTGGCGGCACGACGGGGCGCCGGGCGCGGGCGGGGAGGTGGCGGCGTCGCTGGGGGTCGCCTTCCGGTCGCTCTCCGCCGAGGACCGGCTGAAGATCTCGCGCTACGTCCAGTCGGGGATGTCCCACGTGGCGGTGGCGTTCGCCACGCGGGAGGAGGCGGCGGTGATCGAGGCGGCCCTGGCCCCGCTGGCGCGGCTGCACTTCGCCTCCCGGGTGGAGGAGGTGGAGGAGCTGGTCTCCCGTGGCGACCTGGCGGCGGTGGTGGCGTGCGGGGCGGAGGGCGTGCGGGGCCGGGAGCTGCTGGAGCGGATGGGCGGTGGCGGCGGCGGCGGGGCGGGGCTCCCGGAGGTGCTGGACGTGCAGCGCGACCTCGGCCCGCGGGTGATCGCCTGGGCCCGGGCCGACCCGATGCCGCTGATGGAGGCGCTGAACGCGGGGAGCGTGTTCCGGGTGCTCTCGCCGCCGCTGGACCCCATGGCCCTCGCCGCCGCCGTGGCCCGCGCGTGCCGGGAGCGCGGCGTCCGCGCCGAGCAGCGGCGGGTGGCGCAGCGCCTGGAGCGGTCGCTGCTGCGGCAGCGTTCGCGCGGGACGGGGCGGACGGTGCGCACCGCCGCCGGGGAGCTGGTGCTGGAGAGCGAGGCGATGCGGCAGGCGCTGGAGCTGGCGCGCGTGGCGGCGCCGCACCCGGTGGCGGTGCTGCTCCAGGGGGAGACGGGCACGGGGAAGGAGATCCTGGCGCGGACCATCCACGAGCTCTCCACCCGCGCCAACCAGCCGCTGGTGGTGCAGGACTGCGGCGCGCTGACGGAGACGCTGCTGGACAGCGAGCTGTTCGGCCACGTCCGCGGCGCCTTCACCGGGGCCACCGCGGACCATCCGGGCCTGTTCCTGCTGGCGGACGGGGGGACCATCTTCCTGGATGAGATCGAGAACACCACCCCGAACCTCCAGGCGCGGCTGCTGCGGGTGATCGAGACGGGGGAGGTGCGGCCGGTGGGGGGGACGCAGGTGCGGCAGGTGGACGTCCGGCTGGTGGCGGCGTCGAACCGGGACCTGCGGGCGGAGGTCCGCGCGGGGCACTTCCGGCCCGACCTGTATTACCGCCTCTCCAGCTTCCCCATCCTGGTTCCGCCGCTGCGCGAGCGCCGGTCGGACGTGCTCCCGCTGGCGCGCCACTTCCTCCGCGCCGCGGCGGTGGCGCTGGGGCGGCGCCCGTCGGCGCTCACCAGGGAGGTGGAGGACCTGCTGCTGGCGTACGACTGGCCGGGCAACGCCCGCGAGCTGCGCAACCTGATGGAGCGGGCGGCCCTGCTCACCACCGACGGCGCGCCGATCGCCCTGGAGCTGTTCCCGCCCAACCTCTTCGAGTCGCCGGAGCCCGGGCGCGCGCCGCAGATCGCCGTCCCCGCGTCCGGGACGCTCCGCCAGCGGCTGGCCGCGGTGGAGCGGGAGGTCCTCCGCGCGGCGCTGGAGAGGAATCGAGGCGTGCTCCGGCGCGCGGCCGCGGAGCTGAAGATCGACCCGGTGACGCTGGGCCGGAAGGTGCGCCGCCACGGCCTCCGCGCCGGTGCAGAGAGCTGAAATTGCCTCGTAATTCCGGCCGACACCCCTGGCATCAGGTGGTCG
>Ga0075421_100005492_pt1 | contig 15346 bp, 12 predicted proteins | sample SoiMetdeltSBSDD5_FD_75292 | JGI IMG/M metagenome (GOLD analysis project Ga0075421, IMG submission 75292) | Bulk soil microbial communities from a Populus tree surrounding site in Tennessee, USA - Soil MetaG P. deltoides SBSDD5 | ecosystem: Environmental > Terrestrial > Soil > Tree plantation...
GGATGTTGATGAATATCCCTTCTCCACTCAACAATCTTTGATTCAAGCTTATCGGCGGTTGCCAGGATTTTTTGCCTCAGCTTTTCCTGCTGGGCAAATAATGGCAATGAAGTGAACAGTGAAATCAATAATATAAAGGCTCTCATAAGAAGCAGTCTTAATATGTGGAGGGCTGATTTAATTTTCTAATTGAAAATACACTGAAATTCCTACTTTCATAAAGTAATTGACTGTATTTGATGTTACAGGTTATTATAATCATCAGAAAATATTAAATATTATCAAATCTGCATCGCGCTTTCTCGCACTTGATGTTTTTCGTGGATTGACCGTTTGTTTCATGATAATTGTCAATACTCCAGGCGACGGAGCTACACCCTTTTCACCGCTCCTACACGCCAGCTGGCACGGTTTCACACCAACAGATCTTGTGTTTCCATCTTTTCTTTTCGCAGTGGGCAACGCAATGAGCTTTTCGATGGAAAAGTACCGTGCACTTGGCGACGGCGCTTTTTTCGGTAAGGTGATAAAGCGAACGTTGTTGATTTTTTTGCTGGGATACCTCATGTACTGGTTCCCGTTTTTTACAATTGAGAACGGACATTTTTACCTCAAGCCCATATCACATACACGTGTGATGGGAGTTCTGCAAAGAATCGCTCTTTGTTATCTTTTTGCGTCACTGCTCATAAGGTATCTCTCAACACGTGGCGTTATGATCGTAAGCATCATTTTATTATTCGGCTACTGGCTGCTGCTGCTTGCCTACGGTACCCCTGGCGAAGTATATGGAATGCAAACAAACGCGGGCTATTATCTCGACAACTTTATTCTTGGCGAAAATCATCTTTATCACGGGGAGGGAGTTGCTTTCGATCCGGAAGGAATCCTCAGCACATTGCCGTCGATAGTGAATGTGATCATAGGGTATTACGCAGGGGTGTTTATTCAGCAAAAGGGAAAAAACTACGAAACTGTTGCCCGACTGCTTCTTGCAGGGGGTGTATTGATATGTCTTGCTCTCATCTGGAACGTATATTTTCCTATCAATAAAAAATTATGGTCCAGCTCGTTTGTGCTGCTTACAACGGGTATCGATCTGGCGATCATCGGTGGATTAATATACATTGTTGAAATCAGGAAAGCGGGAGCGCCGGAAAAAGGCTGGACGAAATTTTTTACAATATTCGGTAAGAACCCGCTTTTTATTTACCTGTTATCTGAATTGCTCGCAATATTATTGTACCAGATCAACGTGTCGAAAAAGCAAAGTGTTTTTTCATGGCTGAATAGTGTTTTCTATCAGCGCATTGCACCGGGGCCGGTAGGCTCACTGCTCTTCGCTCTCTCATTCATGATGCTTTGCTGGTCAGTTGGCTGGTGGCTCGACAAAAGAAAAGTATATATCAGGGTATAAAATATAAATCTATTTATGAACGAATCATCACGCAGAAGTTTCATTAAGAAACTAACCGGTTCCACCGCTGCTATGGCTATTGGTACAACCGTGCTCGCCGGCGAAAAAAAGGAACAGTACATCGAATTCTTAAGCAGAACGAAGTATTCTGTTAACGACAACATCAACATTGCGCTGATCGGTGCAGGTATCATGGGAACACAGGATACCCTTACCGCACTCAGTGTGCCGGGTTCGAAGCTGGTTGCAGTTTGCGACCTGTACGATGGCCGCCTTAAAGAAGCGAAAACACGCTGGGGCGCAGACATCTTCACAACACGTAGTTATAGGGAGATTCTTAATAGAAAGGATGTCGACGCGGTGATCATCGCAACTTCGGACCACTGGCACCAGCAGATTTCAGTTGATGCAATGAAAGCTGGCAAGCATGTGTATTGCGAAAAACCAATGGTGCATGGAGTTTCGGAAGGACCTGCAGTAGTTTCTGCCCAGAAGGAAACTGGGAAAATCTTCCAGGTGGGAAGCCAGGGTGTTTCGTCACTTGGAAATGAAAAGGCGAAGCAATTGCTGAAAGAGGGCGCCATCGGAACTCTTAATTATGCCGAAGGGTTCTGGGCCCGCCATTCTCCAACCGGCGCGTGGCAATATCCCATACCGGCAGATGCATCTACTTCGAATGTGGACTGGGATACATTTGTGAGCAACACTACAAAGAGACCTTTCGATCCGACACGTTTCTTCCGCTGGAGAAATTACACCGATTATGGAACGGGGATGGCAGGAGATCTCTTTGTTCACCTGTTTTCAAGTCTTCACTTTATCACCGATTCTTTTGGTCCCAATAAGGTTTATTCAGCAGGAGGGTTGCGTTACTGGAAAGACGGCCGGGAGGTTCCCGATGTGCTTCTGGGAACATTCGACTATCCGCAAAGCGCGGCACATCCTGCATTCAACCTTTCTCTGAGATGCAACTTTGTTGATGGTACAAGTGGTACCACGTACCTTAAACTTGTGGGCAGCGATGGGTCAATGGATGTAACCTGGGATTCGGTGACGTTAAAAAGAAACAAAACCATCGAATCGGACGATCCTTTTTATATTGAACAGATGAAACGTGCCGGCACCCCGGTTTCTTCCCGCAAAAGAATGTTACCGCCTGAAGAATATACATTTACTGCTGAAAAGGGTTATCTCGGCGGACCATACGACCACTTCGCAAATTTTTTCAACGCCATAAGAACAAATGGTAAGGTTGTTGAAGATGCAGTGTTTGGTTACCGGGCCGCGGCGCCTGCGCTGCTTTGCAACGACAGCTTTACAAAAGATTCGGCGATGTTGTGGAACCCGGAAAAAATGCAAATCATTACTAAAAAATAAATATGAATATGAACATTAAAACATTCAGTCTTCCTGCGATTGCTGCTGCGATGATCAGTTTTGCATCGTGCGGGGACAACAGTCCGCAAAATTCAACCAGCGGAGATTCAACTTCCACATCATCCGCAGATACTGCTGCTTCTAAAAGCAGTGACTGGGTAAGCCTGTTCGATGGAAAAACTTTTACCGGATGGCATGGATTCAATAAAGGAACTGATTCAATTAAAAACTGGATGATCGAAGACAGTGCTCTTGTGTGCCTTGGTGCTGCCAAGGATGCACACGGAGGAGATATTGTAACAGATAAAAGTTATGGAAACTTCGAACTTGAGTGGGATTGGAAAGTAACGAAAGGTGCTAACAGTGGTGTGATGTATCACGTAATTGAAGACAAAAAGTATCAGGCCCCTTATGAAACCGGTCCCGAATACCAGGTTATCGATGACATAGATTTTCCTGAAAAACTTGAGGACTGGCAGAAGGCCGGTGCAGATTATGCTATCATGCCTGCAAATGAAAAGAAGAAGCTCAATCCTGTTGGACAGTGGAATTCGAGCCGGCTCATTTATAATAATGGACATGTTGAACACTGGCTCAATGGTGAGAAGGTTGTTGAGTTCGACAGGTCATCCGACACATGGAAGAATATGAGAGCAACGGGTAAATGGAAAGATTATCCTGATTATGCCAAGGCCGAATCTGGCGGCATCGCCCTGCAGGATCATGGTAACAAGGTTTATTTCAAGAATATCAGGATTAAAGAACTTTAATAAGTCTGAACAATAATAGTAAACCCCCTGTTAAGGGGGTTTTTTTATTGTTCTATTAATGCTTGGCGACAACCTTCACGACCCTGTAAATTTCAATATCACGGGGAGCGTTTGTTATTTTCTGCAGCTCTGTCAGGCCATCCATCGGAAGCTTTGAATCCTGCGCAAATGTTGGCATCAGCGCATCCTTGAAAGTAGGATAGAGGTCAATGGAAATTGTTGTCGGTCCATCTTTTCCTGCGGAAGGCGACAATATTACCTGGTTACCCCATGCAAGCTGTGCAGTTCTTCCTGCTGCCATTTCCTCTTTAATAAAAGGTTGCCAATGCTTGTTTTCGAGGGAAATAAAAGCATCGGGGTCAGTTGCGTGATGATAATTTATGAGCACAAACTTCACGTCTTCAGGCTTTGTAAATTTTGGCGACTGCTCCCAGTTACGCAGGGCAGTAAGGATTGTATTGGTTGTTGTTGAAATAGAATTTGTTTCCATTTTCGCCATAGGAACAGCCGGAAAAACTTTAGTTGCGTCCCACATCTCACCCTTCATTGCTTCATCAATATCTTTAAATGTGTTGATGAAAAGAAAGTTTGGCGATTCAGTACTGCCGCCACTTACTTTTTCGAACAATCCCCAGAATTCAATCTTCCCATTTGCCATTCCTTTTTCTGCAACCTTGCTCCAGTAAGTCGTTTCTCTTTTTATGAATTCATCAATTTTCGAAGGATCAACTTTACGGAATTGATAGAAGCTAATGTCCTGTGCCGACAGTGATGACATTGTAAAAACCGCTATAACTGGCACGATTATGCGCGAAAATCTTCCAATCATAATTAACCATTTCATTTTTGACAGTATTTAAGAGTTAAAGAAGCGAGGAAGGGCGAGACCGAAGTAATCCGGTGGGAACAGAGAAAAACTTAAGTTACAGGTATTTTTTGTTTTTTTATGAATGGAAAATAAATTAGCCGACCAACGTTTCGAATCGTTAGGACTTCAACTGCCGCCGGCACCAGAGCCCGCTGGTATTTATAAACCATGTCTCATCGAAGGCAAAATGCTATATGTTTCCGGCCATGGACCTGTGAAACCTGATAAAAGCCTTATGTGGGGCCGGATTGGTGCCGACATCGATATGGAAGAAGGAAAGTTGGCTGCCCGGCAGGTAGGACTTACAATCCTTGCAACCATTAAGGCGAACCTTGGCTCGCTTGACAAAATAAAGCGTGTAATAAAAGTGCTTGGAATGGTAAATTGCACACCCGACTTTACGAAGCACCCGTATGTTATAAATGGTTGCAGCGAATTGTTTGCGGCGGTGTGGGGAGACGACAACGGAGTTGGCGTTAGAAGTGCTGTAGGATTTGGTTCACTTCCAGGTAATATTCCTGTTGAAATCGAAGCGCTGTTCGAATTAAAATGAACTGGTATACTATTGAAAATATTGACCAGATAGACACGCCCTGCCTCGTTCTTTATCGCGAACGGATCAGGATGAACATAGATAATGCTGTAAAGTTGGTAAAGAATATCGACAATCTCCGGCCGCATGTAAAGACGAACAAAATTGCCGAAGTGTGTGAAATGATGATGGAAGCAGGCGTAACAAAGTTTAAATGTGCTACGATCGCTGAAGCAGAAATGCTTGCCATCATTAATGCGAAAGACGTTTTGCTGGCATACCAGCCAACAGGGCCAAAGGCAGAACGACTTAACAATCTTGCGCAGCATTACCCCGAAACTGAATTCAGCTGCATAATTGACGAATTGGAAGTTGCTACACAGTTATCGAAAATTTATTCCCGCTCGGGCATTATGCTGAATGTGTATATAGATCTAAATACAGGAATGAACCGAACCGGTATCTCTACCGGCAAGGGATATGCGCTGTTAGAAAAGATTAAAAATTTGCCGTCACTGAATATTGCGGGGATCCATGTATATGACGGGCATCTGAAAGATCCGGATCCACTAAAAAGAAAGCAAAAAGCCGATGATGAATTCATGGCGGTGCAAAAACTTATTGATCAGATCGAATTGAATCTTAAAAGAAAAATCACTGTTGTGGCAGGAGGGTCGCCAACGTTTCCTGCTCATGCTGAAAGACGTGTTGAGTGTAGTCCAGGAACTTTTGTTTTCTGGGACTGGGGATACAAGCACCAATTGCCTGATGAGCCGTTCGAATATGCGGCCCTGGTTGTTTCGCGTGTAATTTCAGTTGTAAATGAAACGACAATCACTGCGGATCTCGGACACAAAGCAATTGCAAGCGAAAATCCCTTGCCTCGCGTTTATTTTTTGAATGCACCAGGCTCAAAACCCGTTTCACATAGTGAGGAACATATGGTGATCGACGTACCGGACTCATCGAAATTTAAGCCCGGGAATGTATTGTATGGCATTCCTGTTCATATTTGCCCTACTGTTGCATTATATGACCGGGCGATTGTAGTGGATAATAAGCAGGCGACAACCGTCTGGAAGGTTGTTGCGCGCGATAGAATGATAAATATTTAGGAGAAAGAGCAAAAAACCATCATCCAAACGTTAATTTGACATTAGTCAAGAACTTTTGAGCTTAGAATTTGCAAAAGGGTGAAAAAACGTTTGGCCGCATATCTCCGATTAACGTAATTTTATTGTTCTGACAACCTTAATCCTCCCTGTCAAAAGCTATCACTTACGGTTCGGCTCCTTTTTCTATCAAATGCTTTGACAGATACGGATTATGAAAACAATTCTACTTTTAGCTTCGATTATTGTTGCAACACAATTTGCTTACACGCAAAATGTATTTGATCCCGCTGATCCCATTATAAGATACAGCTCGAGTGCGTCTTATGGCAGCGCGCAAAGACCCGACACGAATCGTCTCGGACTACAGAAGTGGGTGAGTACTCCTACAAGCGGCATCAGCACCGGATCCAGTACGTGGGACAATTCTTCATATAAAGCGTACTACCTGTATGCAAATGGAATAAGAGTTCCATACAGGATTAAGTTTCCAAAAACTTATACAACTGACCCCACCAAAAAATATCCGGTGATGATATTCCTGCATGGCGCCGGGGAAGTTGGTTGCGCAACTAATAACGGTCTTTACAATAACGAAAAACAATTATGGCTTGGTGGTAATCTTTTCCGCGGCTATGCAGACGATGGAAGCTTCGATGGTTTCCTTGTTTACCCGCAGCTTGTAACTACGAATGGATGCTGGGATTCGTGGGGAACAACCGCAACAGCAAGACTTACAAACATTGTGTCGATGGTGGATTCGCTGGGAAAATATGCACGCCTCAATATTGACCGCGTTGTGCTTAATGGATTATCCGGCGGTGGCTATGGCGACTGGAGATTCGCAAGCGTTTATCCTCAGCGTGTGGCCAAAATTATTCCCTCTGCAGCTGCGGGTTCAACAAGTAACCGCACAGCATTTGTGCACATTCCTATCTGGTTTGCCACCGGAGGAAAGGATCCGGATCCATCTCCTGCACAGGCACAATATACACTCACGCGCATGAAAGAAATCGGTGCCGATATCAGATACACAATGTATCCCGATCTTGGCCACGCCGTTTGGAACACTCACTGGCGCGAACCAGACTATGTTCCATATATGAACGATTGTCACAAAGCAAATCCGCTCATATTTTTTGGACAAAGCGATTTCTGCGCTGGTCAGTCTATTAATGCGAAAATTGGTATTACTGCCGGATTCTACGCGTATGAATGGCAGAAAGACGGTGCTACTATTGCCACCCGCACAAACGGAGTGAATACTATTGTAGACGGATCATCTATTATATCGTACGCCTCCACCGGCAACGAAATGAATGTAAAGTCATTTGGTACTTACAGGGTAAGGTTTAAGCGCTCGTCTTCTGCCGCGTGGTCCGACTGGTCGCTCAAACCGGCTGTGATAAAAGCGAAAGTATCAGCTAATGCGGATCCGATCGCAGTGTCGGGCATAAACAGTAAAGTACTGCCGGCTCTTAACGGCAATACGACCGTGCCTTTAACACTTGCATCCGGATACACATCTTACCAGTGGGTTCGCGTAAGTGATAATGTTGTTGTGGGTAGCCAGCAGGTATTCAATGCACCGGTGGGAGTATACAAAGGAAAATATAATGACCAGTTCGGTTGTCCGTACGGCTTCTCGCCAGAATTTACTGTAGTAGATGCCAATGGCTCACCAAAACCCGATCCCGCAACGAACCTGACAGCAACAGGATTATCCCTCACGTCTACCAGGCTCAACTGGACGCAGAACGCAAATGAAACAAACTTTGAAATTTACAGGGCAACGAATTCTGGTGGTCCATACCAGTTGATCAACATTACGGCTGCTAATGCAAATACATATACAGACAACGGGCTCGATCCGAATACAACATATTATTATGTAGTAAGAGCAGTTAACAACACTGGCGCCGCTGCTGCAAGCAACCAGGCAAGTCCTTTTGGCGGCAACACCGCTCCTGTGATCAGCGCATTAAGCGATATGTATTCAAAGACAGAAAGCAGCACATCGCAAAACTTTACTGTTACAGATAATGCTGGAGATGTTACAACGGTAACCATTCCGCTGAAGCCCGCGTTTATTACGCTGCAGAATCTTGGCAGTGGTAATTACAGCATTATCGCTAATCCAACAAAAGATGACATCGGTTGGACCGACATTAAAGTACTCGCAACAGATAACATAGGTAAGCAAAGCTGGAAGATATTCGCAATACTTGTAACCGATAAAGATACAAGATCATATTTTGTGAACTTCGGCAGCTCATCCAAAACCGCACCCGCGCCATGGAACAACTGGCTGGGTGTTCGCGGCACCGGAAATGTTCTCAATAACCTGAAAGATGAAAATAACATCGTATCAGGAATAAGTATTACCACCGTAAATGGATGGTCGGGTACAACAGATCTCGGACATATTACCGGTAATAACAGCGGTATTTATCCTGACGCGGTGCTGCAAAGCGGCATTGCGGATAACGGCGCTGCGAAACAGATCAAGTTCTCTGGCCTCAATTCTTCAAAACGGTATAATGTTGTGTTCGTTGGCAGTCAGAATGAAGGTCTGATAGCAACAGCCAACTATACAATAGGTTCACAAACATCAACGCTGGATGCAAGGTATAATACAAACAAGAGCGCAAACCTCAACAGCATCACACCTGATGGCACCGGCAGCATCGTAGTTACAATAACGAGAACCGGTTCATCTGCATTCACATACCTGAATGGTATCGCACTTGAGGAATATGATCCATCCATTACGCTGCTTGCACCATCAAGTCTGTATCTCGAACCGGTGCACAGAAGTGCCGTTGATATTAAGTGGGCCGACAAAACAAATAATGAACAGGCAACCGGAGGTTACGAATTGGAAAGGTCTACAAGTTCAGACTTTTCAACAGTAACTACCATCAGCCTACCTGCCAACACAACTTCGTACAGGAATTCAGGACTTACATCTAATACGAAGTACTATTACCGCGTGAGAGCAGTGAATGGAAGTGAACGTTCAGCATTCAGCAATGCAGAAGCGACTATTACGCCGTCGCAAATGGTATATGTGAACTTCAACACGACTGTCCCCAATCAGGGATCGCCATGGAACAACACTGCGGCATCTTCAATACAAACATTCACCAAGTCGAACATGAAAAATCAGTCGGGTTCGTCAACAACGATCGACCTGATTCTCACAAAGTTCTTCAACGGAGAATTTAATGCAGGAAGAAGAACAGGAAACAATTCAGGTATAGTGCCCGACAATGTGCTGCAGGCCAACTACTGGCTCGATAACACACAGCTAAGCCAGTTCAGGCTTGAAGGACTTAACACATCCCGCAGATACAGGATCGGGTTCTTTGGCAGTTCAAGTGCAGTGGGATGGTTCAAAGGAAACTACACAGCAACTTATTCTGTGAAAGGAAGAACCGTTTATCTGAACTCATGGGAAAACACGACGAAGATCGTTTACATAGGTGACCTTGTGCCTGAGTCTAACGGTACGCTGTTGCTTGACTTCTCAACTACAGCCAATGCTCAGTACGGATTCAATGGAGGTATCATAATAATGGAATACTCCGACGCTTCAGGAGGTACTGTTCAAAATTCAACACTTGACGAACAGCCTGGAACTGAAATCACACCGATTTCTCCTGATTATAACGTGAAGGTATATCCGAATCCGTTCAATGACCTCGTTAACCTCGACTTCAACAACGATGCAGCCGGTAACAGGGTTTCTGCCGAAGTGTACGACCTCACAGGCAGACTTGTTTACAGGAGAGACTTCAACGGTCTTGGTGTTGGCCGCAACATACTTGTACTGAACGGCATCGAGCAAACTAAGAACACTTCGGTATGCATTGTGGCGTTGCGTGTTAACGGTAAAGTTGTGCAGACAGTAAAGCTTTTAAGGAATAAGATCAAATAGGCTCACAGTGTTTTTTATTTGATAGGTTAAAAGTTTTAACTTAAAACTTTTAACCTATTTTTTTGAATGAACCATATCGACCTGAAAGAAAGAGTTGCAATAATTACCGGGGGCGCGCGTGGCATCGGCTATTCGATAGCTGAACGAATGCTTGATTCGGGCGCACATGTGTGCCTGTGGGATGTTGACGATGAAAAGCTGAATTCGGCGAAGCCGGCGCTGGCAATCAAAGGAAGAACTGAGGTAATTAACGTTGATCTTACAAATGAAAATGAAGTACAGGTTGCTGCAGAAAAGGTGAGATCGTTATTCGGTAAGATCGATATCCTGGTAAATAATGCGGGCATTACAGGAGGAAACGCTGTTACCTGGGAACTCGATCCGCAGGTGTGGAGGAAAGTTATCGAGGTGAATCTTATTGCACCATTTATTACGTGCCGTGCCGTGGTACCGCATATGCTTGAAAATGGCTATGGCCGTATCATCAATGTTGCTTCTATAGCAGGAAAGGAAGGCAACCCCACTGCGTCACACTACAGCGCTTCAAAAGCTGGGCTCATCGGCCTGACGAAGTCGCTCGGTAAAGAACTGGCAACAAAAAATATCCTTGTAAACTGCATCACCCCGGCGGCTGCAAAAACAGAACTGTTCTCGCAGATGTCGCAGCAGCATATAGATTATATGCTTTCGAAAATTCCTATGAACAGGTTTGTGACCGTAGAGGAAATTGCAGCCATGGTTGTGTGGCTGGCTTCTGAGGAATGTTCATTCACAACAGGCGGAGTATTTGATATTTCAGGCGGCAGGGCAGTGTATTAAGTTTCAAAATAATGTTTGCATGAAGCAAAATAATTCCTCTGATAAAACAATAAGAAGAATCTCCGTTCGCTTGCTTCCTTTTCTTTTATTGATGTATATACTTGCCTTCCTCGACAGGGCCAATCTGGGCTTTGCAAAACTAGCCTTTCAGGCAGATACAGGCTTGTCTGATTCAGTTTTTGCTTTCGGTGCAGGCATTTTCTTCATTGGATATTGCATATTTGAAATTCCTTCAAATCTCATACTTCACCGTGTTGGAGCTAAACGGTGGATGTGCCGTATTATGGTTAGCTGGGGGATAGTCTCGTCACTTATGATGTTTGCTCATACTGCCACAACGTTTTACCTGTTCAGGTTTTTACTTGGTGCCATGGAGGCTGGATTTTTTCCTGGAGTAATTTACTACCTCACTTATTGGTATCCTTCTGACATGCGTGCCCGTTCGATCGGTTTTTTTTATTTCGGTATTCCCCTGGCATTAATCATCGGCGGACCACTCTCCGGATGGCTCCTTGAATTTGATGACAGTGCTGGCTTAAAAGGATGGCAGTGGATGTTTTTGGTAGAAGGACTTCTCGCCGTGATAGTGGGCATCTGGGCCTACTGGTATCTCGACGATAAACCATCTTCCGCCCGATGGCTCAGTGTAGAACAGAAACAATCACTAAATGCGCTACTTAACAAAGAAGAATCAGTGAAACATGCCTATGGACCAGCAAATTTTTTAAGGGCTCTAACGGATCCGCGGATGTTCTATCTAACCGCTCTCTATTTTCTTATCCAGATTAGTTTTTATGGAATTGTTTATTATCTGCCAACACAGGTTGCGGCCATCGCCAAACAAAAAGTTGGACTTCTTGTGGGATTGCTTACAAGCATACCGTGGCTCTGCGCACTTGTTGCCGCTTTTTTTGTAACGCGCTATTCTGACAAGACAGGTGAGAGAAGGAAGATAGCGTCAATTGCATTGTTTTTTGCGTTCATAGGTATTGCGGGTTTTGCATTGTCCGATACCCCTGTGGTTGCAATGGCCGGGTTGTGTATCGCCGCAGCTGGCCTCATTTCCGTTCAACCTGTATTTTGGACACTACCCACGAGTTACCTTGCCGGAAACGCCGCAGCGGGAGGCATTGCATTCATAAATTCATTTGGTAACGTTGGCGGATTTGTTGCGCCAAATGTAAAAACCTGGGTTGAAATAAAATTCGATTCCGCTCCGGCTGGTATGTTTGTACTTGCGGCAAGTGCTCTTGTGGGTGCTTTTCTTGTTTTATTCTCCGAAAAGCTTGGATTAAAAGGAAAAGTTGTAACCCGTTAATTCTTTTCAAGCTTTTTAAGAAGATCATCGAGGGTTGCTCTGTTCATCCATCGGTTTCCAACCAGCACTCCTTCAATTTTCTGTGAATTTGAAATATTTTCCAGGGGATTGGCATTCAATAAAACAACATCCCCGTTCGCACCTTGCTTAATCACTCCCATTTCCGGCTTTTTAAAAAATATGCCGACGTTGGTGGTACCGGTTTTTAACGCTTCATATGGAGTCAATCCGGCATCAACAAGGTATTGTAGTTCGTGGTGCGTAGATACGCCGGGCACATTGAAGACCTGGGGAGCATCGCAACCCAGTAACAGCCCAACCCCACTCCGGTTGCATTCGTAGATCAGTTTTCTTCTGAGCCTGATATAGTTCCTGATTTTTTCCTTGTCATATCTTGCATTGGATTCGAGGTTTGACTTTGCTTTTACCCAATTGTCAAGTGTTTCCGGATCCATGTATTTCATCTCAGGATCGCCTCTGAAACTTTCCGCTGTGCGATCAGGCGTAAACCATCTTTCAGCAAGCGCCTGTGTTGGAACTACCCACACGTTGTTGTCGCGGAGTGCTTTCATCAGCTTAGGGATCCGGGTTGTATCTGCTCTATCGGCCACGAACATGCCAAACAACCCCGTTTCTTCTTCACTCATTTTTTCTATTCCGGGTACCAGCCCTTCGATAAAAGCATCCATATGGTCTATGGTCTGCTGCTTTGCTTCAATAGCTTTCCAAACACCAACCTGGAACGACACATGCCCTGCAAAAGGAATGTTTTGTTCATTGGCAGTTCTTGCCATCGCATCGAAATTATCTTTTGTAAGACCCGGATGTATTTTCAGAAAATCATATCCCGCCAGTTTCTCATCCTTCACCATTTGAATAGCTTCATCCTGTGTTTTCACACTTTCGCCGTTGAGTGATGGACCTGACGTATAAAAACGGGGGCTTGTAAGTTCGCCGTTGTTGATCATCTTCCGGAGTTCAAGATGTTTGGGATGGCCAAGCATTCCCCGAATGGTGGTTATGCCGTTCGCAGCAAAAAGCACGAGCACATCTTTCATGGGCTCAAGGTCATCAATGGGTGGAACATGAGCATGCATTTCCGCAAGGCCAGGCATCAGATATCTTCCCTGGCCATCAACCACAAGCGCATTTTTGCGGTATTTCGCCTTTTTTGCATTACCAATAAACCGGATTTTTCCATTCTTCACCACTACCACCTGGTCTTGTATTACCTGCTCGCGGTCCATCGGTATTACATTTACTGATTTGAAAACTACCTCCTTGTCTTTTTCAATCACTTGCTGTGCATGGCTGTTTAGAAGGCAGACTGATAATACCAGGGTAATGAATATGAATTTCATAATAATCCTGTTTACTTTTTTAAAGTACAATGTTGGCGGTTCGGGACATTACGGGAGAATAAGGGATGCTTACTTCAGCCTTTGATACAACTCAACAGATTTTTCGCCATTAGGACCATAAATGGTTTGCTTATACTTGTCGTTACCATCAAACGCAATAGTAATGTCTACTGGCTTGCCCACAAGTTGCGAATAGAATGTTGAATTGATGTTTGTTTCCTGCGATGTGGTGTCATTCAGCATCTTGTAGGTGCCGTAACCATACGCAGAATAAAAATTATTTGACGCCGGATCCTTATTTGGATTAGCCCAGATGAAATATCCGGCTTCGTAAATCTTGAATTGTGTTTTTGTAGTGTTCCGCGTGGTGTCGCCTTTTTTGTCCACAAAAATATCCCTCGTCTGTCTCCATGCGCCATCGAGTTTTGTGGATGGTTCCTTGCCAACCTTATCGTATTCTTCAGTTAAGGTAAAGGTGCCGTTTGAATCAACATATTTAATCACCTGTTTGTATCCGTTCGGCAGTTTGGTTATTTCAAGTACTGCAGTGTCTTTCACCTCTCCTGCTGTAGAAGTGTAAAATATGTATTCCTTCACTTTGTCGCCTTCCTCGGAGTATGTCGCGATGCCATATTCACCGAATGAATCGGTGGCCCTTGGTGATGCATACATCATGTAGTGGTCGCTATAGATCTTGAGTTGTTCTTTTTTAAGCAATGTATCCTTTGTTCCGTCATTTCCTATCTGCTTTGTCATAGAATAAGCTCCCTTCATGTTTACTTTGCTGCTATCATTTGTATTATTTGCGGTGTTGGAATCTGAACTGTCCTGGCAGGCGATGAAGCATATAACAAGCAGGAAGATAAAGTTTTTCATAACAAAATCTTTACAGGAATCTACGTTAATTTTAGCGCATTAAAAAATTTTTTATAGCTGACCGGATAGATGAAATTCATTGTGCAAATAAAAGTCGATAACAACGTTTGACCATAGACGTCAGTTCATCAGAACAATATTTTCAACATTATTTCAAATCAACACGATCACATGAAAAATTTTTTCCTGTCGGTTTCTTTTCTGTCGATGTTCATTTCCTGCGAATCACAGCATAAAGCAGGTGCAGAAGGATGGATATCCCTTTTTGACGGTAAATCGCTTAACGGTTGGAAGGTAGGCGACAACGCATCAACATTTTCTGTTAAAGACGGCGCAATAGTTGCCAATGGACCCGTGGCGCATCTTTTCTATGATGGTAATGTGAAAAATCATGATTTCAGAAACTTTGAATTCAGGGCCGATGTAATGACCACACCGGGATCGAATTCAGGTTTGTATTTTCATACCGCTTACCAGGATAGCAGCTGGCCGAAGAAAGGCTACGAGGTGCAGGTGAATAACAGTCATACAGACTGGAGAAGAACCGGCAGTCTGTACGCTATACAGGACGTGAAGGAGGTTTATGTTAAGGACAACGAGTGGTACACTGAAAGTATAGTCGTAAAAGGTAAACACATAACAGTTAAGATAAACGACCAGGTTGTGGTTGAATACGACGAGCCTGCAAATGTGCAACGCGAGGCAGATATGGAGCAGCGTGTATTGTCCAGTGGCACCTTTGCAATTCAGGGGCACGATCCGGACAGCAAAGTTTACTTTAAAAATATTATGGTGAAACCGCTGGACTAATTGTGGTGTTCGCTCTGGTTTGACTAATATAAAAATCCCATCTTTCCTTCCTGGTAATCCTTCATTGCCTCGAGTATTTCTGTTTGAGAATTCATGACAAATGGGCCATGCGTAACGAGAGGTTCATCTATGGGCTTGCCCGCAAG
>Ga0075421_100005496_pt1 | contig 15342 bp, 18 predicted proteins | sample SoiMetdeltSBSDD5_FD_75292 | JGI IMG/M metagenome (GOLD analysis project Ga0075421, IMG submission 75292) | Bulk soil microbial communities from a Populus tree surrounding site in Tennessee, USA - Soil MetaG P. deltoides SBSDD5 | ecosystem: Environmental > Terrestrial > Soil > Tree plantation...
GCCATTCAGCAATCAGCAATCAGCATTCAGCAATCAGAATTACATGCCTTCATACTGCGGTCCGCCCCCGCCTTCGGGTGGAACCCAGTCGATCAGCTGGTACGGATCCATGATGTCGCAGGTCTTGCAATGCACGCAGTTGGACGCATTGATCTGAAGCTTCTTTGTTCCGTCCCCGGCATCAACCATCTCGTAGACGTTGGCAGGACAGAAACGCGTGCACGGATTGCCATATTCGCTACGGCACCGCGTGCGGCACACATCCGCGTCGTGGACGATGAGATGTGACGGCTGATCTTCGGGGTGACGCGTGCCCGAGTAGTGCACGTTGGTCAACCGGTCAAAGGTGAGCTGACGATCGATTTTCGCGGGGCGAACAGGCGCATCGGAATCGGGACGACGGCCATCGTAGTAGGCGTCGAGTTTCGCAATCCGCCGGTAACCGGCGTGCGCCGGCATCGGATCGCGATGCCACCAGCCACCGGTGATGAGCGAGAGTCCGGAGTACGCCACACCCGCAAGCAAACCGTGACTGAAGCTCTGATGGACATTGCGAACGGGATAGAGCTCGCGCCGCACTTCGCTGGCATCGATCGCGTCGGCGTAACTTTTCAAACGAGCAGACGACACATCGTTGGCTCGAACCGCCTCGAAGGCGCTCTCGGCCGCGAGCATGCCGGTCCGCATCGCCAGATGAATGCCCTTGAGCCGCATCGAGTTCATGAACCCGGCGGCGTCGCCAGCGATGAGCATTCCGTCGGCGTACGTGCGCGGAACCGTGTGCCAGCCGCCTTCGGGCAGCGCCTTTGCGCCGTAACGAACCATCTGCGCGCCTTGCAGCAGCGACGCGACGAACGGGTGCCGCTTGAAATGCTGGAACGTGATGTGCGGATCGAACATGGGATCGCGGTAGTCGAGTCCGGTCACGAAGCCGACCGACGTCAGTCCGTCCGGCATCGCATAGATGAACGCTCCGCCGAACTCCTCCATCCGCAGCGGATAACCCATCGTGTGGATGACGGTTCCGACTGGCAGCCGCCCCGAAGGAATCTCCCAGAGCTCCTTGATGCCGATCGCATAGAGCTGCGGCAGCTTCCCCGCATCGAGGGCGAGCCGACGGACGACGGCCTTTGTGAGATTGCCTCTGACGCCGTCGGTGAGGATCGTGACCTTCGCATGAATGTCTACGCCGGCCTCGAATGTCGATCTCTTTTCACCGTGCTTGCCAATGCCCCGGTCGCCCGTCCGCACCCCAATCACTCGATCGCCGTCGTACAGCACCTCGACGGCGGAAAATCCGGTGAAGATGTCGACTCCGGCCGCTTCGACCAGACCGCCCAGCCACTTGACGAACCGATTGAGCGAAATGATGTAGTTGCCGTGATTCTGGAGCGGCGGAGGCGTGATCGGAAACCGCAGCTTGCTGGACCTGGTCAAGAAATAGACGCGATCCTGGTGGACTTTTGACGCGAGCGGCGCGCCCTTGGCGGCAAAGTCCGGCACCAGCCGGCGAAGCGTCGAGGGATCGAGAACCGCGCCGGACAACATGTGGGCGCCGACTTCGCGTGCCTTCTCGAGCACGGCTATCGCGAGCGGCTCGCCGCCTTTTTCTTGCTGGAGCTGCGCAAGTCGCAGCGCAGCCGACATGCCCGCTGGCCCGCCACCAACGATCAGAACGTCGACGTCCAGGGTCTCGCGATTTGGCAATGAGCTCGACTCCAGTTGCCAGTTGCCAGTTGCCAGTCGGAGGAAACTGGAAACCGGAAATTGGGAACTATTTATTCAATTCCGCGATCAGCGCCGGAACGATCTCGAACAGATCTCCGGCGATGCCATAATCAGCAATCTCGAAGATCGGGGCCTCGGGGTCCTTATTAATAGCGACGATCGTGCGCGACCCTTTCATGCCCACCAGGTGCTGGATCGCGCCGGAGATGCCAAGCGCAACGTACAGCTTCGGCGCCACAGTCTGGCCCGAGCTGCCAATTTGGCGATCCATCGGCAGCCAGCCGGCGTCGCAGATCGGACGCGACGCCGCCAGCTCGGCGCCAAGCGCTTTCGCGAGGTCCTCGGCAATCTTGAGATGTTCCTGCCCTTTGATGCCGCGACCGACAGCAACAATGCGCTCGGCCTGGGACAGATCGACCGCCTGTCGCGCTTCCTGAAACGGAGCTTCTGGTTTTTGCCGAACAGCACCAGCATCAACGGAGACCGTAGCAGCAGTCACGGAGGCGGCAGAAGCGCCGCGCTTGGCGGCGTCGGCACGGAAGGCGCCGATCTGCAGCGTCACGAGATGCGGTGTCGGACCGAGCGCTTCAACCTCGGCGCTCAGTTTTCCTTGAAACACAGGACGGGAATATACCGTGCGCCCCTCAGCGCGATTGATTGCGGTCACGTCGGTGACCAGCGCGCGCCCGAGCCGAGTGGCCAGTGCTGGCACAAAGTCACGGGTTTGATAGGTATGCGGAAAGACCACGAGCGAGGGCGCTTGCTGCTCGATGAGCGAGGCGAGCGCGGCGACATATCCATCCGCCGTATAGTCGGCGAGCGCTGGCGCGTCAACGACCGCTACTTCGGTCACTTCCGCGGCAGCGATCTCGCGCGCGGCCGCGTCGGCGCCGCCGCCGAGCACGATGACCTTGACGGTGTCCCCAAGCGATTGCGCTGCGGCAACAGCCTCCCAGGTCGCGCGATTCAGTTTTCCGCCGCGCTGTTCGCCAATTACAACGATCATGAAATCACTCTCGCGTCTTCGCGGAGATGCTTCACGAGCTCACGCGACGCTTCCGCCGGCGATCCGGAGACCATCTGCGTTTGTTTCGCCTTTTGGGGAAAGTGAACGTTCAGAATCCGCTGGGTCGAGTCGGCTGATGGACTCGGCGTCACTTTCCGAATCTCCTTCTTCTTCGCCGCCATGATCCCCTTCAGCGTCGCGTAGCGCAGCTGATTAATCCCGCTCTGAATCGTGAGAAGCGCGGGCATCGGCAGGGTCATCCACTGAAACCAGCCGCCTTCGAGCTCCCGCTTGACGCGCAGACTGGAATCTTTCGCCTGCACTTCCATGATGATCGTCGCGTGCGGCATGCCGAGCTTCGCGGCGAGAATGACGCCAACCTGTCCGAAGCCCTGATCGTCGGATTGCAGTCCCGTCAACACCAGATCGAACGTCTCGTCGCGAATCGCGGAGGCAATCGCGTCGGCGACGGGCACCGCGTCAGCGGTCGCCAGGGTGTCGGACTCGATGTGTATCGCGCGATCGGCGCCACGCGCGAGCGCTTCGCGAATCACCTGCGACACGCGCGTCGGGCCCGCAGACACGACGACCACTTCCCCAGTGTGTTTCTCCTTCAGCCTCAGCGCTTCTTCCAGCGCGTAGGCATCCGGCTCGTTCAACTCGAAGCTCGCGTCCTGATCGCGAATCCAGGTCTTGGCTTCGTTGACGCGCAGTTGCCACTCGCGGGTCACGACTTGTTTGATGCAAACGGCTATCTTCATGTGAAGTTTCCAGTTGCCAGTTGCCAGTTGCCAGTCATCCAGTCTTTACTGGGAACTGGAAACTGGGAACTGGAAACTATTCATCAAACTTCTTGAACAATAACGCCCCGTTCGTGCCGCCGAAGCCGAATGAATTCGAGAGGGCGTACTGAATTGCAGCGGCACGCTTGGTGTTCGGCACGTAGTCCAGATCGCACTCAGGATCCGCGGTCTCGTAGTTGATCGTCGGCGGGATCATCTGGTTCCGAATGGCGAGCACGGTGATGCCAGCCTCCAGCCCTCCGGCGGCGCCGAGCAGATGCCCGGTCATCGACTTGGTCGAAGAGATAGCCAGCTTCCGTGCATGATCGCCGAACACCCGTTTGATGGCCAGGGTTTCAAGTTTGTCGTTGTACGGCGTCGATGTCCCGTGTGCGTTGATGTAGTCAACCGCGGCCGGATCGATGCCCGCTTGTTTGATCGCCGCCTGCATGACGCGCATGCCGCCGTCGCCATCCTCGGACGGTGCAGTGATGTGATACGCATCGGCACTCATGCCGTAGCCGACGAGCTCGGCATAGATCGTCGCGCCGCGACGCCGTGCGAACTCGAGCTCCTCGAGAATGATGACGCCCGCTCCTTCACCCATGATGAACCCGTCTCGATCCTTGTCGAACGGACGGCTGGCGCGCTGCGGGTCGTCGTTGCGCGTCGACAGGGCGCGCATGGCGGCAAATCCGCCGACGCCCATTGGCGTGATCGCCGCCTCCGAGCCTCCGGCGATCATGACGTCGGCATCGTTGCGGCGAATGATCTCGAACGCGTCGCCGATCGCGTGCGCTGAGGCCGAGCATGCAGTGCAGGTCGCCGAGTTCGGTCCTTTGGCGCCAAAGCGGATCGAAACCTGTCCGGCCGCGAGATTGATGATCGCCGCGGGAATGAAAAAGGGGGAAATCCGCCGCGGACCGCCTTCGATGAGCGCCTTGTGTTCGCGCTCGATGGTGCTAAAGCCGCCAATCCCCGACGCAATGAACACGCCAGTACGCGTCGCGCATTCCGGATTCACCTTCAGCTTCGCATCGTTCATCGCGAAGTCCGCCGCGGCAATGGCGAGCTGAATGAAGACGTCCATTTTCTTGACGTCTTTTTTGTCGACGAATTGCAGCGGGTCGAAGCTCTTGACCTCACCGGCAATCCGCGCCGAAAAATGCGTGGGATCAAACCGCGTGATCGGTCCGATGCCGCTCTGGCCGGCGCAGAGCGCCACCCAGTTCGCCTCGGTCCCTATCCCGAGTGGCGACACAAGGCCGACACCCGTCACGACGACTCGCCTGCTCAATCCGCCTCCGGAAAAGCAGCCCTCGAGGGGCTGCATTGATGACTGCTACTTCTTCTTACTATGAGATTCGATGTACTCGACCGCTTCCTTGACGCGCGTAATCTTCTCGGCGTCCTCGTCGGGAATCTCGATCCCGAACTCCTCTTCAAACGCCATGACCAGCTCCACGGTGTCGAGCGAGTCAGCGCCGAGATCGTCGACGAACGAGGCATCCGGAGTCACTTCTTCCTCGTCGACTCCCAGCTGCTCCACGATGATGCCCTTCACTTTGTCTGCAACCGCCATTCAGTCCTCCATCACGGCTTCCCATCGAACCGCCGCGCTACGTATACATCCCGCCATTGACCGCCAGGACCTGCCCCGTAATATACGACGCCTCGTCTGACGCAAGAAAGCAAACAGCCGACGCCACATCGGCAGGTGTGCCCAGACGCCGCAGCGGAATCCTCGACGCCCATTCGTCGTGCGATTCAGTCGTCATCGCGCGCGTCATCTCGGTTTCAATCAGCCCCGGTGCCACGACATTTGCGGTGATGCCGCGCGAAGCGACCTCGAGGGCTACCGATTTGACAAACCCGATCAGGCCGGCCTTCGACGCCGCGTAATTCGCCTGGCCCGCGTTGCCGCTCTGTCCGACCACCGAGCTGATACAGACGATCCGGCCGCCTCGCTGGCGAATCATCGGCTTCAACACCGCCTGGGTCAGCGTAAATGCCGCCGTCAGGTTCGTCGCCAGCACCGCGTCCCAGTCGTCGCGTTTCATGCGCAACAGCAACTGGTCGCGCGTAATGCCGGCATTGTTCACCAGAACGTCGATCCGCGAGTGACGCTCGACGACCGAGGCAATGACTCGCTCGCCCGCGCCCGCCTCCGTTACGTCAAGAGCGACCGCTTCCGCACGACCACCCGCCGCCTGAATCTCCTCGACAACCACGCGCGCATTCTCGCCGCGCGCAGCGGCAATCACGATCGCTCCCTGCCGTGCCATCTGCTCGGCGATCGCCCGGCCGATGCCGCGCGACGCGCCGGTTACGAGAGCGACGCGGTTCGAGAGATCAATCATATATTTGTTGCCAGAACGAGACGACGGAGACAACAGAGTTCACAACGAAGGAACGGAGTTAACGAAGGCAAACGGAGACAAAGCTGCTTTCGGTCATCGGTGGAGGGTTTCGCTGATGCGCGCGGATGACCGGAAGCAGCTTTTCCTCCGTTCGTCTCCGTTGACTTCGTTCCTTCGTTGTGATCTCCGTTCGCTCCGTCACCTTCGGACACCTCGCGCCAACTCGGCCACCGCCTGCTCCAGTCCCTGCTCCTCCTCAATGCTCATGACCTGTACGCTGCGATCGATCTTCTTGATTAGACCGGCCAGCACCGACCCTGGTCCCAATTCAACAAACGTCGTCGCGCCCTCCGCGACGAGGCGCTTGACGACGTCTTCCCAGCGGACAGGGGACGACACCTGGCGAATCAACGCATCAATTGCTGCATGCGCGTCGCGCTTTGGTTCAGCGTCCACGTTGGCAACTACCGGAAAACTCGGATTCGATGTCGCAAGCTGTTTCAGTTCAGGTGCAAGCCGTTCCTCGGCGGGCTTCATCAGCGCGCAATGGAACGGCGCGCTGACGGCGAGAGGAATGGCCCGCTTGGCGCCGAGCGCCTTCGCGCGTTCACCAGCCTGCGCAACGGCGTCGGCGTGGCCGGCAATGACCACTTGTCCCGGGGCGTTCAAGTTGGCAGGCGAAACGACGCGGCCGCCCAAGGTGGCCGTCGTCTCCGCGCAGGCACGCGCGACAGCCTCCGCGTCCAGGCCAAGGATCGCGGCCATCGCGCCTTCGCCGACAGGTACGGCTTCCTGCATGTAGCGGCCACGGCGACGCACAGTGCGCAACGCGTCGGCAAAGGAGAATGTTCCCGCGGCGACATGCGCGGCATACTCGCCAAGACTGTGACCGGCGGCAAACGATGGACGGATGCCGCGCGATTCGATCAGGCGCAGCACCGCGACGCTCATCGCCAGAATGGCTGGCTGCGTCTTCTCGGTCATCTGCAGCGACTCTGCAGGCCCCTCGAAGCACATCGAGCTCAGCGATTCGCCCAGCGCCGCATCCGCCGCGGCAAAGGTGTCGCGGCAAACCGGATATGCAGTCGCCAGCGATTTGCCCATGCCGACTTTCTGGGCGCCCTGGCCGGGAAAGACAAACGCGATCATCGAACGTGTCCCTGCGGGGCGCTGGAAGCCACCTGTCGCGACAGCTGGTCGATCAGACCCTGGCTGACGAAACGCGCGGCCATCGCAACGCCGTTCCGGACCGCCTTCGCGGATGAGCGACCATGGCCAACGATGCACAAGCCGTTCAAACCCACGAGCGGCGCGCCGCCGTACTCGGATGAATCGACACGGCGCCGGAACCGCCGAAACGCCTGACGCGAGAGCAGGTATCCGACGCGAGTGCCAAACGTCGACGACAGTTCTTCGTGCAGCAGCGTCTGCACCGCGTCGACAAGGCCTTCGCTAATCTTCAGGGTGACATTCCCGGTAAAGCCGTCACACACGATGACGTCGACGTCCCCGGCATAGACATGCCGTCCTTCGACGTTGCCGATAAACTCGATCGGTGCCGTTTTCAACAGTTGGTGTGCTTCACGCGTCAGATCGTTGCCCTTGCTTTCTTCTTCGCCGACCGATAGCAGTCCAACGCGAGGAGAACGACAGTCGAGCGCCACCCGCGCATACGCGGCGCCCATCATCGCAAACTGCACCAGGTGCTGCGGCCGACACTCCACCGTCGCGCCGGAATCGAGCAGCACCGCCGGCTGCCGGCGGGTGGGAATGATGGTTGCGAGTGCCGGTCGGTCGACACCCGGGAGACGGCCGAATGCGCCGATTGCCGCCATCACCGAGGCACCGGTATGCCCGGCGCTGAAGAGCGCCGAGGCGTCGCCGGCACGTACGGCTTCCGCGGCGAGCCGGACCGATGCGCGCGGCTTCCGCCGCAGCGCGGCCGTCGCCGATTCACTCATGCTGATGGATTCCGGCGTGTGGAGGATGCGAAGATCGAGTGCCGCCGCGCCAGGATGCCGTGAGAGTTCTCCCTCAATCGCGCTCCGATCGCCGACGAGTAGCAATCCGATTTGCAGGTGACGCGCAGCGACGAGAGCGCCGTCAATGATCGTGCCCGGAGCCTCATCGCCGCCCATCGCATCGATGGCAATGCGCATTCAATGCACAGTTGCCAGTTGCCAGTTGCCAGTTCCCAGTCGGAGCCGATAACCAAGGATCCGAAACTGGAGACTGGAAACTGGGAACTGGAAACTAACTCAGACTTCCTCGACCGGACGGACCTGGCGGCCCTTGTAGTAACCGCAATGCGGGCAGACCTGGTGCGGCGCCTTCGATTCGCGGCACTGAGGACAGGTGCCAACCGGCACCGGCTGCAACGCATCATGGGTGCGCCGCTTGGCGGTGCGCGTTTTGGAATGGCGGCGTTTGGGATTCGGCACGACTAATTCTCCTTCTCTCCGTTCAACAAAGCCTTCAGCGGTGCGAGCCGCGGGTCGACGACCCACTTCGGATCGCATCCACAGTTTGCCCGGTTCAAATTGGCGCCGCATTCCGGACAGAGCCCGCGGCACGATTCTGCGCATAGCGGTTTCATCGGCAAGGCCAGTTGAAACTGTTCGCGCAACATTTCGATGACGTCCAACGCCCCCTCGCGATAGTACGCGGTCGTCAGATCGTCTTCGGCGATTTCCCGCTCGGGCTCACCCTGGTTCTGCTCCTGCGGCACGTAGCGAAGCTCGAAACGCGCATCGACCGGCACTTCCATTTCATCGAGGCAACGACCGCATTCCAGCATCAGCCGCGTTACGGCCCGTCCCTGCACCCTGAAGGCACCCGCGCCGGCCCTCTCAACGTCCATCGACACTTCGACAGGACTCGCGACGCGATACCCATCGTCCTGCGGATCGAACGCCGGCGGCTGAAATGTGCGCTCGAAGTGCTCACGTTGGCCGTGCAGCCTGCTGAGGTCGAGGAGCATGTTTGATCCGGGAGCTTCGCCCGCGCGCCCGAGGCGCGTCGAGAAGCTCTACGCGCCTGCAGAGCAGTCGCGCGAACCCGTTATTATCTCATATTTTCTGGGCCAGTCTGGATCCGTGGCCGGAATCCGGGATCCGTTTCGCGGTCGCGAAGACCAGTACCCTTTCCCTTGTCCCTTTTCCCTTGTCCCTTTTAGCGTAGCTCCACCCAGGACTTGGGAATGAACAGCTGCTCGTACAGGCTCACCGCATACCGGTCGGTCATGCCGGCCAGAAAGTCGCGCGCGGCGGCGTCCAGGCCCTCCTCGTCAATCGTCCGTTTGTCGAGAAACTCGGCCGGACGTTCGCGAACCTTTTCCCAGAGCCCGCCGAGGATGCCGCCCGCCTTCTTGAATTCAGCCGTGGCAATCTCGTTTTCATAGACGGCCTCGAAGAGGAAGCTGCGCAGGCCGACGGTCGCGTCGAGAATGCGATCGCTCATCCGGATCTCGCTGAGTCCTCCCTCGAGACTTTGCTCGACGACGTCGGTGACCATGCGGCCGATGCGTTCCGACGAGCTCGCACCGAGGACTTTGACCCGACTCGACGGCAGATCCTCCTCACGCAACAACCCGGCTCTCACCGCATCGTCGATGTCGTGATTCACATACGCGATGATGTCCGCGACGCGCGCGATCTGCCCTTCGACGGTGCTCGCGCGATGCTCCGGATCCGCCCCCACCGGCATGCCGCTCTTCCCCTTCGAGTGTCGCGCAATGCCGTCACGCACTTCCCAGGTGAGGTTCAGACCTGCGCGGTCATTTTCGAGCACGTCGACAATACGCAGGCTCTGTTCGTAGTGGTTGAATCCGCCCGGAATGAGATCGCTGAGGATGCGCTCGCCCGCGTGACCGAACGGCGTGTGTCCCAGATCATGTCCGAGTGCGATCGCTTCGGTGAGTTCTTCGTTCAGCCGCAGCACTTTCGCGATGCTGCGCGCGATCTGCGACACCTCGAGTGTGTGAGTCAGCCGCGTCCGGTAGTGGTCCCCGGTCGGCGCGAAAAAGACCTGGGTTTTGTGTTTCAGCCGGCGGAAGGCCTTGCAATGAATGACGCGGTCGCGATCCCGCTGGAAAGCGGGACGGATCGGATCTTCCACCTCGGGGCGCAGGCGTCCGCGCGTGTCGGCGCTCTTCGCCGCCTGCGGCGCGAGAATCTGCCGCTCGCGTTCCTCGAGTTGTTCACGGATGTTACTCACGGATGTGCCAGTATTGATCGCAGAAAGCTTGTTCCATGCGCTAACGGCCCAACGGCGAACACCTGCGCGATGGTTTGTCCGAGGTCCGCAAAGGTACGCCTGGTCCCGAGGTCGACGCCGGCGCGAACGCCGCGTCCCGTAAGGAACACGGGAACGTGCTCGCGCGCGTGATCGGTGCTTGCGGTCGTTGGATCGTTGCCGTGATCGGCGGTTACCACCAGCAGATCGCGAGGCTGTAAAGCCGAGAACACTTCGCTCAGCCGCGCATCGATTCGCTCCAGGTTGCCGGCATATCCCGCGACGTCGTTGCGGTGGCCGTACTGCGTATCGAAATCGACGAGGTTCGCAAAAATCAATCCGCGATCTGTCGTCGACATGGCGCGAAGCACTTCGTCAATGCCGTGATCGTCATTGACGGTATGCGTCGCCGAGGTGATGCCGCGGCCAGCGAAGAGATCTTCTATCTTGCCGATCGCGACAACCGAAAACGCGGCATCCTTTAGATGATCGAGCAGCGTCGGTGACGGCGGCGTCAACGCGAAGTCTCGACGATTCGGAGTTCTGCGAAACGCTCCTGGTGATCCGATGAAAGGACGGGCGATGACTCGCCCGACGCCCATCCCTTTCCCGGCAAGCTCGTACGCGATTTCACACCATCGATACAGCTCCGGCACGGCGACGACGTCTTCGTGCGCAGCAATCTGGAACACGCTGTCGGCCGACGTGTAGACGATCGGTTTGCCGGTGTCCATGTGCTCGACACCCAGTTCGTCGATGATCGCGGTGCCGCTGGCCGCCCTGTTGGCAAGCGTGCCGCGGCCGATTCGCCGCTCGAATTCGTCCATCAACTCGCGAGGAAAGCCATTCGGAAAAACTGGAAAGGCACGATCGAGAATGAGGCCCGTCAGCTCCCAATGACCGGTAACCGAATCCTTCCCCGGCGAGGCTTCAGCCATCCGGCCGAACGCCCCGATCGGATCGGGCTCGACGGCGAGACGATTAACCGTAGAGACTTGCGCCAGGCCAAGTTGACGGAGGTGAGGAACCGAGAGCGGGATCCGGCGCGAGATGTTGCCAAGCGTGTCGCTGCCCGTATCGCCATAATCGGCAGCATCGGGCAGTTCGCCGCATCCGACGCTGTCGAACACGATCAAAATGACGCGGTCAAAAACCGCCGGCGCGCTCAATCAGGATTCGTGCGAGGAGTAGTAGTTGCTCATCGGCCGCGGCGATCGAATGGCGGCGATGGCGTGCTTGAAAATCATGTGATCGGCGCCGCTGTGCTCGACGATGACGGCAAACCGATCGAAGTTCTTGACGCGCCCCTCCAAATCAGTGCCATCCATCAGACGGATGTGCACCGCTAGCTTTTCTCGCCGCGCGTAGTTCAGGAACACGTCCTGAATATTGGGCTGAGCGGAGGCTGGTTTGGACTCACGAGTAGTCGGCATCGCGGCGAATCTCCTCAGCCGCGAGGATGCGGGCGACCTCCTCTTTTGTCGTCTCGCGTTCGCCAGCGGCGTGAATCCACTGTAGATTAGGCTCTTTCCTGAACCAGATCAACTGCCGCCGGGAATACTTGCGATTCTCCCGGACGATGAGTTCCCGCGTGGCCGCCTCGTCACGCACCCCGTGCAAATGCTCGAGCGCCTGCCGGTAGACGAGCCCCGTAAACGGATGCGCCGTCTCCGGGATCCCTGACGCCAGAATTCCCCGAATCTCGTCGAGAAGCCCGTGCCTGAACTGGGCGTCGACACGTGCCGCGACGCGCCGCGCCGTCTCGTCGGGATCGATTTGCAGGGCAAACGCAACCACTTCGTAATCAGGAATCGGCGATTGGGTGTCGGCGAAATGCACGGTCAACGGACGGCCTGTGAGGAAGTAGACCTCGAGTGCCCGAATCAGCCGTTTTTGGTCGCGCGGGTGAATCCGGAGAGCGGACTCCGGATCGATTCGGCTGAGCAATGTATGCAAACGTTCAGGGCCTCGACGATAGGCAATCCATTCCAAGCGTTGGCGCAACCCGCTGTCGCGCGCCGGTCCGGGAAAGAACCCGCGTGTCAGCGCCCGATAGTAAAGGCCCGTTCCTCCCACGACGATCGGCAGCTTGCCACGCGCCGTGATGTCGCGGACCGCGGCCCCCGCGTCGCGCGCATACCGCGCCGCAGAGTACTCCTCTGTTGGCTCTGCGACGTCGATGAGATGATGCGGGATATTCTGTCGCTGAGCGATCGGGACCTTGTCGGTGCCGATGTCAAAGCGTCTATAGACGGCTGTTGAATCACAGCTGACGATCTCGCCATTCAGGAGGTGCGCGAGCGCAATCCCCAGTGCGCTCTTGCCGGTTGCCGTGGGACCGACAATCGCGACGACCCGTGGCCGTGACATCAGCGTCCGAGAATGGCCCTACCGAGTGCCAATACGATGAGCGCGGCCAGCATCAGCAGCAGGCCGATCTGCTGCGTTCGCGTCGGCTGGATCATTGTCCGGGGTTTTCGTTGAAGTAAAACGTGACCGTGAAGAATGCGCGATCGTCGGGATACTCAGGTGGCAACGGATACGTCGGATTGGACGCGACCAGCGCGCCATAGGCTGAGTTGTTGAAGGCTCCCACGTCGGACGGCCGCAAGACCTTGAGTTCGGAAATCCGTCCGTCCTTCCCGACGTAGAAGGTGATCACCACGTGTCCCTTCTGAAACATCGCCGATTCGGGCACGAACCAGTTCCTGCGAATCTGCGCAACGAAACGCCGCAGCCAGGGTCCAAACTCGACTCCTTTGCTGTCGAACTGGATTGACGCCCCGGAATCCTGATCCCCACCACCTTGAAGATTCACGTACGAATCTTTTGAGGCGTACTTCTGTACGTTGCGAATCGCGTCGGCAAGAATACCCGCCGATGGTCCGCGCTGCTGCTGCTGCGGCAACTCAACACCTTTGGGCTCGACAGCAGCGGGAGAGTCGGGCAGCCGAATCGCCTGGTTGTCCGCTTCAGATGGTTTCGGTTGCGGTTGAATTGCCGTCTCGGCGCGTTGCTGCGGCGTTGGCGCCGCGCCTTCGACACGTTCGGACGTGTTTCCGCGCGAGAAAGGCATCGTGTTGGTTGGTTTCGGAGCGCGTTCGACCGTCCGGGCTCTTCGATCGAGGTCCGACAGATCGGCGCGTGGCTTGGGCTGGGGTGTTTGTAGATCCACACGCGGTTGCACGAAAACGAACCGCGCGCTTTCGCGCTGGCGCTGTTCTTCGGCGAGTTTTGCGAGCTCCTGCTCCCGCTTGGCCTCCCACGCCTGGACGAAAGCCAAGTGCGGCCACGCAAGCAGGAGGATGACGACCAAGAGGTAAAAGACAAGCGTAAGCAACCCGACTTCGAGGCGCGTCAGCGACCGAGGCAACCTCGGGGTGTCCGGATGGTAATCCTCGAAGTTGAAGTACATCAGGGATTTAACGATTATAACAGCTACCGCTGGACGACCCGGTCTTGAACAGCATCCGCAATGTCAACGGTCGAGCTTCTGAACCCAAAACCCAAAACTAGAACGTAACAAACTCAAAAGCAAAAACTAACCTCGTTCCGCCGTAAACAGATAGACGATGCCAAAGGTGAGCGGGACGGCACGGACCTGTGAAAAACCTGTGGCAGCGAGCATGCGCGAGAACTCTGATGGCGGCGGAAAGGCACCGACCGAGGCAGGAAGGTACGAGTAGGCGCTTTGGTGTCTCGAAATCAGGCGGCCAACGAGTGGCAGCAGGTAACGGAAATACCACGAATACAACGTTCGAATCCCTGGAATTCGAGGCTCACCGAATTCAAGGATTGCAAGGCGTCCTCCCGGGCGAATCACGCGCGCGAGCTCTGCGAGGGCGCGCTGTGGCTCCGCGACGTTCCTGATCCCGAATGCAATCGTGGCGGCATCGCACGAGCCATCAGGGAGCGGAATACAAGTCGCGTCACCGCGAACCAGACGAATGCGGCGGTCGAGCGACGCGCCACTCACTTTCGTCCGTGCGAGTCGCAGCATCTCGCTGGCGAAATCAACCCCGACGACCGTCGCGCTATTTACGCGATGGACGATCGCGATCGCGAGATCACCCGTGCCGGTGCACAGATCGAGCACACGCGCACCCGACGCGAGCGACAACGCATCGACCGCCCGATCGCGCCACCCGCGATCCATGCCTGCGCTGAGTACGTGATTGAGAAGGTCGTAACGAGGCGCAATCGCATCGAACATGTTCGCGATGCGCGCGGGGTTTTTGTCGGGTACTACCCTTTCCATGCTGGATAAAGCTGATGCTCGAATCCAAACGCGCTCAGAATCTTCCCGGCCATGAAATCGGCCAGGTCGTCGAGCGTATGCGGCATTTGGTAGAACGCCGGCATCGCCGGCATCACCATGGCCCCTGCTTCGGCGCACAGCACCATGTTCTTCAGTTGCGGGAGGCTCATCGGCGTCTCTCTTGGGACGATGACGAGGGACCGCCGCTCCTTGAGCATGACGTCGGCGGCGCGCTCGACAAGGTTCCGCGAGAGGCCGTGCGCGATACCCGCCAAGGTCTTCATCGAGCAGGGGACGACGACCATTCCTTCACAGCCCTGGCTGCCGCTCGCGATCTTTGCCCCAAGATCTTTATTGCTATACAACGTCGTCGAGCCGTTGCGCACATCACTGCCGTATTTAGAGGCGAGATATTCTGTGAGCCGATCGACAGCCGCGGTGTCGCCGAGTTCGTCCCGCAACAATCGCCGCCCGTAATCCGACACGACAAGTTCAACGTGACATCCTCGCTCCAGCAACGCGGCCAGCGTTCGCACCGCATAAAGCGCGCCGCTGGCGCCAGTAATCGCAACGACGATGGAGCGGCGCGAGGAGCGATCGTCAGTGGACATACATGGCAGCCGCCGTCGCTGCGAGGTACAAAAGACCGACGTATCCGTTCAAGTCAAACGCCCGTTTGACCTGCGACAAGTCGTCGGCGCGGACGAGCGATTGCTCGTAGGCAAGTAGAACGGCGACTCCGGCCACTCCGACAAGATAAATCGGACCGAGCCGGGCAATCGGCCCAAGCGCCGCGAGGCACAGCACGGTGATCACGTGCATCACGCGCGAGATGACGAGCGACCGCGCGATGCCAAAGTGAACCGGTATCGAACGCAACCCGTGTGCGCGATCGAAGTCCAAATCCTGGCAGGCATACAACACATCAAAGCCGCCCACCCAGGTGCCGATTGCTGCGGCCAGCAGCCACGGTTC
>Ga0075421_100005497_pt1 | contig 15340 bp, 13 predicted proteins | sample SoiMetdeltSBSDD5_FD_75292 | JGI IMG/M metagenome (GOLD analysis project Ga0075421, IMG submission 75292) | Bulk soil microbial communities from a Populus tree surrounding site in Tennessee, USA - Soil MetaG P. deltoides SBSDD5 | ecosystem: Environmental > Terrestrial > Soil > Tree plantation...
CGGCGATCTGCCCGACAGCGCCCGCCAGCTCGCCAATGATCCGGCGGTTCAGGCATTGGCCGAAAAGCTCGCGGCGCGGCGCACGACGATGGAGGAGGCCGATGCCGACATCAAGTCCTTTGCCAGAGAGGCCGGCGCCAATCGCGACGGCATGTTGCAAGGGCTGTTCCTCGCGCTGTTCGACCGGATGAAGGGCGAACGCAGCGAGGTGATGGCCGGGATCGAGCGCTATGGTCGGCACCAGATCGATCTCGCCGCCAAGGTCAAGGCCGAGCAGCAGGAGCTCGACCGCATGCGCAACGATCCCAAGGCCGACCAGGCCAAGCTCGCCAGCGCCAATGACCAGCATGTCTGGAACCTGCGGGTGTTCGAAGAACGCCAGAAATCGCTGAGCTTCGTCTGCGAGGTGCCGACCATCATCGAGCGGCGCCTGTTCGCGCTTGCCCGTCTGATCCAGAGGGAGCTGGGGAAGGGGCAGTAGGCAGTGGCTATTGGCTGGATCGCTGCCAGATCCAATAGGCAGCGACGATGATCAGCGAGCCAACAAAGGCGGCGACGACATCCCGCAGCGAGATCGTTATGTTGTCGAGGGCCGGGAACAGCCCGAACAGGCGGAACAGGACGCCGCCGACAAGGGCGCCGGCGAGGCCGACGACCACGTTCCATCCGAGGCCAAAGCCCCGGCGCTCGAAGGTCATCATGATGCCGGCAAGGCTTCCGCCGATCAGGCCCACGACGATCCAGACGATGACTTGAGCAAGTGTCGGCATCTCCATCGCGCAATCCTCTCGCCCGCAACGCAAACGACAATACTGCGTTGATGGCGATCAATGAAGAGGCAGTAAGAAAACAGGCAGTAGGCAGCAGGCACGGCCCACGAACCAATGCCTGATGTATGATGCCTAATGCCTCCCCTTGAACCGCTCGGCGAGACGCGAGGCTGCGTCCGGCCATGCCTCGAAAGCGTGCTCGCGGCGGAGGTCCTCGATGCCTGAGAGGGTGAAGGAGCGTGGCGTGGCAAGCTCCGAGACGAGCTGAGCCGGCGAGGCATCGGTCCGTTCACGAATGATCGTCGCGGCGGCTCTGGTCATCTGCGCGACCAGGAGCCGCGCGGCGGCGGGATCGAGCCCCTGCGACTCGGTCCAGGCGATCATCTGGGCGATGAGCTCGTGAAGCCAACCGAAATAGCAGGCGATCACCGAGCCCGGAGCGAATTGCGCGTCCGCGGCGAGCGCGATCACCGGGCCGCATGGCTCGAGCAGAGCCCGGCAAGTGGCGTCGTCGGGGAAGAGCAGCGTCGGGCTCTCGCCAAAGGCCGCAGCGACGACCGGCATTGCCATGACCAGCCTTGCCGGCGCTATCACCGACCGCAGGGCCGTGGCGGACACGCCGGCGCAGAAGCTCAGCACGATCTGATCGCTCCGCAGGGCGAGCGGCTGCATCGCCTCGATGGCATGGAACGGCCGAACGGCCAGGATCACCAGCTCGCTGCGATCGACGATCGCCTGGTTCGGGTCGACGATCTCGAGACCGAAGCGGCGTGACAGGTCGGCAGCGATCTCGCGATTGCGCGCCGACAGCAGGAAACCGGCATCGGCCTTCACCAGGGCCGGCAGCACGTGCTGAATCAAATGACCGACGCCGATGATGCCGCAGCTTATCGTCCGTGCACGCATTGCGATTTCTGCTGTCAGCCAGCCAGCTTGCGCAGCGGCTTTGCCGGGTGCCGGTCGTAGCCATAGCGCTCGTCGAGGCCGAGCGCAGCGATGATGCCGAGACCGGCGGCCAGCGCGCGCTCATCGAGCCCGCTCAGCGGGCGCCGCAGATCGCCGGCCGGCATTCCGAGTGCCCGCATCAAGGATTTGACGGCTACCGGATTGACGGCCGAGTAGGTGAAGTGAAGGAGCGGGAGCAGGCGCAGATAGGTCTCGCGGAAGGCCTGCGCCTGACCCTCGCCCGCCCATGGCCGCGACATCAGAGCCATCTCGGCGGGCGCCAGATTGCCGGTCATGTTCGCCGTCCCGTGGCCGCCCAATGCCATGGTCGGCACGACGAGCCCGAGATTGGGGCTGTCGCAGCACATGACCGATATATCGGGTCGCGCCGCCAGGATCTGGGCGACTTGCGCGACACGCGTGGTCGATTCCTTGTGCACCACGAAATTGGGGTGCTTGAACAGGCGCAAGAGCGCATCCGCCGGAAGATCGGTCTTGACACGCGGCGGGTTGTTGTAGACGCCGAGCGGGAGATCGGTCGCATCGGCGATCTCCAGGAAGTAGCGCTCGATATCGGACTCGCTGGCGGCGATGTAGGATGGGGCAGCGAGGATCGCACCATCGGCGCCCTCGCTGCGCGCGAATTTCACCATCGCGATCGTCTCGGCGGTGTTGTTGGCGGTGCAGCCGTAGAAGAACCTCATTGCACTGCGCCGCATCTTCACCGTCTGGCGAATGACGTCATGGCGCTCATCGCGCGACAGCAGGCTGACCTCGCCGGTCGAGCCGAGGATCAGCACCGCGGCGGTTCCATGCTCCTCCTGAAAGGCGAGATTGGTGCGGAACCCTTCGTAGTCGACGGTCCCGTCGCGGTTGAACGGGGTGATGACGGCAACGAAGGAGCCTTCAATGCGGAGCTTTGCCATGAGCCTTGGACCCTGTTGTAGATTCACCTGCCATATTCGGCGGGCGCAATCGCCGAACGCAGCCAATTGATCAGTGTAACGATATCGAAAACCGGCAGTCGGAAGCGACGCGCAAGGGCCGCCGAGAAGGTTGGAAGATTGGCGCATTCGAGCACCAGCGCCCCGACCTCCGGATGGCGGCCGAGAAAGGTCGCCACCACCTCCTCGATCTCGACGCCGAGCGCGTCGCGCTCGGGCGTGTCGGAGCGGCGAATATAGCCGTGGAAGCGTCCCTCCGGCGGGAGCCCGGCGATCGGCGTGTCGGCCGCGGCACCGGCGGCGGCGAGAATGTCGGGCGTGAGCCGCGCCTGATCGAAGGTGACGATGCCGGCGCGCCGCCCCGGTGGCAGCAGGCGCTCGACACTCGGCACCTGCAGCAGCGAGGAGGTGGCGACGGGGACATCGAGGCTCGCCGCCATTGTCCGTTGATGAATTGCCAGGAAGCCGCAGGTGGTGGTGATCGCAGCGACGCGATCGTGCTCGATCATCTCCCGGGCGGCAGTGATGAAGGCGCTCTCCAGCCCGCGCGCTCCGCGGTCGACGACGGCCGCCACGCTCGCCCCCTTGACCACGCCGATGCGGACCGGAAACGGCCATGTTGCCGGATTGCCGGCATCGCCGGGAAGCCGGGCAAATTGGGTATCGAGCATCAGAATGCCAGTCGGCCGGCCATGCATGTCGATCGCCTGCTTGACCTGAAATCGGCCCCGAACCTACCGTCTTCAGGCTCCGGGTTGAAGAGGGTCGCATGGCGATCGAATGCGATTACGTGATTGTGGGCGGCGGCTCGGCGGGTTGCGTCCTCGCCAATCGCCTGAGTGCCGATGGCAGGTCCAGAGTGGTGCTGGTCGAGGCGGGTCGCGACACCCCGCCGGGCCGGGTCGAGCCGGAGATCCTCGACAGCTATCCGCGCATCGCCTATTTCAACCCGCGGAACATCTGGGCCGATCTCAGGGTGAGCCTGACGCCGGTGCCGCATAATGCGCCCGATACGGCCCTGCCGCCGCGCCGCTACGAGCAGGCAAGGCTGATGGGCGGAGGTTCCAGCCTCAACGACATGCAGGCCAACCGCGGCATCCCGGACGATTACGACGAGTGGGCGGCGTCGGGTGTCCAAGGGTGGGGCTGGCAGGATGTGCTCCCCTATTTCATCCGGATGGAGCGGGATCTCGATTTCGCAGGTCCCATGCATGGGCGCAGCGGGCCGCTGCCCATCCGGCGCATAGCGGCGGAGATTTGGCCTGGCTTCTCGCGGGCAGCGGCGGCGGCCTGCGCCGAGCTGGGCTTCGCCGCGATCGCCGACCAGAACGGCGAATTCGGCCCCGGCTATTTCCCGGTGGCGATCTCCAACGTGAACGATCAGCGGGTGTCCTCGGCGATCGCCTATCTCGACGAGACCACGCGTCGGCGGAGCAATCTCACCATTCTTCCGCACAGCCAGGTCACCAAAGTTCTGTTCGAGGGGCGCGAAGCCACCGGCGTGCAATTGATGAGGGACGGAGTCGCCGAGACCATCACGGCGCGGGAAATCATTCTCGCCGCCGGGGCGCTGCACTCGCCGGCCTTTCTGCTGCGTGCCGGGATCGGACCGGCCGAAAAGCTCAGCCGCCTCGGCATTGCGCCGTTGGTCGACCGCGCAGGCGTGGGGAGGAATCTGCAGGAGCATCCGGCGATCTCGATCTCGACGGTGATGGCCGTGACAGCGCGGCTGCCACGCTCGCTGCGTCGGCACATTCACCTTGGTCTTCGCTATTCGTCGGGGCTGTCGGATGCGCTGCCTTGCGACATGTATCTCGTGGCGATGGCGAAGACCGGTTGGCACCCGGTCGGCGAGCAGATCGGCGCGCTGATGACATGGGTCAACAAGCCCTATTCGCGCGGCCGCGTCGGGCTCAGAACGGCATCGCCGCTCGACGAGCCGGAGGTTCAATTCGCGCTGCTTGGCGATGAGCGCGATTATGAGAAGTTGCGGTTGGGATTCCTGTTGGTCGCGCGCCTCTATGCAACCAGCGCAATGCAGGGTATCGCCCACTGCCCATTCCCGACGAGCTACAGCGAAAGGCTGCGCGATCTGGGAATCGTGAGCGCCAAGAATCGGGTGCTGACGACAATTCTGTCGCGTCTGCTCGATGGTCCGCAATGGCTGCGGCGGCGGCTGATCGATGGGTTGGTCACGGAGGATCTGCCACTGGCCGAGCTCCTGCGCGACAACCGTGCGTTGGAACAGTTCATTCGCTCCAAGGTTCATGGGATCTGGCACGCCAGCGGCACCTGCCGCATGGGTGCGGCAAGCGATCCGGAGGCTGTCGTCGACTCGCATGGCCGTGTCATCGGTGTTCGGGGCTTGCGCGTCGTCGATGCGTCGGTCATGCCCTGGATTCCGCGGGCGAACACCAACCTTCCCACCATGATGATCGCCGAGAAGATGAGCGACCACATACTGCGGTGAATCGATAGCGAAAAAATGGAGGACAATGCATGTCACGGCACATTCTCTTCTGCTTGGGATTGATCCTGGCAGTCCCGTCGGCACAGGCCGCGGACTCAGCCAAGGCCGACATCCGATCGGCGGATGGCACGGCGATCGGCAGCGCCACGCTTGCCGATACGCCAAAAGGTGTCCTGATCACGCTTTCTCTGAAGGGAGCGCCCGAGGGTGTTCACGCCTTCCATGTCCATGAGGTCGGCAAGTGCGAGCCGCCCTTCAAATCGGCTGGCGCTCATTTCAATCCGGACCACAAGAAGCACGGTTTCGTGGCCGAGGGTCCGCATGCCGGCGACATGCCCAATCTGCACATTCCGGCCGGTGGCGGTCTCGAGCAGGAAGTGCTCAATCCAAACCTCTCGGTCGCCGGCATGCTCGACAGTGACGGGTCGGCGGTGATCCTGCATGCCAAGGCCGACGACTATAAGAGCGATCCCGCCGGCAATGCCGGTGACCGGGTGGCCTGCGGCGTCGTCGAGAAGGCCAGTCCGTGATGTCAGCGATCGAGCGACACCGTGGCTGCCGAGGCCTCGGGCGGCACGCGATCGCTTAACGCGGATTTGGCGGCGGGCACGAACAGGCCCTGGACCAGCTCGCGCATCACCGGCTCGATCGCTGCCGAATCGGATCGCGCGGCAAGGGTGCGGATCAGCGCATCGACTTCTTTGCGGCAGCTCTCCTCGGTGGCGCGGATGAGCAGGGTCGAAAGGCTCGCCTCCTTGTCGCGATCGGCTTCGCGTTCGGCATAGGCGACCAGGCAGTTGCGGAGGCTCTTAACGGTTGCATCGCCTTTGATCCGCTTCCACGAGGCGGCTGACTTCAGCCGGGCGGATTGCGCGATCTTGGCAGGCGCCTGATTGCCTACCGGCTTCCGCAAGCGGGGTTGCGGCTTGGCGGCCGGCTCGGCGGTGACGTTGGCAGCCTTGTCGATCTCGGGACTAACAGTTGGGCGTGGCGTCGGCCGAGGGGTGTCGCGTCGCCAGAACCAGTCCGTCATTCCGCCGGGCTTCCCGAAATTGGTCTGAGCCGGCGGATCAGGGTAGTTCGGAAATTGTTGTGCCGTGACAGGGGTGGGGAAGGTCAGGCATCCGCCAAGGACGAAAAGCGCAAAACAGGCTGGATGACGCCCGTGCATGGTCGTAACCGCTGTGTTGGTGGAGCACGCGCAACGACGCTACTGACCTCGCCCCGAGCTTGACCGGTGACCGGGGCGGCAAGATGGCGAGCCCCGGGTCTGGCTCGGGTCCTGTGGAAAAAGGGCAGGGGCTGGTGTCGGGCCGCAAGGTGCAGCACGATGCCAAGGCCTTGATGCAATTGCTCATCTTCCGCCGATGCGACACTGGGATGGGTCTGGGTGCTGGGCTGAGCCTTGTCCTTATGAGATTCTTATACGGCGGTTCGTTCTCTCCTCTCGAACCTTTATGTCGGCAGCGATAGCTACTGCTCGCTTTCAACGCGGCAGCCGCCGCAAGCCGAGGAGTCTTTCCGATGCTCGACATCGTCATGCTGGCCTTGGGGCTTGGCTTCTTCGCCTTGTCCATCGGCTACGCCCATCTTTGCGACCGGCTCTAGAGGAGGCAACCATGGCCTTCGAACATGTGCTGGCCGGCCTCGTGACGACAGGGCTCCTGGTCTACCTCACCTATGCGCTGGTGCGCCCCGAGCGATTCTAGGAGAGCGCTGTCATGACCATCAATGGCTGGATTCAAATCGCCATCTATTGCGCCATCGTGCTCGCGCTGGTGCAGCCACTCGGTGCTTTCATGACGAAGGTCTTCAATGGCGAGCGGACCTTCCTGTCACCGATTCTGCGACCCGTCGAGGTTGGGCTCTACCGGCTCTGCGGCGTCGAGGAGACCCGCGAGCAGGATTGGCTGACCTACACCATCGCAATGCTGCTGTTCCATATCGGCGGCTTCGTCTTCCTCTATGCGCTGCTGCGGCTGCAGGGCATCCTGCCGTTCAATCCGCAAGGGATGACCGCCGTGCCGGAGGCGCTCTCCTTCAACACCTCGGTCAGCTTCGTCAGCAACACCAACTGGCAGAATTACGGGGGCGAGAGCACGCTCTCCTATCTCGTGCAGATGCTCGGCCTGACGCATCAGAACTTCCTGTCGGCGGCTACCGGCATTGCGCTCGCGGTCGCGCTGATCCGCGGCTTTGCCCGGGCTTCGGTCCGGACCGTCGGCAATTTCTGGGTCGATCTCACGCGAACCACGCTTTACGTGCTGCTGCCGATCTGCATTGTCGGCACGGTGGCGCTGGTGGCGCTCGGGGTACCGCAGAATCTGGAGCCCTATGTCGAGGCGACGACGCTCGAGGGAGCCAAGCAGTTCATCGCGCAGGGCCCCGTCGCCTCGCAGATGATGATCAAGCATCTCGGCACCAATGGCGGCGGCTTCTTCAATGCCAATGCGGCGCATCCCTATGAAAGCCCGAACGCGATCACCAATCTCATCCACATGGTGGCGATCTTCGCGATCGGCGCGGCGCTGACCAATGTGTTCGGCCGCATGGTGGGCAATCAGCGGCAGGGCTGGGCGATCCTCGGCGCCATGGCGGTTCTCTTCATCGCCGGCGTCACGGTGACCTATTGGGCGGAAGCTTCGGGCACCAGCGCGCTCAATGCGCTTGGCCTCAGCGGCGGCAACATGGAGGGCAAGGAGGTGCGCTTCGGCATTCCGCTGTCGGCGCTCTTTGCCGTCGTCACCACCGCCGCCTCCTGCGGCGCCGTCAATGCGATGCATGACTCCTTCACCGCGCTCGGCGGCATGATCCCGCTCATCAACATCCAGCTCGGCGAGATCATTGTCGGCGGCGTCGGTGCCGGCCTTTACGGCATGCTGCTGTTCGTAATCCTGACGATTTTCGTCGCGGGGCTGATGGTCGGGCGCACGCCGGAATATGTCGGCAAGAAGATCGAGGCCAAGGAAGTCAAGATGGCGATGCTCGCCGTGCTGATCCTGCCGCTCATGTATCTCGGCTGGACAGCGGTGGCGACGGTGGTCCCCTCGGCGGTCGCTTCGATCGCCAATCCGGGGCCGCATGGCTTCACCGAGATCCTTTATGCCTATGTTTCGCAGACCGGCAATAACGGCTCGGCCTTTGCGGGCCTGACCGGCAACACGCCGTTCTACAACATCACCGGCGGCATCGCGATGCTGGTCGGGCGGTTCATCATGATCGTTCCGACAATGGCCATCGCCGGCTCGCTGGCAGCGAAGAAAACGGTTCCACCGTCCGCCGGCACCTTCCCGACCACGGGCGGCCTGTTCATCGGCCTCCTCGTCGGGGTGATCCTGATCGTCGGCGGTCTGACCTTCTTCCCGGCGCTGGCGCTCGGCCCCATCGTCGAGCACCTGGCGATGATCAACGGCACCCTCTACTGAGCGGCTTCAAGTGGAGTTCATTCAATGAGTGACACAACGCTTCGCCAACGCATCCCGGCCTCGGCCATGCTTGATCCAAAGATCGTGTGGCCGGCGGCGGGCTCGGCCTTCGTCAAGCTCGATCCACGGCTGATGGCCAAGAACCCGGTCATGTTCGCGGTGGAGGTGGCGGCCGCGCTCACGACGGTCCTGTTCATCCGCGATCTCTTCACCGGCGCCGATCACCTCGGCTTCACCTTCCAGATCATTCTGTGGCTGTGGGTCACGGTGATCTTCGCCAATTTTGCCGAGGCGGTTGCCGAAGGGCGCGGCAAGGCACAGGCCGCCGCCCTGCGCCAGACCCGGGAGAAGCTGTTCGCCAAGCTCATCACCGACGAGCCGAAGAACGTCTACATCCCGATCAACGCGCTCGAGCTGTCGCCCGGCCAGCTCGTGCTGGTCGAAGCGGGCGACCTCATCCCGTCCGACGGCGAAGTCGTCGAGGGCGTCGCCTCGGTCAACGAGGCGGCGATCACCGGCGAGTCGGCGCCGGTGATCCGCGAGGCCGGCGGCGACCGCTCGGCGGTGACCGGCGGCACCCAGGTGCTGTCGGACTGGATCAAGGTCAGGATCACCGCGGCGCCCGGCTCGACCTTTCTCGACCGGATGATCGCGCTGGTCGAAGGCGCCGAGCGCCAGAAGACGCCGAACGAGATCGCGCTCAACATCCTGCTCGCGGGGCTCACCATCATCTTCGTCTTCGCCACGGCGACCATTCCGAGCTTTGCCGCCTATGCCCATGGCGCCATTCCGATCGTAGTGATCGTGGCTCTGTTCGTGACCCTCATTCCGACGACGATCGGCGCGCTGCTGTCGGCGATCGGCATTGCCGGCATGGATCGCCTGGTCAGGTTCAACGTGCTTGCCACGTCGGGGCGCGCGGTCGAGGCGGCAGGCGATGTCGACACGCTGCTGCTCGACAAGACCGGCACGATCACGCTCGGCAATCGGCAGGCGACGGAGTTCAAGCCGGTCAAGGGCGTCAGCGAACGGGAGCTGGCGGAGGCAGCACAGCTCGCCTCGCTGGCCGACGAGACGCCGGAGGGCCGCTCGATCGTGGTTTTGGCGAAGGAGAAATATGGGTTGAGGGGACGCGATCTCGCCGAGCTCGATGCCAGCTTCATACCGTTTACTGCCCAGAGCCGGATGAGTGGTGTGGAAGTCGGCGGATCGTCGGTCCGGAAGGGCGCGGTCGATGCGGTCCTCGCTTATGCAAGCAACCTGCCGAGGGCCGAAGGTGGTGGCGAAGCAGCGCGCGAGGTCAAGGCGATTTCCGAGACCATCGCCAAGGCCGGCGGCACACCGCTTGCCGTCGTCAGGAACGGCAAGCCGCTCGGCGTCATCCATCTCAAGGATGTGGTGAAGGGCGGCATTCGCGAGCGCTTCGCGGAGCTCCGCCGCATGGGCATCCGCACCGTCATGATCACCGGCGACAACCCGATGACCGCCGCGGCCATCGCCGCCGAGGCGGGGGTCGACGATTTTCTTGCCCAGGCGACGCCCGAGGAAAAGCTCAAGCTCATTCGCCGGGAGCAGGCCGGCGGCAAGCTCGTGGCGATGGCCGGTGATGGCACCAACGACGCGCCAGCCTTGGCCCAGGCCGATGTCGGTGTGGCGATGAACACCGGCACCCAGGCGGCGCGCGAGGCAGGCAACATGGTCGACCTCGATTCCAATCCGACCAAGCTCATCGAGATCGTCGAGATCGGCAAGCAGCTGCTGATGACCCGCGGTGCGCTGACGACCTTCTCGATCGCCAATGATGTCGCGAAGTATTTCGCCATCATCCCGGCGATGTTCCTCGCCTTCTACCCGCAGCTGCAGGCGCTGAACGTCATGCGGCTGGCCACGCCCGAAAGCGCGATCCTGTCGGCGATCATCTTCAACGCCCTGGTCATCGTGGCGCTGATCCCGCTGGCTCTCAAAGGGGTGAAGTACCGGCCGATCGGTGCGGGCCCGCTGCTCAGGCGCAACCTGCTGATCTATGGCGTTGGCGGCATCATCGTCCCGTTCGTCGGCATAAAGGCGATCGACCTTGCGATCGGCGCCCTGGGCCTCGCGTAAACTCGGGTAAAGGAGATCCGATATGATGAATGAGATTCGCCCGGCCATCATGATGCTGTTCGTGCTGACGCTGATCACCGGCCTCGCCTATCCGCTGGCGATGACCGGCATCGCCGAAACGCTGTTCCCCAAGAATGCCGGCGGCAGCCTGATCGAGCGCGACGGCAAAGTCGTCGGTTCGGCGCTGATCGGCCAGGAATTCAAGAGCGACCGCTACTTCCATGGCCGCCCGTCGGCCACGCTTGGGCCGGACCCGGCCGATCCGTCGAAATCGGTGGTCCAGCCCTATAATGCGGCGAATTCCATGGGGTCGAACCTGGGGCCGACCAACAGGGCGCTGGCGACCCGTGTCGAGGAGGACGTAAACCGACTGAAGCAGGAGAACCCCAATATGCCGGTGCCGATCGATCTGGTGACGACGACGGCCAGCGGTCTCGATCCGGACATCTCGCCGGAGGCCGCGTTCTTCCAGGTACCGCGCATCGCCAAGGCGCGCGGCCTTTCGGAGGAGCGGGTGCGCCAGCTCATCGAGGCGCATGTCGAGCAGCGTATCCTGGGCGTGCTGGGGGAGCCGCGAGTCAATGTGCTGCAGCTGAACCTGGCGCTCGATCAGGTGACGAGTTGACAAGAAATCCGGTTTCGCAAACTGTCGAGGGCGATGGCTGAGAACCGCCGAAACCTTGACAAGCGACCATCGCCCGAGGCGCTTCTGGAGAACGCCCAGCGAGAGGCACAGGGCCGGCTGAAGATCTTTCTCGGGGCGGCACCGGGAGTCGGCAAGACCTATGAGATGCTGCAATCGGCCCGTGCCAAGCGCCAGGAGGGGGTGGACATCGTCGTCGGGCTCGTCGAGACCCATGGACGCAAGGAAACGCAGGCGCTGCTCGAGGGTCTCGAGGTCATTCCGCGGCGCCGGGTCGACTATAAGGGCGCAACGCTCGAGGAGATGGATCTCGATGCCATCCTTCGCCGGCATCCCGAGATCGTTCTGGTCGATGAGTTGGCTCACACCAATGCTCCCGGCAGCCGCCATCCGAAGCGTTTTCGCGATGTCGAGGAACTGCTGGCCGCCGGGATCGACGTCTACACAACGGTCAACATCCAGCACATCGAGAGCCTGAACGACGTCGTGGCGCAGATCACCTCGGTCAGGGTTCGCGAGACCGTGCCCGACTCGATCATCGACCGCGCCGACGATATCGAGGTCATCGACATCACGCCCGACGATCTGATCCAGCGGCTCAAGGAAGGCAAGGTCTATGTGCCGCAGACGGCGCGGCGGGCGCTCGATCACTATTTCTCGCCGGGCAATCTGACGGCGCTTCGGGAGCTGGCGCTGCGGCGGACCGCACAGCGGGTCGACGAGCAGCTGCTGTCGCACATGCAGGCCCATGCCATCCCCGGACCATGGCCCGCCGGCGACCGGGTGATGGTGTGCATCGATGAGGGGCCGGGCGGGGCAGCGCTCGTCCGCTACACCCGTCGCATGGCCGATCGGCTGCGGGCGCCGTGGACGGTTTTTCACGTCGAGACCACGCGGTCGCTGCGGTTCAGCGAGGAAGAACGCAACCGGATATCGGACACGCTGCGACTGGCGCAGCAGCTCGGCGGCGAGACGGCGATCGTCCCCGGTCACGATGCGGTGGAAGAGATCATGCGTTATGCGGAGGCCAACAATGTCTGCCATATCGTCATCGGCAAATCGAGAAAGTCGCGCATTGCCGAGCTCCTCCATGGGTCGGTCACTCATGAGCTGATGCGGCGGGCGGGGGTGATCAGTGTGCATGTGGTGGCGCCGCGCGATCTCGATACTACGCCATCGAACAAGACGGCAGCGCGACCCGAATCACGGAACGCCGACATTCTGCCCTATGCCTGGAGCACCGCCTTCGTCGCGCTGGCTCTCGGCTGCGGAATGATCCTCGACGAGATTCTGGCGGTGCAGAGCGTCGCGCTCGTGTTTTTGACAGCGGTGCTGGCGAGCGCCATCACCTACGGGCTGTGGCCGGCGCTCTATACCTCGATGATCAGCATGCTGACCTTCAATTTCTTCTTCCTGCCGCCGCTCTACACCTTCACCATCGCGGAGCCGGAAAATGTCGTCGCGCTGTTCTTCTTCCTGGTGGTCGCCTTCATTGCCAGCAATCTGACGGCGCGGGTGCGCAGCCAGGCAATCGTGGCGCGCCAGCGCGCCAAGACCACCGAGGACCTCTATCTGTTCAGCCGCAAGCTGGCCGGCATCGGCACCCTCGACGATGTGCTGTGGGCCACCGCTTTCCAGGTCGCATCGATGTTGAAGATGCAGGTGGTGATCCTGCTTGTCGACGGCGGCGAGCTGACGGTGAGGACCGGCTATCCGCCGGAGGACACGCTCGACGATGCCGATGTCGCCGCCGCCAAATGGGCGTTCGAGAACAACCGGACGGCAGGCCGCGGGAGCGACACCTTGCCCGGTGCCAAGCGCCTGTTCATTCCGATGCGCACCGGCCGCGGGGTGGTCGGCGTCGTCGGCATCGACAGCGCCAAGGAGGGACCGCTTCTCACGCCCGAGCAGCAGCGGCTGTTCGATGCGCTGATCGACCAGGCAGCGCTGGCGTTCGACCGGGTGCGCCTTGCCGCCGATGCCGACCGCACGAAGCTGGCGCTGGAAGCCGACCGGCTGCGCTCGGCGCTGCTCACCTCGATCTCGCACGATCTCAGGACACCGCTCGCGGCGATCATCGGCGCGGCGGGCACGCTGCGCGATTTCGGTAATGTCCTGAGCGAGGTGGCCAAGCGCGATCTCGTCGCGACGGTGCAGGAGGAAGCCGACAGGCTCAATCGCTTCATCGCCAATCTCCTCGACATGACGCGGATCGAGTCGGGTGCCATCGAGCCGCAGGGGGCGCTGCATGATGTCGGCGAGATCGTCGGCAGCGCGCTCCAGCGGGCGAGCAAGGTGCTGGCGCAGCATCGGCTCGAGGTGGAGATCGACGGCACGCTGCCGATGCTGAAGCTCGATGCGGTGCTGTTCGAGCAGGTGCTGTTCAACATTCTCGACAATGCCGCGAAATACGCGCCGGCGAACTCGACCATCCGCCTCACCGCATGGCAGAGCGAGGGGAAGGTGGCGCTGCAGATCCTGGATGAGGGCGACGGCATCCCGCCGGAGGATGTCGAACGGATCTTCGATAAATTCTACCGTGTACGGAAGGGCGATCGGGTGCGGGCGGGCACCGGCCTTGGCCTGCCGATTTGCCGCGGCTTCATCGAGGCGATGGGCGGCACGGTCGAGGCGGCCAACCGCTCCGATCGCTCAGGCGCGGTGATCACCATCAAGCTGCCGGTCCCGACCGATGCGCCGCAGCTCGACGAGGTTGCATGAGCGGGCCCGCGGTCAAGATCCTCGTAGTCGATGACGAGCCGCCGATCCGGCGGTTGCTCAGAACCGGGCTCGCGACGCAGGATTATGCGATCGCCGAGGCGGCTGATGCAGGGCAGGCTCAGGCGCATCTCAAGAGCGAAAAGACCGATCTCATCGTGCTCGATCTCGGGCTGCCGGATCGCAACGGCCTCGACCTCCTCAAGGATCTGCGCAGCGGCGGGATCGATGTGCCGGTGGTCGTGTTGTCGAGCCGCACCGACGAAGCGGGGATCGTGCAGGCGCTCGAGCTCGGTGCCGACGACTATGTGACAAAGCCGTTCAGCATGAACGAGTTGATCGCCCGCATCAAAGTGGCGCTGCGCCATCGGCTGCAGGAGCAGGGCGAGAAGCCGGTGTTCAAGGTCGGCGAGTTGTCGGTCGATCTGGTGCGGCGGGTGGTGAAGCTTGGCGACAACGAGGTCAAGCTGTCGCCGCGCGAATATGAGATCCTGCGGACGCTGGTCAGGCATGCCGGACGCGTGCTGACCCACCAGGCCCTGATGCGAGAGGTCTGGGGCGGCATTGCCGATGTCCAGAATTTGCGGGTTCACGTGCGCCAGCTCCGGCAGAAGATCGAGCCGGACCCGGAGCAGCCCCGCTACATCCTGACCGAGACCGGAGTCGGCTACCGGCTCCGTGCGCCGGAGTGAGCGGGATCAGAGGGTTGCGCCGAAATGCTCCCGATAGGCGCGCCGCCCCGACGGGGTGATCGATAGGGCGCGGGTCCCTTCGATGCGACGGACCCACCCCTCCTCGAGACTCAACCGACAGATCGCGGCGCCAAGCGATCCGCCCAGATGGATCCGTCGCTCGCTCCAATCGAGGCAGGGGCGGCACAGGGCCCGGCGCGCCCGTTTGCCGTTTTGCGGCATCAATGCTTCGGACTGGACGCCGATCCGGCTGAGGAACCGCAAGCCGCGCTCGGTGATGATGCCGCCTTCCTTGGAGAATTCAGCTTGCCCGGCAGCAACCAGGGCGTCGGCCAGCGCGACACCGAGCTGGCCGGCCAGATGGCCGTAGCAAATGCGCGCCGCGCGCAGGGCTTCATCCCGTGGACCGGTGACCAGCCGCTTGTGCGACGGTTGATCGATCGATGACACCTCCATGATCGCTTCCATCATGCGGGCGACGGCGGGCGAGGCGAGCTGATAGTAGCGGTGACGTCCCTGCTTCATGACGCTGACCAGGTCGGTGGCGGTCAGACGGGCGAGGTGACCGCTTGCGGTCTGCGGCGTCACACCGGCGACCGAGGCGAGCTCCGAGGCGGTCAGCGCCCGACC
>Ga0075421_100005501_pt1 | contig 15335 bp, 10 predicted proteins | sample SoiMetdeltSBSDD5_FD_75292 | JGI IMG/M metagenome (GOLD analysis project Ga0075421, IMG submission 75292) | Bulk soil microbial communities from a Populus tree surrounding site in Tennessee, USA - Soil MetaG P. deltoides SBSDD5 | ecosystem: Environmental > Terrestrial > Soil > Tree plantation...
CGCTTGAACTCGTCGAAGGATTTCTGCTGGTAGGCGCGCACCACGTCCGTGACGTACTGTTCGGCGTGCGTGTAGCGCAGGCGCGCCTGCGGCCGCTGCTCGGCGAGATGATTGCCGATCGCCTGCAGCAGATGGGTCTTGCCCAGTCCGACGCCGCCGTAGATGAACAGCGGGTTGTAGGAGATGCCAGGATTCTCGGCGACCTGGATGGCCGCGGCACGCGCCAGCTGGTTCGCCTTGCCGGTGACGAAGCTGTCGAACGTGAACAGGCGGTTGAGCCGCGCACGCTCCAGCGCCGGGGGCGCGTCGCCATTGGCGCGCGCACCGGTGCCCGCGGAGCGCTGTGCGGCAGGCTCGCTGCCGCGCGCCAGCACCAGGCGCAAACCGAATTCCCTGCCGCCGGCCTCCGCGGCCAGCTTCTCGATGCGCGACGCGAAGCGCTCGCGGACCAGCTCCAGCACGAAGCGGTTGGGCGCCGACAGCACGAGCGTGCCGGGCTCCGCGGCCCCGGCGTCGGTAGCGAGCGGCCGGATCCAGGTGTTGAACTGCTGCGCGGGAAGCTCCTGCTCCAGACGGCGCAGGCAGGCATCCCAGAGGCTTTGCATGATGTTCTAGACGGTCTCGAGCAGCGCGTTGTTAGGGGCGGCGCCGGGGGCCGCGCTTGGCGCGCCGACGAGGATAAAATTTTACCCGTTCCACGCAGCGTTATCCACAGGCTTCTCTGTGTGCGCGCATCTATTTGACAATGCGCCGCAGCGCAGGCTCTAATACCGCCCTTTTTCGCCGCGAGCAAGCCCATGAAACGCACTTACCAACCGTCCAAGACGCGCCGCGCACGGCGCCATGGGTTCCTCGTCCGTAGCCGCACTGCAGCGGGCCGCGCGGTGCTGCGCGCGCGTCGTGCGCGCGGCCGCAAGCGGCTCGCGGTCTAGCCCGAAGCGGGGCGTGCCGCGTCGCAACAGGCAGGCGCGCTACGGTTTCGGCGCAGAGCGCAGGCTTGCGGGGCACGCCGGGTTCGTGCAGTTGCTGGGTAGCGGGACGCGGCGCAGCCTCTCCGGGTACACCTTCTATATGGCGCGCCGGGCGGCCGGACCGGCGCGGCTGGGTGTCATGGTGACGCGCAAACACGCCGTGCTCGCAACCGAGCGCAACCGCCTTAAGCGTTGCATACGGGAGGCGTTCCGGCTGGAGCAGGCCGGGCTCGGATCGTTGGACGTGCTGGTGCGGCCGCCGTACGGCGCGCGCGCCTCGGCCGCCATGCTGTTGAAGTTGAGGGAGCTTCTGACGAAACTCGATCGATGACCGGCCTGCTGCGATTGCTGCTGCGCGCCTACCGGTACTTCCTGAGCCCGCTGCTCGGGCCGGTGTGCCGCTTCCATCCAAGCTGTTCGCATTACGCGGACGAAGCGCTGGAACGGCATGGATTGCTTGCCGGCGGCTGGCTGGCCGCGCGGCGCCTGTGCCGCTGCGGCCCTTGGCATGCCGGCGGCTATGACCCGGTCCCGGAGCGCAGGCAACCTGGGGTGCAACGCGGAGAGACATGGATACACAACGACTAGTTCTGTTCTTCATCTTCAGCTTCTCGCTGCTGCTGCTGTGGGACGCCTGGCAGAAGGAGCAACGCCCGAAGCCGCCACCGCCGGCGGCCGCTGCGGGCGCGGTGCCCGGCAAGGCCGCGCGAGTGCCCGATGCGGCGGTGCCCACGCCGGCGCAGGCGACCCAGGGCAAGCCGGCTGCGGTTCCCGCCGCCGCCCCGGCCAAGGGCGAGACGATCCGCGTGCGGACCGACCTGGTGGTCGTCGATATCGACACCATCGGCGCCACGGTTTCGCGTGTCGAGCTGCTCAAGCACAAGCAGTCCGACGACCTGTCGAAGAACCTGGTCCTGCTTGGCCCGGGACACCAGTACACGGCGCAAAGCGGCCTGACGGGAGAAGGCGGACCGAATCACCGCACGCCGTGGCAAGCGCAGCCCGGCGAGCGCTCCCTCGCCGAGGGCCAGGACGTTCTGGCGGTGCGTTTCACCGGCCGCGGCCAGAATGGATTGGAAGTCGACAAGGTATTCACCTTCAAGCGCGACAGCTATGTGGTCGATGTGGCGCTGGAAGTGCGCAATCCGGGCAATGCGCCGGTTGCGCCTTACGCCTATTTCCAGCTGACGCATGACGGCAAGATCGACGGCGGCGGCAGCGAGCTCGCGCAATCCTTCGGCGCGCAGAGTTTCACCGGGTTCGCCCAGTACACCGAGGGGAGGAAGTTCCACAAGGTCGCGTTCTCCGATCTCGACGACGGCAAGCCGGGACACCTGGCGCGCGCCGAGGACGGCTGGCTGGCCTTCGTGCAGCATTACTTCGTCGCCGCCTGGCTGCCAGCGGCCAAGACTGCGCGCGAGTACGTGATGGAAAAGCGCTCCGACGGCATTTACGTGGCGCGCGTTGTGATGGGCGTTGGCGATATCGCCCCCGGTGCAAGCGCACGCGCCACGGCCCCGCTCTACGTCGGGCCGCAGGAGCAGCGCCGGCTGCAGGCGGCCGCGCCCGGCTTCGACCTGGTGGTGGACTACGGCTGGCTCACCATCATCGCCTGGCCGCTGTTCTGGCTGCTGGACAAGTTCTATTCGCTCAGCGGCAACTGGGGCGTCGCCATCATCCTGCTCACTGTGCTGATCAAGCTGGTGTTCTTCCCGCTGTCGGCGGCCAGCTACAAGTCGATGGCCAAGATGAAGCTGATCACCCCGCGCCTGACCAAGATGCGCGAGATGTACGGCGACGACCGCGCCCGGATGAACCAGGCGATGATGGAGCTCTACAAGACCGAGAAAATCAATCCGCTCGGCGGCTGCTTCCCGATTCTGGTGCAGATCCCGGTGTTCATCGCGCTGTACTGGGTGCTGCTGGCGGCGATCGAATTGCGCCACGCGCCGTTCATCCTGTGGATCAAGGACCTGTCGGCGCTCGATCCCTACTACGTGCTGCCGGTGCTGATGTCGATATCGATGGTGCTGCAGACCCGCATGAACCCGGTGCCGCCGGACCCCGTCCAGGCGAAGGTCATGCAGTTCATGCCTTACGTGTTCAGCGTGTTCTTCTTCTTCTTCCCGGCCGGGCTGGTGCTGTACTGGCTGGTCAACAACATTCTCTCCATCGCCCAGCAATGGCAGATCCAGCGCATGTTCGACCGCGACAAGACTGCCCATGCCAAGCGCTGAACCCCCGGGAGCGCGCCAGTCCGACACGATTGCGGCGATCGCCACGCCGCCGGGGCGCGGCGCGATCGGCATCGTGCGTGTCTCGGGCCCGCTGGCGCCGGAGATCGCGCGCCGCCTGCTCGGCCGGCTGCCTGAACCGCGGCTTGCGGCCTACGGCGCGGCGCGCGACGCGGCGGGGCAGGTACTGGACGATGGATTGGCGATCTACTTCCCCGCGCCGCACTCCTACACCGGCGAGCACAGCCTGGAATTCCACGGCCACGGCGGCCCGGTCGTGCTGCGCTCGGTGCTCGCGGCCTGCCTCGACGCCGGCGCCCGGCTGGCCGAGCCGGGCGAGTACACCCGGCGCGCGTTTCTCAACGGGCGCCTGGACCTGGCGCAGGCCGAGGCGGTCGCCGACCTGATCGACGCGGCGAGCGAGGAGGCGGCGCGCTCGGCGGTTCGCTCGCTGCGCGGGGAATTCTCGGCTGCCATCGATGCCGTGGTGGCGCAGCTCGTCCAGCTGCGAGCGCTGGTCGAGGCAATGCTCGACTTTCCCGACGAAGAGGTGGAGCAGCTGCATCGCGAGGATGCGGCCGCCCGCCTGGCTGGCCTGCGAAGCGGGCTCGACCAGGTGCTGGCGCGCAGCCGCGAGGGCAGCCTGTTGCGCACGGGAATTCGGGTGGTTCTCGCCGGCCGCCCGAACGTCGGCAAGTCGAGTCTGCTCAATCGCCTTGCCGGCGAGGAGCGGGCGATCGTCACCGCCATCCCCGGTACCACCCGCGATGCGCTGCGCGAGGCGATCCAGATCGACGGCGTGCCGTTGATGGTTGTCGACACGGCGGGATTGCGGCCCTCGCGCGACGAGGTGGGGCGGCTCGGGATCGAGCGCACCCACCAGGAGCTGGGCCAGGCGGACCTGGTGCTGGCGGTGTTCGACGCCGCATCGGGCGATTTCGAGTTGCCCGCCGCGGCGCCGTCCGCGGGAACCCGCATCGACGTGTTCAACAAGGTGGACCTGGTACCGGGTTTCGTCCCGCCGCCGGGCCCGCATGCCGCGCTCGCCGTGTCGGCGAAGACCGGCGCGGGATTGCAGGATCTGCGCCGGGCAATCCTCGAGGCTGCCGGTTGGAAGTCGCACGGGGAGTCGGTGTTCCTGGCCAGGGAACGGCATCTGCGCGCGCTTGCCGCCGCGCGCGGCCATCTGGCGGCGGCGGCCGCGCAGCCGGCGCAATGGGAGTTCTTCGCCGAGGAACTGCGCCTCGCGCAGGGCGCGCTTTCCGGGATCACGGGACAGTTCAGCGCCGACGACCTGCTGGGGGAGATCTTCTCGCGTTTCTGCATCGGCAAGTAGGTGCCGCGAAGGGATTGATCGGGCAGGGTTTTTCTGCCGTGGCGCGGGGCGGCCCTGCGCGGTAAAATTCCCGACCCAACCGCAACCGCACGGCCCCTTCCGGGCCGTTTTGCTTTCAGGAATTCATGCAGATGAACGCCCCCGGCGCCGCGCAGAAGGACGTTTCGCAGGCCCCCGATTGGGTGCGCCATGGGGGCCTGCGCCTGTGGGTTTCCGAAATCGCGCAACTGGCCAAGCCGGAGCGCGTCGTCTGGTGCGACGGCTCGCAGGCGGAATACGACCGGCTTTGCGCGGAACTCGTCGCCGCCGGCACCCTGATCAGGCTGAACGAGAAACTGCGCCCCAACAGCTACCTCGCGCGCTCGAATCCGGGCGACGTGGCGCGCATGGAGGATCGCACCTTCATCTGCAGCGAGCAAAAGGAGCAGGCCGGTCCGACCAACAACTGGGTGGCGCCGCGCGAGATGCGCACCACTTTGCGGCGCCTGTTCGACGGCTGCATGCGCGGACGCACCATGTACGTGATGCCCTACTCGATGGGACCGATCGGCTCGCACATCGCGCAGATCGGCGTGGAAATCTCCGATTCGGCGTACGTGGCGATCAACATGCGCATCATGACGCGCATGGGCCGCGCGGTGGCCGAGTGGCTGGGCGAGGACGGCGAGTTCGTGCCGGGCGTGCACTCGGTGGGCGCCCCGCTCGCCGCCGGGCAGAAGAGCGTTCCCTGGCCGTGCAACGACAAGGAGAAGTGGATCGTGCACTTCCCCGAGACGCGCGAGATCTGGTCCTACGGCTCCGGCTATGGCGGCAACGCGCTGCTCGGCAAGAAGTGCCTCGCGCTGCGCATCGCCTCGGTGATGGCGCGCGACGAGGGCTGGCTCGCCGAGCATATGCTGATCCTCGGCGTGGAGTCGCCCGCAGGCCACAAGAGCTACGTGGCGGCGGCGTTCCCGAGCGCCTGCGGCAAGACGAATTTCGCCATGCTCATTCCGCCCGCGGCATACCGGGGATGGAAGGTCACCACCATCGGCGAGGATATCGCCTGGATCAAGCCCGGGCAGGACGGGCGCTTCTACGCCATCAACCCGGAAGCCGGTTTTTTCGGCGTCGCGCCGGGGACCTCGGAGGCGACCAACCCGAACGCGATGCGCACGCTGCGGGCGAACGTGATCTTCACCAACGTGGCGCTGACCCCCGAGGGCGACGTGTGGTGGGAAGGCATGACCGAGCAGCCGCCCGCGCGGCTCACCGACTGGCAGGGCAAACCCTGGACTGCCGAGGACGGCAAGGCGGGCAGGCTGGCGGCGCATCCCAATTCGCGCTTCACGGTGGCGGCGGCGCAGTGCCCGTCGATCGATCCCAGGTGGGAGGACTCCGGCGGCGTGCCGCTTGCGGCGTTCCTGTTCGGCGGCCGGCGCTCGACGACCGTGCCCCTGGTGGTCGAGGCGCCGAGCTGGGAGGACGGCGTGTACATGGCTGCCACGCTCGGTTCGGAGACGACGGCAGCCATCACCGGCAAGGTCGGCGTGGTGCGGCGCGACCCGATGGCGATGATCGCGTTCTGCGGCTACAACATCGGCGATTACTTCGCGCACTGGCTGAACATGGGCAAGGCCGTGCGCCATGCGCCGCGCATCTTCCGCGTCAACTGGTTCCGCAAGGACGCGCGCGGCAAGTACATCTGGCCGGGCTTCGGCGAGAACATGCGCATCCTGGAATGGATCGTGGGGCGCTGCCATGGCCTGGTGAAGGGCGTGGAAACGCCGCTCGGCGTCATGCCGGGGTTCGAGGACCTGAACTGGCAGGGCCTGGAGAAATTCACGCGCGAGCAGTATCTGGAAATCGCGCGCGTGGACGCCGCCGCCTGGCGCGAAGAACTCGCTTCGCACGACGAGCTGCTCGGCAAGCTCGGCGCCCATTTGCCGCGCGCCCTCGAGCAGCGCCGCTCGCAACTGCACCAGAAGCTCGCCGCGTGACCCGGGTCTTCCACCGCAATCCGCGCGAGACCTACCCGGTCGCCGTGCGGGGCGATGGGGCTTACCTCGTCGATCGAGAAGGCAGGCGCTACCTCGATGCCTCGGGCGGCGCGGCGGTCTCCTGCCTCGGCCATTCCGATGCGGCCGTGGTGACCGCGATCCAACAGCAGCTCGCCAAGCTGCCGTTCGCGCATACGTCGTTTTTCTCGAATGAACCGATGGAGGCGCTGGCCGAGGCCCTGATTGCGCGCGCGCCTGCGCCCCTGGACAAGGCGTACTTCGTCACCGGGGGCTCGGAGGCGATCGAGGCGGCGCTCAAGCTCGCCCGCCAATACCATGTGGAAAAGGGCGAGCCGCAGCGCCGCTACCTGATCGGGCGGCGCCAGTCCTATCACGGCAATACGCTGGGCGCGCTCGCGGTCGGCGGCAACGCCTGGCGCCGCAAGCAGTTCCAGCCGCTGCTCATCGAGGCGACGCACGTCTCGCCCTGCTACGCCTACCGCGGCAAGCAGGCGGGCGAATCCGATGCGTCGTACGGCGAGCGCCTCGCCGCCGAGCTCGAGGCGGAGATTCGCCGGCTAGGCGCCGACCAGGTGATCGCGTTCGTCGCGGAGACGGTGGTCGGCGCCACGCTCGGCGCGGTGCCGGCGGTGGCGGGCTACTTCAAGCGCGTGCGCGAAGTGTGCGACCGTCACGGCATCCTGCTGATCCTCGACGAAGTGATGTGCGGCATGGGCCGCTGCGGCGCGCTGTACGCGTTCGAGCAGGAGGGCGTGGTGCCCGATCTGGTCACGGTGGCGAAGGGCCTGGGCGCGGGCTACCAGCCGATCGGAGCGACGCTGGTCGCCAAGCACGTCTACGACACCATCGTTTCGGGCAGCGGATTCTTCCAGCATGGCCACACCTACCTGGGCCACGCCGCGGCCTGCGCGGGCGCGCTCGCAGTGCAGAGGCGCCTGCACGACGACGGACTGATGGCGCGCGTGGCGCCGCTCGGGACGCTGCTGGAGAAAAGGCTGCGGGTCGCGTTCGGCGAGCACCCGCATGTCGGCGACATCCGCGGCCGGGGCCTGTTCTGGGGCGTGGAACTGGTTGCCGACCGCTCGTCCAAAAAACCTTTCGATCCCAAGTTGCGCGTTCACGCCAAGGTCAAGCAGGAGGCCCTCAAGGCGGGCCTGATGTGCTACCCGATGGGCGGCACGCTCGACGGCATCCAGGGCGACCATGTGCTGCTCGCGCCGCCGTTCATCGTCGGCGAAGCGCAGCTCGATGAACTGGTCGGCAAACTCGGCATCGCGCTCGAGGCCGCGATCAAGACGGCGGTTGCCGCCTAGCAACCCATTCGCTAAGCTAGCTGCAGGTTCCACTGAGGAGAATCGTCATGCGCAAACTCACCGCGCTCGCAGCAAGCCTCGTCGTCGCCGGCGCATTCGCGCCCGCGGCGCAGGCGCAGCAGAAATACATCACCATCGGCACGGGCGGCGTCACCGGCGTGTACTACGCCGCGGGCGGCGCCATCTGCCGCCTGGTGAACAAGGACCGCAAGGCGCACGGCATCCGCTGCTCCGTCGAATCCACCGGAGGCTCGGTGTTCAACATCAACACCATCAAGGCGGGCGAGCTGGACATGGGCGTGGCACAGTCCGATGTGCACTTCAACGCCGCCAAGGGCGTGGGCCCGTTCAAGGAGCCGATGCCTGAGTTGCGCGCCGTGTTCGGCCTGCACCCCGAGCCGGTCACGGTCGTGGCGCGCAAGGAAGCCAACATCCGCAGCTTTGCCGATTTCAAGGGCAAGCGCTTCAACGTCGGCAATCCGGGCTCGGGCACGCGCTCCTCGCTGGAAGAACTGATCGGCGCGATGGGCTGGAAGCTGTCCGATTTCTCGCTCGCCTCGGAGCTGAAGGCCGACGAGCACGGGCCGGCGCTGTGCGACGGCAAGATCGACGGCTTCTTCTACCTGGTGGGCCATCCTTCCGCGAACATCCAGGACCCGACCACGGTATGCGGAGCGAAGCTGGTTTCGGTGACCGGGCCTGTCCCGGAGAAACTGGTGAAGGAAAAACCCTACTACGCCAAGGCGACGATTCCGGGCGGACTGTATCCCAACAATCCGCAGGCGACCGAGACCTACGGCGTGCTGGCGACGTTCGTGTCCTCGTCCAAGGTGCCCTCCGATACCATCTACCAGGTGGTGAAGGCGGTGTTCGACAACTTCGACGAATTCAAGAAGCTGCACCCGGCGCTCGGCGTGCTGTCGCCACAGGCGATGATCAAGGATGGCCTGTCGGCGCCATTGCACGATGGCGCCAGCAAGTACTACCGGGAAAAGGGCTGGCTCAAGTAAGCCGGGGACGTCGGGCCAGGAGCCAAGGGGCGAAACGCGGGTTTCGCCCCTTTTTTTTGGGGAGAGAAGACCATGGCCAAGCACGCCAAAGAATCCAGCCCTGACCTCAAGCAGCTCGTCGCCGATGCCGACACGGGCGGACGCGCTGCGGGGGGGCTGGCCGGCAAGCTGATCTTCGCGATCGCGATCGCCTGGTCGCTGTTCCAGCTGTGGTACGCCTCGCCCCTGCCGTTCACGCTCGGCTGGGGCGTGCTGAACGACACCGAGGCCCGCTCGCTGCACCTGGGCGTCGGGTTGCTGCTCGCGTTCCTCTGCTACCCGGGAATGCGCACGCTCTGGCAGCGCGCGCATATCCCCTGGATCGACTGGCTCCTCGCGCTCGCTGCCGCGTTCGCGGGCGCGTACTTCCTGTTCTTCTACGCCCAACTTGCCACGCGGCCGGGGCAGCCGAACCTGCAGGACGTGATCATCGCCACGGTCGGCCTGCTGCTGCTGCTCGAGGCGACGCGGCGCTCCGTCGGAATGCCGATGACTGTCCTCGCGCTCCTGTTCCTCGCCTACATCATCCTGGGCAGGTACCTGCCAGAGGTGCTGGCGCACAAGGGCGCGTCCTGGGAGCGGATGCTGTCCCACCAGTGGCTCACCACCGAGGGCGTGTTCGGCGTGGCGCTGGGAGTGTCAGTGAGCTACATCTTCATCTTCGTGCTGTTCGGCGCGCTGCTCGACCGGGCGGGCGCCGGGAACTACATGATGCAGGTGTCCTTCGCCATGCTGGGCCATCTGCGCGGCGGTCCCGCCAAGGTGGCGGTGGTCTCCTCCGCCCTGAACGGGCTGATTTCGGGCTCGTCGGTGTCGAACGTGGTTTCGGGGGGCATATTCACCATTCCGCTGATGACCAAGGCGGGCTATGGCGGAATCAAAGCCGGGGCCATTGAAACCGCGTCGTCGGTCAACGGCCAGATCATGCCGCCGGTGATGGGCGCCGCGGCGTTCCTGATGGTGGAGTACGTCGGCATTCCCTATACCGACATCGTCAAGCACGCTTTCCTGCCCGCGATCATTTCCTACATTGCGCTGTTCTATATCGTGCACCTAGAGGCCCTGAAGCTCGGCCTGGAACCGATGGCGCAGGCGCGGCGCCGCGGATTCAACGAGAAACTGGTCGCCTGGGGCCTCGGCATCTCCGGGACCATCGTCGTCTGCAGCACGATCTACTGGGTTGCAGAGGGCGCGAGAAGCCTGTTCGGCGCCACCGCGGCGCCCTGGATCCTCGGCTTCCTGCTGGCGGCGCTTTACGTGTACACGGTCCGGGTGGCGGCGCGCTGCCCGGATCTGCCGACCGACATCGATGTCGACAATCCGGTGCTGCCCGACACCTGGCCCACGGTGAAGGCCGGGATCCATTTCCTGATCCCGATCGGGGTGCTGATCTGGTGCCTGATGATCGAGGAATTGTCGCCCTCGCTGTCGGCCTACTGGGCCACGGTGTCGCTGATCGTGCTGATGGCCACGCAGCGCCCGCTGACCGCCCTGTTCCGCGGCAAAAAGCGCCTTGCCGCCGAGGCGCGCAAGGGCGGCGCGGAGATCGTCGCCGGGCTGAACGACGGCGCCCGCAATATGATCGGCATTGCGATCGCCACCGGCACGGCGGGCATCATCGTCGGCGGCATCACGCTGACCGGCCTCGGCTTCCGCATGACCGATTTCGTCGAGGTCGTGTCGATGGGGAACGTGTTCGTGATGCTGCTGTTCACCGCATTCGTCTGCCTGGTGCTCGGCCTGGGCGTGCCGACCACGGCGAATTACATCCTGGTGGCGACGCTGATGGCGCCGGTGATCGTCGAGCTCGGCGCCCAGTCGGGCCTGGTGATTCCGCTGATCGCCGTGCACCTGTTCGTCTTCTACTACGGCATCATGGGCGACATCACGCCGCCGGTCGGACTGGCGACGTTCGCGGCGGCCGCCATTTCCGGCGAGGACCCGATCCAGACCGGCATCCAGGGCTCGGTCTACGCGTTGCGTACCGTGGTTCTGCCCTTCGTCTTCGTGTTCAACCCCGCGCTCCTGATCATCGACGTGCACGGCTGGTGGGAGGTGCTCCTCGTCGGTTTCTCCGCCACTGTCGCTTCGATGATCTTCGCCGCCGCGACCATGGCTTACTTCCAGACGCGCTGCAAGTGGTGGGAGATCGTGCTGCTGCTGTGCGCCACGTTCGCGCTGTTCCGTCCCGACTACTTCATGGACAAGCTCTACGAACCCTACGTCGAGGTTCCCGCGAAGGAGATCTTCCGCGTGGCGAAGGAGTTGGGCGAGAACGACCGGCTGGTGCTGGTGATCGAGGGAACCAACATCGAAGGGGAGGACGTGCGCAAGACGGTCGCCGTGCAGCTCACCAAGGAGGGCGACGGACGGGCGCGCATCGCCGAGGCGGGGCTGAGCGTGGGCGCGGCGGGCAACGACGTGCGCGTGACGGCCGTGAAATTCGGCAGCCGGGCGAAGAAATCAGGGTTCGAGCAGGGATTCAAGGTCGCCGCCATCAAGGTTCCTACCGTCAGGCCTTCCGTGCACTGGGTGTACATCCCGGCGCTGGCGCTGGTGGCGTTCATCTATTTCCTGCAGCGGGCGCGCATGCGTCCGCGCCGCGCGCGCGCCGCCTAGTCCCCGGGCAGCGTGGCGTAGGCGAGTACTGCGGCGCCGGCAGAGACCGCGCCGGCGGCTGCAAATACGGCGCCGGAGGTGGCGTGCTCCAGCAGCAGCCCGCCGGCGCCCAGCCCGAGGCCCACGCCAGTCAGCAGGCAGGACGTCGACCAGGTGAACGCCTCGGTCGCATACTGCGGCGGCGCCGTGCGGGCGACCAGCATCGACTGCATGATCAGGGCAGGCGCCATGACGATGCCCGCCGCGACACCGAGCGCGGTCAGCACGAGGGCATTGCCGATCAGGCCGAGCGCGGCGATTCCGCCTCCCATCAGCAGCAGCATCAACGCGAACTGCTGCGGCAGCGGCAATCGCCAGCTGCGGCTGCCGTAGGCGAGGCCGCCCAGCGCGCTGCCGATGCTCATCAAGCCGAGGATCAAGCCGGCGAGCGCCGGCATGCCGGCTTCCGCGGCGAAGGCGGTCACGCCGATTTCGAGCAATCCGAATGCGCCCGAATACGCGAGGATCACCGCGAGCAGCGGCACGAAGCCGCGCACGGCGAGCGGGCCGACGAGGCTGGGCGCGCTGCGCTCCTCGATGCGCCATTGCTCGATCGCGGGCGAGCGCCGGAACAGCAGCGTACCGGCGAGGCCGCAGCCGGCTGCGAACAGGATGGCCGCGCCGGCGGACAGGTAGGCCACGAACAGCGCGACGAGCATGGGACCGACGATGAAGATGACCTCGATGAGGACCGATTCCAGCGAATAGGCCGTGGCGAGCTGCGCTTCCTCGATCAGGCGTTGCCGCAGGAACGTGCGCAGGCACACCGTGATCGGCGGAAAACTGGCGCCGGCGAGCGCCGCGAGCGCGAATGCGGACCACAACGGCGCGTCGAAGTGCAGTGCGGTGACCAGCGTGACCAGCGTCGTCGGAAAGACGATTGCCGCGACGAGCAGGGTGCGCGCGGGGCCGGTGCGGTCGATGAAGCGCCCAAGCACCGGCGCCATCACGGCGAGGCCCGCGAGGTAGCAGGCCGCGACCGCGCCGGCGAGGCCGAAGGAGCCGCGGGCAGCCTGCGTTGCGAGCAGGATCGCGAGTCCGAGGATGCCGATCGGAAGGCGGCCGATCACGGAGGCGATGATCGTCCGCCTCAGTTCGGGTCGCTCCAGCAAGGCGGCGTAGCGGGCGAGAGAGATCATGGGCGCAGCGCGAGAGGGCCGCGATTGTCGCACGCTGATCAGTATTGCTGCGATGCAGCAATACGCTAAGTGACTATTGTTCCACGTGGAACACTCTCCTGCTGGGACGCCCGCGCTAGTTTCACGTGGAACATTCACGTATCATCGCGCCTCTCCCGAACTTCCAGATGCTGCATCCGACCGAATTCGACGTGATCGTGGTGGGCGGCGGCCATGCCGGCACCGAAGCGGCACTAGCTGCGGCCCGCATGGGTTCCCGTACCCTGCTCCTGACCCACAACCTCGAAACCTTGGGCCAGATGTCGTGCAATCCCTCGATCGGCGGGATCGGCAAGGGGCACTTGGTCAGGGAGATCGATGCCTTGGGCGGCGCGATGGCGCTCGCCACCGACGAGGCTGGTATCCAGTTCCGCACGCTGAACTCGTCCAAGGGCCCGGCGGTCCGCGCAACGCGTGCCCAGGCCGACCGGGTTCTCTATCGCCGCGCGATTCGCCGCCGACTGGAGAATCAAACCAATCTCACCCTTTTCCAGCAGGCGGTCGACGACATCGTCCTGGAAGCGGATCGTGCCGTGGGGGTCGTCACCCAACTTGGCATTCGTTTTCTAGGCCGTGCAGTCGTGCTGACCACAGGCACATTCCTCTCCGGCCTTATCCACGTCGGACTGAAGAATCACCAGGCCGGCCGTGCTGGCGATCCTGCGTCCCTGACCTTGGCGGCCCGGCTGCGCGAAATGCAATTGCCCGTAGGCCGGCTCAAGACCGGAACGCCACCCAGGCTGGATGGCCGCAGCATCGATTTCTCGGTCATGCGGGAGCAGCCGGGCGATTCCCCGGAGCCGGTGTTTTCGTTTGTCGGTCGGCGCGACATGCACCCGCGCCAGCTGCCGTGCTGGATCACCCATACCAACGAACGCACGCACGCGGTGATCCGCGCGGGTCTGGATCGCTCACCGATGTACACAGGCGTGATCCAGGGAATCGGACCGCGCTACTGTCCCTCGATTGAAGACAAGATCCATCGGTTCGCCGACAAGTCGGCGCACCAGATCTTCATCGAGCCCGAGGGCCTGGAGACGCATGAGGTGTATCCGAACGGTATCTCGACCAGCTTGCCGTTCGATGTGCAGATGGAGCTGGTGCGCTCGATCCGCGGCCTGGAGCAGGCGCATATCCTGCGGCCGGGTTACGCCATCGAGTACGACTACTACGATCCACGCCAGCTGAAGTCTTCCCTGGAGACCAAGTCGGTGGCCGGATTATTCTTCGCCGGCCAGATCAACGGCACGACCGGCTACGAAGAAGCTGCGGCGCAAGGGCTGCTCGCCGGGGTGAATGCCGCCTTGTCTGCGCGCGAAGAGGCTCCTTGGTGTCCGCGGCGTGACCAGGCCTACCTCGGCGTCCTTGTCGACGACCTCGTGACCCGAGGCGTGTCTGAGCCGTACCGCATGTTCACCAGCCGCGCCGAGTATCGGCTGATGCTGCGCGAAGACAACGCAGACCTGCGCCTCACAGAGACGGGGCGCCGTCTCGGATTGGTGGGCGACGAGCGCTGGGAGGCATTCAGCCGCAAGCGGGACGCCATCGCACTTGAGCAGGAAAGGCTTGAGCGGACCTGGGTGACGCCGCAGACAGTTATTGAATCGGAGGCCATCCGGATCCTCGGAAAACCTATGGAGCGTGAATTTTCGCTGGCGTCGCTCCTTCGCCGGCCTAATGTAAGTTATCACTCGCTTATTAAATTGGCCAATATCGGCGCAGGTGTTGAGGATGATCTTGTCGCAGAGCAGCTTGAGATTCAAGCCAAGTACCAAGGCTACATCGAGCGCCAGAAGGATGAAGTGGAGCGCAGTGTCGACCAGGAGGACCTGAAGCTCCCGGCCGCGCTCGATTACGGGGCAGTGCGGGGCCTGTCGAGGGAGGTGCAGCAGAAGCTCGCACGCCAGCGGCCCGAAACGCTCGGACAGGCGGCGCGCATCTCCGGTGTCACGCCGGCCGCAATTTCACTGCTCCTGGTGCACCTCAAGAGGGGCCTGCATCCGCAGAAGAAAAGTGCATGAGCTCGCAACGGGCGGCGCTGCGGCGGGGGCTAGTCGAATTGTCCCTGACGCTGCCCGACTCCGCGCAAGACAAGCTGCTGTCCTATATCGCGCTGCTGGCGAAATGGAACAAGACCTACAACCTGACCGCGATCCGCGAGCCGGAGAAGATGCTGAGCCACCACCTGCTTGATTCACTCGCCGTGCTGTCCCACCTGCCGGCCGGGCCGCTGGTCGACATCGGCTCCGGCGGCGGCCTGCCTGGCATCCCGCTCGCGATCGCTGATCCCGGCCGCCGCGTCACGCTGAACGATGCCAACCAGAAGAAGTCCGCGTTCCTGCAGCAGGCAGTGATCGAACTGAAGCTGCCGAACGCGGAGGTGCATGCCGGCCGCGTGCAAGGCTGGAATCCGACGCAGCGCTTCGCTTGCGTCATCACGCGGGGCTTTGCCGAGCTGGCCGACTTCATTGCCGCCTGCCGCCATCTGCTCGCGCCCGGCGGGGTGCTTGCCGCGATGAAGGGGGTATTTCCGCAAGGCGAACTGGACCGCGTGCCCGGCGGTGCGGATTGCCGCGATGTGCGCCGCATTCGGGTG
>Ga0075421_100005502_pt1 | contig 15335 bp, 17 predicted proteins | sample SoiMetdeltSBSDD5_FD_75292 | JGI IMG/M metagenome (GOLD analysis project Ga0075421, IMG submission 75292) | Bulk soil microbial communities from a Populus tree surrounding site in Tennessee, USA - Soil MetaG P. deltoides SBSDD5 | ecosystem: Environmental > Terrestrial > Soil > Tree plantation...
CACGCCGAGCCAGCCGCGGCGCGTCTCGCCGAACTGGCGCAGTTGATCCACGACGACCACCGCGGTGTCGGATGGAACCGCAAAGCCGATGCCGATCGAACCGCCGGTGGGCGAGATGATCGCCGTATTCACGCCGATGACCTCGCCGTCCATGTTGAACAGCGGTCCGCCGGAGTTGCCCTTGTTGATGGCGGCATCCGTCTGCAGGTAGTCGTCGTAGGGGCCCGAATTTATGTCGCGCTGCTTGGCCGAGATGATCCCGACGGTCACCGAACCGCCGAGGCCGAACGGGTTGCCGATGGCCATCACCCAGTCGCCGACGCGCAGCCTGTTGGAGGAACCGAACTGCACGGAGGCGAGCGTGCGCTTCGGCGTCACCTTGAGCACGGCAAGGTCGGTCTTGGTGTCCTTGCCGAGCACCCTGTCGACCTTCAGCTTGGAGCCGTCGGAAAAGTTCACGATGATCTCGTCGGCCCCCTCGATCACGTGATTGTTGGTGACGACGATGCCCTCCTTCCCGTCGACCACGAATCCGGAACCGAGCGAGGACACCTTGCGGTCCGACGGGCCCCGCTTGCCCTTGCGGTTGAAGAAGTCCTCGAAGAACTCCTCGAAGGGGGCCCCCTTGGGCACCCGCGGAAGCGGCACGCCCTCTGGTCCCTTGACGTTCTGGCTTGTGGAGATGTTCACCACGGCGTCGATCAGCTTCTCGGCGACCGGGGCAACGCTGGTCGGACCCCGCATCGTCTGCGACACGGCGGGCGCAAGCGTGACAAGGACCACCCCCGCCGCGAGGCTTGCGCACCATGCAAGCCGGGTGAAGCGCGCCTCGCTGCTCCCCCGGGGGAAATTCCTCAGGGACTTCATGCACTGCACGTGGCGGCTCATGGCCAGGGTCTCCTAAGCGCTCGCTGCACTCGAGATTCTAGTGACTATGATGCCAGTGTTGTCAAACGCCGCCGCATCAACCACGCGTGAGCCATACGATCACGAACCCCGCCGCCATCGCCACCGCACCGGCCGTGCGCAATGCGTTCTCCGGCATCTGGGCGGCCGCGGCCAGGAGCTTGAGACCGAGCTGCGGTGCTGCGGCCCAGAGCAAGCCCTCGAAGACCATCACCAATCCGAAGGCGACGATCAGGTCGTTCATCGTCTCGCTTGACCGCCGGACGAAGAGGGCTCGCTGCCCAACGGGTTGGCGAAATACCTGAAGAACTCGCTGTCGGGCGCCAGCAACATGCGCGTGTCGCCGGGCCGCATGCCCTGCTCGTAGGCCTGCATCGAGCGATAGAAGGCGAAGAAGTCGGCCCGCTCTCCGCCGTAGGCGTCGGCGAAGATGCGGTTGCGCTCCGCATCGCCTTCGCCGCGCGTGCGCTCGCCGTCGCGCCCGGCATCCGCCTTCAGGATCGTCACCTGGCGGTCGGCATCGGCGCGGATGCGATTGCCCTGGGCTGCGCCCTCGGCGCGAAACTCGGCCGCCTCGCGCTGGCGCTCGGCGCGCATGCGGTCAAAAATGTTCTTGGAGTTCTGCTCGGGGAGGTCAGCCCGTTTGATGCGCACGTCGACCACCTCGAGACCGAACTCCTTGCCTTCCTCGTTGACCTGCTGGGCGATGTGCTTCATCAGCGCCTCGCGCTTGTCGCGTACCACCTCCTCGAAGGTCGAGCCTCCGAGCACGCGGCGGATCGAAGATTCCACGATCGGCCCGAGCCTGGAGCGCACGCTCCGCTCATCGCGCACGGTCTGGTAGAACAGCAGCGGGTCGATAATGCGGTAGCGAGCGAAGGCATCGACCACGAGGCGCTTCTGATCGGAGGCTGTCACCTCCTGCGGCGCCGTATCGAGGTCGAGGATGCGCTTGTCGAAATAATCGACCGTCTGCACCACGGGAATTTTCCAGAACAGACCGGGCTCGTTGATGATGCGCACCGGCTTGCCGAACTCGAGCACGATCGCCTGCTCGTTCACGTGCACGATGAACAGTGCGAAGTAAGCCACGGCGCCGACGGCGCCGGCAATGACCACGAGGGCCGCGAGGAGCGCCCTAAGCATCAGTTCGCCCCTTCCTTCTTCTTATGCAGCTGGTCGAGCGGCAGGAAGGGCACGACGCCCTGGCCGCTCTTGCTGTCGAGAATGATCTTGTCGGTGCCGCCGAGCACGCGCTCCATCGTCTCCAGATAGAGGCGCTTGCGCGTCACGTCGGGAGCCTTCTTGTACTCGTCGTAGACTTTGAGGAAGCGAGCCGTCTGTCCGGTGGCCTCGGCCACGGTCTGCTCCTTGTAGGCGCGCGCAGCCTGCAGGATGCGCTCGGCCTCGCCGCGCGCCTCCGGCACCACGCGTCGGGCATAGGCATACGCCTCGTTTTGCAGGCGCTCCTGGTCGGCGCGCGCGGCCTGCACGTCGCGGAACGCGTCGATCACCTGGGTCGGCGGATCCACCTTCTGCAGCTGCACCTGGTCGACACGGATGCCCGCGCCATAGTGATCGAGGGTCGACTGCATCAGCGCCTGCACGGCCTGCTCGGTCTTTTGCCGGGCCTCGGTCAGGATCGGCTGGATCTTGTTCTGGCCCACGACCTCGCGCATCGCGCTCTCGGCCACCTCCTTCACGGTGACCTGCGGGTTCTGGATGTTGAAGAGGAAGGCCTGCGCGTCCTTGATGCGCCAGAAGACGACGAAGTCCACGTCGACGATGTTCTCGTCGCCCGTCAGCATCAGGCTTTCCTCGGGCACATCGCGCACACCGGTGAAGCCGCGGCCCTGGCCCGTGCGCATGCCGACCTCGATGATGTTCTGCTGGGTCACCTTCGGCAGGCGCACCTCCTCGATCGGGTAAGGCAGGCGGAAGTGCAGGCCCGGCGGCTCGTTGCGGATCGGCTTGCCGAAGCGCATGACGACACCGAGCTCGTCGGCACCGACCTTGAACGTGAAAGCGTAGAAGGCAACCACCGCCGCCAGCACCACGGCGACCAGAAAAATGAAGGAGCCGGGAAGGCCGGTTCCACCCGGCATGACCTGCTTGAGCTTGTCCTGGCTCCGCTTGAGCAACTCCTCGAGATCGGGCTGGTGATGCGGCCCACCGGATGGCCCCTGCCCCCACGGACCGCCGCCGCCTCTGCGGCCGCCTCCGCCTTGATTACTCCACGGCATTCAGTGAACCTTTCGGCATCGTCGTGCTGGTCGCTTCATGCTGGTTGCGCGTTGAGCACTTTGCCCCGGCAATCGACCGGGCCAAAGCGGGCTGCAACCTCGCTACTGCTAGGAAATCCGCCACCTGTGTTGCTTATAGGGCGTCCTCGTGGTGCGCGCAAATGAACGTGCGCAGGTGGCTAATATGGGGTGGCGCGGGCGCCAGCGCCAGGAGCGGCTGCGTCAATCCTGCCGGTCCAAGACGATGAATTCCGCCGAGAATTCGTCTCTGGGACCCTGCGGCATGGGCTCGCTTGCTGTCTGCCGCCAGACCTTCGGGTCCGGGTCGTCAAAGCGGGTATCCCCGAGCGGGGCGGCACGGACCCGGGTGAGGTAGATCCGGTCGGCCAAGGCCAGCGCGGCACGGAATATCTCCTCCCCGCCAATGATGGCGATCTCCTCGACTTCCCGCTCCGCGGCCAGCTTGCGACCGAGCGCGACCGCCTCCTCCAGTGACGATGCAACGTGCACGCCCGCTGCCCAAAACCCGCGCTGGCGCGTAAGCACGATGTTGTCGCGGCCATCGAGCGGCTTGCCGATCGATGCGTAAGTCTTCCGGCCCATGACGACCGGCTTGCCGAGGGTCAGCGTGCGGAAGCGCCGGAGATCGGACGGCAGCCGCCAGGGCAACTGGCCGTCGCGGCCGATGACCCCGTTCTCCCCCACCGCGACGACGAGGGCGATGCGGGCCGGCTTGCCGCTCACACCGCTACCTCGGCCTTGATGTGCGGGTGCGGATCGTAGCCGGTGAGCTCGAAGTCTTCGAAGCAAAAGTCGAAGATCGATCGCACAGCCGGATTGAGGCGCATGCGGGGGAGGGCGCGCGGCGTACGGGTAAGTTGCAGATCGGCTTGCTGCAGATGGTTGGTGTAGAGATGGGCGTCGCCCAGCGTGTGCACGAACTCGCCGAGTTGCAGGCGCGTCACCTGCGCGATCATCAGCGTCAGCAGGGCATAGCTCGCGATGTTGAACGGCACGCCGAGAAACACGTCGGCCGAGCGTTGATAGAGCTGGCAGGAAAGGCGCCCGTCGGCGACGCAGAACTGGAAAAGGCAGTGGCAGGGCGCCAGCGCCATGTCGGGAATGTCGGCAGGATTCCAGGCGCTGACGATCATGCGGCGGCTGTCGGGATTGATCTTGAGCGTCTCGATCACCTCCGCAATCTGATCGATGCTGTGACCATCCGGCGCCGCCCATGAGCGCCATTGCTGGCCGTACACAGGGCCCAGATCCCCATCCTCGTCGGCCCATTCATCCCAGATCGAGACGCCGTGGGCATTCAGGTATTTCGTGTTGGTGTCGCCGGCGAGGAACCAGATGAGCTCGTGGATGATCGACTTGAGGTGCACCTTTTTCGTAGTGACCAGCGGGAACCCCGCAGCCAGATCGAAGCGCATCTGGTGGCCGAAGACACTGAGCGTGCCGGTGCCGGTGCGGTCCGTCTTCCTGGTGCCTTCGGCGCGCACGCGGCGCATGAGGTCGAAATATTGCTCCATTGATCCAAGCTACTGCGATTCCGCAGGCGCTTCAGCAGGGCAAATTGTGCAACGCACAGCCCGGCCTCACGGCGGCAGGGGCACGTGCCTGAGAAACACGACGATAAGCGAGTTATACAGCGCATGGCAGAAGATGGGTACGCGCAGGCTCCCCGTCCGCCAAAGCAGCCAGGAGAGGAACAGGCCGATCAGGAACACCTCGACAATGCCGGCAGCCGAGTAGCCCCAATGCAGAAGCGTCCACCAGGTCGTGGTGATGATCGTGCCGCCCGCGAAGCCGAGCTGGGAGCGAGCCAGGGCCGACAGCAGGAAGCCCCGGAACAAAAGCTCCTCCGAGAGCGGCGCGCCGATGCCGACGACCAGCAGCGCCAGCAGCCATTGATCGTCGAAGATCCCGAGGAGAGGGCGCAGATCGGTATACATGTCATTGGGAAAGAAGGCATATTGCACGCCGCTGACGGCCACCTGCATGAGGATCATCAGCCCGATGGCCTCGAGGTAGACCAGGAGGGACCCCGCAGGCCGGTGAAGCGCGAGCACCTCCAGCACCTTGCCGCCGAAGAGGCCCGCGGCCATAAGCGTCAGCGCTATGGTGAGGACCTGCCACAGTGCCAGTGTCCTGAGCACGTCGGGGTCCTGCCCCAGCCTTGCTCCACCGAGCGAAACCGGTACCGCGCCGAGAAGCTGCGCAACCGCCGCGGACGCCAGCGCCACCGCCAGGATGACGACGGCTGCCGCCGCGGCCGGAACTCCACCCCACGGTGTTCTGGGAACGTACGCGGGCGGTCCCCGAAGCAGCTTCAACCGCTCACGGTTTTGATTTTCCACGGAACTTTTGAGCCTCCTCGTCAGGCCGATTTGGTCGGGGCGGGTGCTGGCGGGCGGGGCACAGCTTTCATTTGACGCCAGCCTCCCCTATATTATGGGGGCCGGATTCGTCCGGCTATGGCGATAAATGGACGTCGGAATAAGCCTATCGGACCCGGGGGCAGTACCCGGCGCCTCCACCCCAGGGGCCAGGCATCTAGAGCTGGATGTCTGACCCTTGCGGCGGGGGCGAACTAGGATCGACGAGGGTGTAAAGGACGCGCTTTCGCTCGGCATGATACCGCCGTTATCGGGTCATTCAGAATAGTTGCCAACGACAACTATGCTGAGGCCGCTCTCGCTGCGTAACGCGGCGCGAAAAGCCTGAACTTGAAGCCCTGGCGTTTAGCAACGTCAGGCGCGGTTTCGGAGGGCACCGGGCAACAGAAGCCCTCCACTTTCTTGCACCACGGCGCCGCCCGTGGTCTCTTGTTGGGCATGACGGCGGACAGGGAAATCGACTACGAGACGTTGGCGCAAAATGCCATGCGTGGCATCGTGCGCACCGTCCTGACGCGGGTGGCCAAGACCGGGCTGCCTGGCGAGCATCATTTCTATATCGCCTTCAAGACCGACGTTCCCGGCGTTTCCCTCTCCGACCGCCTGAGGGAGAAATACCCTGAGGAGATGACGGTCGTTCTCCAGCATCGGTTCTGGGACCTCATCGTCAGCGACGACCGGTTCGAAGTGAACCTGACGTTCGACAGCATCCCCGAGCGATTGGTCGTGCCGTTCTCCGCCATCAAGGTGTTCTTCGACCCGAGCGTGCCGTACGGGCTTCAGTTCGACGAGGCGGAGGCTGAGGAGGTAGCGCCTCAGCAGGTGGCTGCCCCCCGCAGCGCGGGCCAGCGCATCTCTCCGCGCGAGGCGCCTATGGACTCGGCGAAAGCCGAACCTGCGCGCGCCGAGAAGAAGTCCCGCGCGCCGCGGCGCGCGCAGGCAGAGAAGGCGCCCGAGCGCGGGGTAGGTGGGGACAAGCCGCCGGTCAAGCCGTTGCCGCTGGCGAAGCCGGCAGATTCCGGTCCGGGAACCGGCCCGAAAGTCGTCAGCATCGATGCTTTCCGCAAGAAGTAACGGCGGCCCGGTCGCAGCCTAATCGCGGCGTGCGGGGGCGGGGCCGTATTTGATCTGGATTGCGCGGCAGGCCAGGTCCTTCAGCAAATTCGGATCGCAGCCGTTGGCCAGCAGGCTGTCGCAGCACTGTGCCAGCTCTGCTTGCGCTCGTTCGATCAGATGCGGACGCGTGATGAAATGCAGCTCAAGGACCGCCCAGGTCTCCTCGTAGATATTGCTCATGACCTGCGCTTCGCCAGTCCGCATCTGCATGCCAGTTATCAAGACGATAGCCTTGTCGGCGTGCCCGCTCTGTTACCCGCGGCACATGACGCGGACGTGTCGGAAGCAACAAGCCTGCGTGAGAAAAATTTGAAGTGACGGACGCTATTTCGCCGCCAGCGCGCCGCGTTCCAGGGCGGCGAAATCCTTGGCGTACTGGCAGTACTGCAGCACGATCAGCGCCGTGAGCGCCTGTTTGGCATCGTCGAGCGGAGCGAACTTTCGCGCCGGGCTGCCGACGTACATCCAGCCGCTCTCCAGCACCTGCCCCGGCGTCGTGCGTGCGGCCGCGGCGAGCAGCACGCGATCCCCCACCACCGTACCTCCGGCCACCGTGCTGCCGATGCCGATCAGCGTCTTCTCGCCGATCATGCAGTCGCCAATCGTCACGTTGTGGCCGATGGTGGAGTTAGCGCCGATGGTCACGCCCTGCGGCGTGGTACAGCGGATTGTCGTGTTGTCCTGGATGTTGGTGTTGGCGCCGATGCGGATGGCGGCGCTGCCCGCGTCGAAATCGTTGCTGAACCACACGCTGGACGAGCCTGCCGCGATCAGCCGGCCGCGCACGGACGCGGTGCTGGCGATGAAGACGGATGGGTGCACCTCGGAGCCCGCGGCGACAGCAGCCGGCGTGCCGCCTGCCGCCTGTCCTGCACTCTGCGCGCCGATGAGCCTGGCGCGACGATCCGCCGCCTCGCCGGCCGCCAGCGCCCGAACCGGCTTGGCCGGGCTGCCCGCATAGACGAATCCCGCCGGAATCCGCTTGTTGGGAAACACGGTAGAGCCCGGCTCCAGCACCACGTTGTCCTCGACGACGGCGCCGTCGAGAATGACAACGCGATCGCCGATCACCACGTCGCTGCCGACCACGCAGGCGTGCACGCAGGCCTCGCCGCCGACCGCGACGCGGTCTCCCACGATGCACGGGTGGATCTCGTGGTTGATGTGCAGGGTCGAGCGCGGGCCGAGATGGAAGTCATCACCCACCCGCACGAAATGCCCGTCGGCACGGATGACACTGCGCCCCCCAAGCCACACGCCCCGGCCCACGGTGACTCGCCCGAGCACGGCCGCGCCCGGCCCCGCATAGATCGGTGGCGTGGCGAACGCGGGCGCGGTGCCGGCATAGGTCAGGATGTGGGGTGATCCAGCGAACATGCCGACAGGGTACGCAAATCGCGAACCTTGGCAAAGACCCGTCATGCCCCCAGGCAGAGCGGGAAGCGGGCATCCATCGACAAGCACCAACCTCCGTCTGAACCTGCACTCCCGCCGACGCGCTTGAGCTTGCAGGGATGACGACGGCGTCAGTCGAGCTCGAATGCGCTCTTGTAGTCGAGGGCGAGTTTGGGATCCTGCTCCTCCTTGCGCAGCACGCAGTTGCCGACCACCAGCACCTCGATCTCGCTGCCCATGAAGCAGCGGAAGGCATCCTCGGGCGAGCACACGATCGGCTCGCCGCGCACATTGAAGCTGGTGTTGACCAGCACCGGGCAACCCGTGAGGTCGCGGAAGCGGGAGATCAGCGCGTGATAGAGCGGATTGGTCTCCTTGTGCACGGTCTGTACGCGCGCGGAGTAGTCGACGTGCGTCACCGCGGGGATATCCGAGCGCGGCACGTTGAGCTTATCGATGCCGAACAGCAGCTGCTCCTCCTCGCTCATCACCCGCTGCCGCTCCTCCTTCACGGGCGCGACCAGCAGCATGTAGGGCGAGTCGACGTCGAGCTCGAACCAGCTCCCGACATCCTCGCGCAGAACCGAAGGTGCAAAGGGGCGGAAGCTCTCGCGGTACTTGACCTTGAGATTGAGCGTCTTCTGCATGCCGGGCGAGCGCGGGTCGCCCAGGATCGAGCGGGCGCCGAGCGCGCGGGGGCCGTACTCCATGCGGCCCTGCATCCATCCCACGGCCTTGCCGTCGGCGAGAGCCCGGGCGGTCGCATCGAGGACGGCGTCCGGCTCCAGCAGCGCGAACTTGGCGCCGGCGTTTGTCAGCGCCGTGGCAATCGCCTCGTCGTCGAAGGCGGGTCCGAGGTAGGAGCCGTGCATCCCGTCCGGGCCGGACGCTCGCCCCACCCTCGGGCGATCGAAGAACGTGTGGTAGCCGACCAGGGCCGCACCGAGTGCGCCGCCGGCATCGCCGGAGGCCGGCTGCACCCAGATGTTGTCGAAGATCCCCTCGCGCAGGATTTTGCCGTTGGCGACGCAATTGAGCGCCACGCCGCCGGCAAGGCACAAGTTGTGCTCACCCGTCTCGGCACGCGCCGCGCGCGCCAGCCGCAGCACGATCTCCTCGGTCACGGCCTGGATCGAAGCAGCCATGTCCATGTGGAACTGGGTGAGCTGATCGCACTCGGGGTTGCGAACCGGCTTGCCGAACAGGCGCGCGAAGGCGTCGTTCGTCATGGTGAGCCCGGTGCAGTAGTCGAAATAGCTTTGGTCGAGACGGAAGGAGCCGTCGGGCTTCAGGTCGATGATGTGATCGAGAATGCGCTCCACATAGCGGGGCTCGCCATACGGTGCCAGCCCCATGACCTTGTACTCGCCCGAGTTGACTTTGAAGCCCAGGTAGTAGGTGAAGGCCGAGTAGAGCAGGCCGATCGAATGGGGGAAGTGCATCTCCTTCAGCACGTCGAGCGACTGGCCGCGGCCGACGGCCAGCGACGTGGCGCTCCATTCGCCGACCCCGTCCATGGTGAGCACCGCGGCTTCCTCGAAGGGGCTCGGATAGAAGGCGGAGGCGGCATGGCTCAGGTGATGCTCTGAGAACAGCAAGCGCTTCTCGGCATCGAAATCTGGATCGAGCTTGCGCAGCTCCTTCGCCAACCCCTGCTTCTGGAACAGCTTGTCGCGCAGCCACACGGGCATGGCCATCGCGAAGGAGCGGAAGCCACGCGGCGCGAAGCTCAGGTAGGTCTCGAGCAGCCGCTCGAACTTGACTAGCGGCTTCTCGTAGAACACGACGGCGTCGAGGTCCGACAGCCTGGCGCCGGCATGCTCCAGGCAATAGGCGATGGCGTGGGCCGGAAAACCGGCGTCGTGCTTCTTGCGCGTGAAGCGCTCCTCCTGGGCAGCCGCTGCCACATCGCCGTCGATGACGAGGGCAGCTGCGCTGTCGTGATAGAATGCCGAGATGCCGAGGATACGCATGTGGGCTCGCGATACGCGTCAGAACAGTGTGTAGATGAAGGGGGCGACGGCCGAGCCCTGGGCCAGCACCAGCAGCCCGCCGAACAGGCCGAGGACGACGAAGATCGGCAGCAGCCAGAACTTCTTGCGCGCGCGCATGAAGCGCCAAAGCTCGTTCACAAGGGACATGTGAGGTTCTCCTTCAGAATTGGTCGCGGAGGCGTTCCGGCGACGGGCGCGGATCCTGGCGCTGCAGCCAGTAGGTCGCGGCCGCCGGGTCGCGCTTGAGACGCAGGAAGTCCTTGCCCAGAAGGCGGGCGAGCAGGGCCATCGGTGTGATGAGCCCGAAGTAGATCACCCCCATGACGACGGGAGCCACGATCGCCCCAAGCAGCAGCCCGAGCCGTGTCCAGGCTCGGTTGAGCGGCGCCAGAAGCTTGGGTTGCACCAGGGCGAGGATCAGGAAGACGAGCGCAGGGGGCAACGGCAGCGGCCACCAGGCGCTGCCTTTCCAGGCGAGATAGGCGGCAAGGAGCGAAAGGGCGCCCGTGAACACGAAGCCGAACGACCGGTCGCTCGATGTCTCGATCTCGTGGTGCGCCGTTGCGAACTCGTGGTGGCCGATGGCTTGCTTCATTTCCGACCGCTACCCGAAGTGGGCCACTTCGTTCAGTGGCCCTGTCCGCCCCGTCTGTAACGATAGGGGACTCGAGGTTAAGCGGCTTGCATCGGCCGGGCCGCCTGGCGCGCTGGACCGGCGTGGCGTGTGCACATGCTTGCCAAAGAGTTATCAGCCGTTCGGCGACGGGCACTATTGCCCCGGCTCGAACTCCGGAGGCGCCAGCTCGAAACCCGAGAACTGAAAGCCGGGGGCCACCGTGCAGCCGACGAGTGTCCAGGCGCCGAGGCTGGCGGCCCGCTGCCAAGCGCGAGCCGGCACAACGGCCTGCGGGCGATCGCCGGCGGCAAGATCGGGGCCGAGCCGTACACTGTGGCGGCCGACGCCGTCGGCAATCGTGAGCGCCAGCGGCGCTCCTGCGTACCAGTGCCAGGCCTCGGCCGCATCGACCCTGTGCCAACGCGAGACTTCGCCTTGCCGGAGGAGGAAGTAGATCGCGGTTGAAGCCGCACGACCACCGCCGACACTCGCCGCATCGCGGAAGGTCTCGCGATAGTGGCCGCCCTCAGGATGCGGGGAGAGTTGCAGCAGCTCGATGACCTCGTCTGCCGTGAGGTTGCGGATGCCGCCGGAAGCGCTCATGACCCGATCGAGCCCGACATCGTGGCGCTCGCTAGTCGGTATCCGGCAGCGGTGGCGCCTTGAGGGGGCGGCAGTCCGATGCGAAGACAAGCCGCGCACCTGAGCGCTCGCTGAGCTCCGCCCGCGTCATGCCGTCGAGCACCTCGCGCACGACGAAGCCGGCCGGCGTCACATCCACCACCGCCAGGTCCGTATAGACCCGCTTCACGCAGCCCACCGCCGTGAGCGGCAGCGTGCAGGCTTCGACCAGCCGGGGGCCGCCCTTGCGCGTCGTGTGCTCCATGATAACCCACACGGCCTGCGCGGCGGCGGCGAGGTCCATGGCGCCGCCGACCAGCGGGCCCTTGTTCGGCACGCGCATGTCCCAATTGGCGAGGTCGCCGTTGGCGGCCACCTCGAAAGCGCCGAGGATGGTGATGTCGATGTGGCCGCCCCGGATCATCGCGAATGACCAGGCGGAGTCGATGATGGCCGCTCCCGGCCGCAGCGTGATCTGGCGGCTGCTGGCGTCCACCAGATCGGAATCGGCATGCTCCGCGTCCGCAAGCGGCCCGGCGCCGATCACGCCGTTCTCCGCCTGGATGAACACATCGGCTTCGGGCCGCAGGTAGTCCGCGACGTGCACCGGCATGCCCATGCCGAGATTCACCAGCAGACCGCTGTCGATATCCTGCGCCGCACGCCAGGCCATCTGCCGCCGGTTGAGAGGTTTGATCGCGCTCATTTGCCCACCGTCACAATGCGGTCGACATAAGTTCCGGGCACCTGCACGCGGGTGTACGGGATCGGCTCGTCCTCCACCGCACGCACCTCCGCCACCACCAGCTTCGCGGCCGTCGCCATCGCCGGCCCGAAATTCGCCTGGGCGTAGCGGAAGGTCAGGTTGCCGTAGACATCGGCGGTATCGGCACGCACCAGCGTCAGGTCGCCCTTGATGGCGTGCTCGAGCACATAGTTGCGGCCGTCGAAGGCGCGCATCTCCTTGCCCTTCGTCAGCTCGGTGCCGTAGCCGACGGGCGTGTAGAACGCGGGGATGCCGGCCCCGCCGGCACGGATCGCCTCGGCGAAAGTGCCCTGCGGCAGGCAGACAAGCTCGATCTTGCCATCCTTCCAAAGCTGCTCGAACGCGGAGAGGTCCTTGCCCTGCCCGCGCGCCGCACTGCAGACGACCTTGCGCACCAGGCCGGCCTCGATCAACTCGTGGGTCAGCGAGAAGCGGTGCGTCGCCGAGTTGACGACAAGCGTCAGCTCCTTGGCGCCGCGCTCGCGCAGGGCGCGGATCAGCACATTGGGAAAGCCCGCCCCACCGAAGCCCGTGATGAGGACCGTGGAGCCGTCCTCGACGTCGGCCATCGCGTCCGCCGCGGACTTCACCCGCTTGTCGATCGGCATGCGGCTTGGTTCCTCCCCGGCGCAGATTACCACCATGCACGCCGCGAGGGTCAAGCGATCCCGGGCGAATCAAAAGCATCGTCGGGCATGGGGCTATCTGCGCCAGCCAATCAGCATCGCCGCGATTGCAAGCCCCTGCACGAGCGCGGCGGCAAAAAACAGCGCGGGCGCCTCGCCAGGACCCAAGGTGGTGCCAAGGACCGGCAGCTCCCGGATCAGGCCGAACGCCGCCGGTGCGAAGGCGTAAGTGGCCTGCGAGATGGCAACGATGAGGGGCACGGCGCGCGCCACATCCTCCGGCTGGAACTCGACCTGGGCGATCAATGGCGGCAGCGAGGTGGCATTGCCGAAGCCCAACCCGAACAGCACGACACCCAGCATCAGAAGCGGCACGCTGGTTCCCGCCGCCAGAACGAATACGAGCGAGCCCGCGAGCTGCGAGGCGTAGCTCGTGCAGCCGACGAGCCGCCGGTCGGACCCGGCCGGCATGAGCCATCCCGTCAACGTGCGTCCGCCGATGGCGAGCGCCGTCGCCAGGCCCATCGCAAGCCCGGCCTGGCGCAGCCCCAGCGCCGGCACCAGCAGCGAGACGAGATGCGAGGCAAGGCCGATCTGCGCGATCAGCCCGAACGACATCGCGGCAGCCAACGTCAGAAACTTCAGGTCGCGCCACAGCAGCGCGCCGGGCAATGGCGCAGCCGATGCGGACACGACCGGGACAGCCGCGACATTGGGAGCGTCGCCATCGGGGGCCAGGCCCATCTGCTGCGGGGTCCTGGAGAACACCAGGCCCGCCAGCGTCCACATGGTGATGACCATGACGAGGCCGATCACCGCGGCGGCCAGCGGAAACCCCAGCGCGCCGATGGAGAGGACCCAGAGCGGCGAGAAGATGATCCCGCCGACGCTGCCGCCGTTGTAGGCCATGGCCAGGGCCGTCGGCCGCGCGCGGACGAACCAGGGCGAGACGATGGCATTGACCGCTGCCGCGCTCATGGCGCTCCATCCCGCCCCGCTCAGCAGCGCCGCCATGAAGAGCTGCCACGGCTCCGCCGCCAGCGACCAGGCCAATACGCCAAAGGCGAGCGACAGCGCGGCAACCTTCGTCACCCCCGCCACGCCAAGCCGGCGGTTCAGCGCCTGCAGGTTACCGGCCACCAGAGCACCGGTCAGGTAGTGGACCGTGATCGCGCTCGATACGAGCGCCAGGGACCAACCTCTTTCGGAGGTGAGCACGCTCAGGAACACGGGCGGGCCGTAGAACCCTATGCCCCAGCCGAAGATTGCCAGCACGAACGCGGCCGCAACCACGCGCCAGCCGTAGAAGCGGCTGCTGCTGAGAGCCGCAGTGGTCATTTGCGCCTGCCTCCTCGATCGATGTCGCGGCCGAAGATGCGCGCCGCGGCCCCATCTATGCTACGGTGCGTGTCGAACCTTCGAGGTGGCTACTGCGCGCGATCAATCCCGTGCTTGCTCGGGGACCGGCATGAGCGACACCCAGGGAAAGCGAACGATCATCGAACCGGCCTCCTCGCCCAGGCTGCCGCGGCACGTGAAGATGCGCCGTGACGCGGCGCGCGACTGCTGGCTGATACTGGCACCGGAGCGGGTGTTCACCCCGGATGCCGTTGCCGTCGCGGTGCTGCAGCTGTGCGACGGCAGCCGCACCGTCGAGGCGATCGCCGCCGAGCTGGCGAAGGCCTACAACGCGCCGGCCGGGCGCATCCTGGAGGACATCGTGTCCATGCTGCAGGGCCTCGCCGACAAGGGCGTCGTGACGGCATGAACCTCGAGAGTAGCCCGCGTCCAACACCAGCTGCCGCGCAGCGCCCACCCATCGGCCTGCTTGCGGAGCTGACGCATCGCTGTCCGCTCCAATGCCCCTACTGCTCCAACCCGCTCGAGCTCGAGCGCGCCGCCGGCGAGCTGCCTACGGACGTATGGTGCGACGTGCTGACACAAGCCGCCGACCTCGGCGTGCTGCAACTCCACCTCTCCGGCGGCGAGCCGACGGTGCGGCGTGACCTCGAGCCGATCGTCGCGCAGGCGGCCAAGGTCGGTCTCTACTCCAATCTCATCACGTCTGCGGTCACGCTCACCCGCGCGCGCATCGAGGCACTCGCCGCTGCCGGCCTCGACCACGTGCAGATCTCCATCCAGGACGCGGATGCGGCCAATGCCGATCGCATCGCCCGCTACGCCGACGCACATGCAAGAAAGCTCGAGGCCGCCCGCTGGGTGCGAGCGCTGGACCTCCCGCTCACCATCAACGCCCCCCTGCACCGCCAGAACGTCGACAACCTAGAAGCCATCATCGAGCTTGCGACCCGTCTCGGCGCGCAGCGGCTCGAAGTGGCGCACGTGCAGTACTACGGCTGGGGCCTGAGGAACCGCCAGGCCCTGATGCCCACGCGCGAGCAGGTGACACGCAGCGTCGAGGTGGTAGAGGCAGCGCGCGAGCGCCTGAAAGGCGTCCTGATCATCGACTTCGTGGCGCCAGATTACCATGCGCGGCGACCGAAGCCCTGCATGGGCGGCTGGGGCCGCAGTCTCATCAACATCACGCCTTCGGGCAAAGCACTCCCCTGTCACGCTGCCGAGACCATCCCAGGGCTTGTGTTCGACAACGTGCGCGAGAGACGGCTGCGCGATATCTGGCTCCATTCCG
>Ga0075421_100005503_pt1 | contig 15332 bp, 15 predicted proteins | sample SoiMetdeltSBSDD5_FD_75292 | JGI IMG/M metagenome (GOLD analysis project Ga0075421, IMG submission 75292) | Bulk soil microbial communities from a Populus tree surrounding site in Tennessee, USA - Soil MetaG P. deltoides SBSDD5 | ecosystem: Environmental > Terrestrial > Soil > Tree plantation...
CCTCGTAAAGCGACGAAATGGATCCGCTGAAAACTCGGTCGATGTCGGAACCACTCGTCGCGTCCTGCACTCCAGGCCACCTTATCCCCACTGCATTTTCGACGCTCTACCGCTGGGCGAGATACGCCTTGGCCTGCTGCAGCTCGGGCCTCGAGCTGTCGCTTTTCTCGGTCAGCGCGATGAGCTTCGCGTAATACATCTTGGCTTTCGCGCGGTCGCCCGACAGCGCAGCTGCCCGAGCTGAACCGAAGAGACCGCGCAGGCGATTGGGCTCGCGCTCGGCGGACGACTCGAATGCCTTCAGTGCGTCGGCCGGCTGTCCGAGCTCCAGCAGCATTTCGCCCAGGAGCTCTCGTGCCGGTACCACCGGGCTCGGTGTCACGATGTGCTTCTCCATGGAGTCCTCGAGGTCGGCGGATGCGCGCATGTACTTCAACGCGGCGTCGCGATTCCCCTGCGCGAAGGCCGTCCAAGCGGCGACCGCGAGCTGCTGCACCTCGGTCTGATTAGACCAGTACGTATTCCCCTGCGCTGCCAGTTGGTCGCGGAGCTTTTGAAGCGCGGCCGCTTCCGAGGTGGCCGACGCAACATCGCCGGTGCGGGCGAAGCCCAGGCCTCGTGCGAAATGGGTGATCGCGTCGGGGAAGAGAAACTTCGTAGCCTGGGGCTTGAGCGCGGTCGCTTCTTTCCACGCGCGCCGTTCGAGGACGTAGCGCGCTTGCATTGCCGCGGTGCCGTAAAGGCCGACGAAGACGGCTGGATTGATGCCGACGATCGACTCGCTTTCGGCGATCACGCGCTTCGCCTGCGCGTCCTGTCCGAGCTGGAGATATGCGTACACCAGATAATCCATCGCGTGCGCCTGCTCGAATCCAATCCCTTCTGCTTTCGCGGCAGCGGCCGAGCGGTTGTTCATCTCGATCGAGTCCTGCCACATGCCGAGTCGCGTATAGATGTGCGTCGGCATGTGCAGCGCATGCGGATGGTTCGGGGCGATGCGGGCGTAAAGTCGGGCGGCGGGAAGGCCGCGGTCCGCAATCGCTGGATAGTCGTACGCATGCACGAGGTAGTGAACAATGCCGGGATGCTCCGGCTGGTCTTTCGCAAGCCGCTCGAGGATGGCCGCGGACTTCAACTGATTCGCGTAGGTCCCGTCGGTAAGGAGCACTGTCATCTGCAGCGCAAGCGCGTAAAACGTGGCGGCTTCAGGATCATCGGGATACCGCTGCGCGAGCGCTTCCATCGCTTTCTCGTACGCGAGGCGGCGGCTGCGCAGATCGGTTTTATCCGCGTCCTTGTAGATGAGCTCGATCGCAGCGAGATAGTCCCGCTCGCGTTGCGTCTTTGCACCGATCGCCCGCGCTTTTTCCACCCCGCCAAGCGCAGTCTGGGTCGCCTGCGCGGACGGTGCTTGTGCGGTGAGCGGATTCTGCTGTAACGCGACCGCGATGCCCCAGTACGCAATCGCGCAGCTCGGATCTTCCTGCAGCACCGCGTTGAATTCCTTGATCGCGTCGTTTGCCCAGAACGAGTGCAAGAGCGCCATAGCCCGCTCGAAGCGCTTCTCGATAGCCGGCGCGCATGATGTCTGAAAATGGACTCTTCCGAGCTGCTCGGGTGGTTTGCGGACAGACGGGCTCGCCGAGCCTTCGTGAGGATACGCGAGCGGTATGCTGCAAAGCGCCGTCGCCGCTGCTGCAAAGATCATGGCTCCTGCTTTCATATGCCCTCCGGAAATCGTCGACTTACATTGAACCTCGCGTGCCGGGGTGGAATTGCGCGCCCGCGGCCCATGCGCACCGACGATGCCAAACAGCAATCGGCGCTGCTAGTTCAGAAAGTGAACTTGTGCGGTGGCGGCACCAACGCTAGGCTCTTTCGCATGAAAACCGGATACGGTCAGTTCTGTCCCGTGGCGGTCGCGAGCGAGGTATTCGCTGAACGCTGGACGCCCATCATTCTGCGGGAGCTTTTGGCGGGTTCCGAACAGTTCAACCAGATCCACCGCGGCATTCCACTGATCTCTCGCGCGCTGCTTGCCCGCCGGCTGAAGGAGCTCGAAGCGGCAGGAGTCATTGCGAAGGAACCGCTGACGGGCCAGCGGGGCCATCGATACGCGCTGACCGAAGCGGGCCGGGAGTTTCGCCCCGCGATCGAAGCGCTGGGTACGTGGGGCCAGCGGTGGACCATCCGAGTTCAGCGCAAGAATCTCGACGCCGGGTTCCTGATGTGGAACGTCCGCCGCCGCATCGCGCGCGAGCTTTTGCCCGATCGCCGCGTGCTGGTCTGCTTCCGGTTTACGAGCGTGCCCACGACGCACAAAGGGGCGCGTGTCTTCTGGCTGCTGCTCGAGCGCACGCAAGTCGATGTATGCCTCGACGATCCCGGCTTCGAGGTCGACATAGAGGTCGATGCGGACCTCGCCGCGATGGCGGCGGTGTGGCTGGGCGACATTCCGTTCGAAACTGCGCTGCGTGCGGGCACGATCAAGCTGAACGGACCTCGCGCACTGACAAAAGCGTTTCCGTCCTGGCTCATGCTGAGCCACTTCGCGACCGTGCCGAGGCCCCAGCAGCCGGCGGCCGTGGTGGCCGCCGGCTAGAGTGTCGCGGCTCTAGTCGCGGCTGACGAACCGCGGCGGGTCGTAAGCGGTAATCGGCGGCGGCGGGCCGTCGTACAGCTCGACTTCCACGAGTGCCGTGTGCGCGCTGCACCCTTGCGTGAGCTTCGATGTGCCTTTGTCGAGCGTCAGCACGTTTGGATTGCCATGCTTCTCGAGCGTGCCGTCCTCACCCGGCACGAGCGGGTCGTACCAGGCGCCGGTCGGCAGCACAACCACGCCGGCGCGCACGCCGTCATCGATGCGCACGCCCGCGAGGCATGCGCCCCGATCGTTGAACACGCGCACGACGTCGCCCGCTTTTATGCCACGTGCCGCTGCGTCGTCCGGATGCATCGTGAGCGCTTCACGGCCGGCAATCTTTGCATTGCGGCTGACACTGCCGTGATCGTACTGGCTGTGCAGCCGCGTCGCAGGCTGGTGCGACACGAGATGCAAGGGGTAGCGCTGCGCGAGCGGCGCGCCGAGCCATTCGGCAGGCTCGAACCACGCCGGGTGTCCGGGACAATCGTCGTAGCGAAACGACGCGATCGCCTTGGAATAGATTTCTATTTTGCCCGACGGCGTGGGCAGCCTGTTCTTGTCCGGGTTCTCGCGGAAGCTCTTCAGCATCACTGGCGGCTCGTCTGGCGGCGGCAGCTCGACGTAATCTTCGGCCCAGAACGCTTCGAACGGCGGTAAGCGCAGATCGAAGTCGCGCGCCCGCTCTCTCGCGACGTCGTAAAGATGACGCAGCCAGGCCGCGCTCGATCGGCCTTCGGTGAACGCCTGCTTCGTGCCGAGGCGTTCCGAGAGCGCGCTGAAAATTTCGTAATCGTCGCGCGCATTGCCGACCGGATCGAGTGCACGCTTCATCGCGATCATGAAACGGTCGCGGGACGTGGAGCCGATATCGTCGCGCTCGAGCATCGTCGTAGCCGGTAGCACGATGTCGGACAGTTTCGCGTTGGCATTCCAGTATTGCTCGTTGACAACGATCGTTTCAGGCTTGGATCGCCATGCGCGAAGCAGTCGGTTCAGATCCTGGTGATGGTGGAACGGATTGCCGCCTGCCCAGTAGATCAGACGAATATCGGGGTAGGTGCAGACCTTCCCGTCGAACGCATAGTGGCCGCCGGGGTTCTCCAGCATCTCCGTGATGCGCGCGACGGGAATCGCCGTTGCGACGGGATTCCGGCCTTGCGGGAGAACGGGCCCCGAAAAAGCGTGCGCATTGGCGCCTTCGATGCTCACTGGCCCGTAGCCCAGCGCGAAACCGCCGCCCGGTGTGCCGATCTGGCCGAGCAGACAGGCGAGTGTAATGCCGAGCCAGTATGGTTGCTCGCCATGATCCGCGCGCTGAAGACCCCAGGCGACGCTCACCATCGTGCGACTGGAGGCCATGCGGCGCGCGAGCGCCACAATCGCTTCGGCAGGCACGTCACAAATCGGTGCGGCCCACTGCGCGCTTTTGGCGAGGCCGTGGGCTTCACCCATCACATAGCATCGGAACTCTTCGAAGCCGACGGAGTACTTGTCCAGGAATGCCCGGTCATACAGGTCCTCCGCGATCAGCGTGTGCGCGATGCCGAGCATCAACGCCGCGTCGGTGTTGGGGCGGATGGACAGCCACTCGGTACCGGGTGTAACGAGGTCGTCCCGCAGCGGCGATACGTTCACGAGCTTTACGCCGGCACGCGCGAGCCGTTCCAATGCCGGGCGCACTTCGTGCTGGCTCACACCGCCGCTGTTTACCTGAGTGTTCTTGGTCGGAATACCTCCGAACGCGACGAGCAGCTCGCAGTGACGCTCGAGCTGTAACCAGGCCGTGTGCTGGGAACGCAGAGCGTCCATGTCCATCACGATGCGCGGGAGCAACGTGCGCGCGGCGCCGAGGCTGTACGTGCCCACGTGCGCGACATAGCCGCCGAGGCAATTCATGAATCGGTGCACCTGGCTTTGCGCGTGATGGAAACGTCCGGCGCTGGACCAGCCGTACGATCCCGCGAAAATGGCTTCGTTGCCGAAGCTCGATTTCACCCGTTTGAGCTCGTTTGCAACGAGGGTGAGCGCCTCGTCCCAGCTCACTTCGACGAACGGCTCGGCGCCTCTCAGCATCGATTCTGCGCGGGGGCCGCGCTCGAGATAGCTCTTGCGAACAGCAGGACGGCGCACGCGCACCGGGCCCGTGACACTGCCGATAAGCGATTGACCGATTGGGGACGGATCGGGGTCGTGCTTGAATGGAGCGACGCGCACGATCTCGCCGCCTTCGACGGCGATGTCGTACACGCCCCAGTGGGTCGACGTGAGCAGAGGCTCCTCCTCTAGTGGCGGTTCTGTATTTCCACCGAAGTATAGCGGCTCCGTCCGTGCGCACGGCGGGTGACGGGCGTCTTCGAAAGCCCGCCTCAGTCGAACGGCATCGAACCCTGCTTACGTAGAGCAGGGCGAAGGATTGAAAAGGGGAAAAGACCGGCGGTGCCCGGCTCGACAAGCTGACGAGCCGGGGCAGCCGCCGACGGGACTATCAGGTGAGCTTGCGATTACGTCCGACGAACATGCGGTAAAGGGCAAGCAGGATCAAAGCGCCGATCACGGAGCCGATCAGGCCCGCGTAACGCTCGCCGCCGCCGAGACCCATCGAGTTGAACAGGAACCCGCCAAGCAGCGAGCCGACGATGCCGAGCAGGATCGTAACGACGATACCGCCAGGATCGCGTCCGGGCATGAGCATCTTCGCTATGGCGCCCGCAATAAGACCAAAAACGATCATCAGTACGACATCCATGGGTCACTCCCAGAAGTAGTTGAGGCAACCCAGCATTGCAATTGGGATGCCGGCTCGCTCACATCGCGTGCTAAGGTTGGCGAATGGTCAGGACTCATCCGCAGTTTTTTGTCCGTGCGGCCGGCATTGCCGTGGTCGTTGCGGTAATTGGCGCCGCCGTCTGGATCGCGGCGACACCCGCGCCACGCGTGAAGCCGCCCGCGGCAGAGGCGCTCGCGATCGACAAGTCGCCGCGCGCACAGAACGAGCGCAAAGCGACGATCGACGAGCTCGTCGCGAAAGGCCTGGTGCGCCGCATCGACCCGGAACGCGGCGGTTCCATCCGGGTGACGCTACGCCCGGCCTTCTATCTGATGGACGACGAGATGCGGCGCAAATACGTGGATGTGATCTACGCGTACGCGTTCGACGGCAGCAGCGTCAACGACACGGTGATCCTGCGCGACGCGCAGCACGGCAACGAGGTGGGCCAGTACAACCCCTACAAAGGCGGGTTGAGGATGTACAAGTAGCTGAAACAGCGCAACACAAAGGTCACGAAGGGAAAAGAACGGTTACAAAGGAATACGAACATTGAAGTCGAGTCCTTCGTGCGCCCTTTGCGCCCTTCGTGTTGAGCTGTTTTAAAGCTTCTGGATTTCCTCCAGCAGTTCCTTACTTTCGGGGATCGTGCCCGGCTGGTAGGACTTCGACCAGCGGATCACACCCTCCTTGTCGACCACAAAAGCCGAGCGCATGTCCAGGCCGCGCTCGTCGCTGAAAATCCCGTATGCCTTGCCGATGGCGCCATGAGGCCAGTAATCGGAAAGGAGCGGGAATGGAATTCCGCCGAGCTGTTCGGCCCACACTTTCAGGCTTGGAATCGTGTCGGCGCTGATCTGGAGTATCTCGACGTTCAACTTCCTGAATTCATCGTAGTTCGCACGGAACCCGCTGACTTGATTCTTTCACCCACCGGTGAAAGCCATCGGCAGAAAGCTGACGATCGTCGGCCGGCCCCGGAAGCTCGCGAGCGAGATCTTCTGGTCGGTATTGTGAGCGGCAAGCGTGAAGTCGGGCGCCGCAGTTCCTGCCTGCAATGCCATATCGGTTCTCCTTGTGATCGAGGACGGTAACTCCAGGCTAAGAATACCCGCGGTCGCGCGGCTCGCCAAGTGAGCGAAAAGCCTGCGTTTGCACCGCGTGACTACGACGCCGGCAGGTGGTTGCGCAGAAGCCCGAAAAGCTGGTGAGGATCGATGGGTTTCGTGGCGACCGCACGCACGCGTGCGGCCTCCACTTCGCTGCGCGCGATGCCCTCATTGAATCCGGTGTAGAGAATGACCGGAAGATCGGGACGCAGTCTTGCAAGCTCGGCCGCGAGCTGCAGGCCCGTCATGCGGGGCATCATCTGGTCCGTAATGACGAGATCGAAGCGCGCCCGGTCGTCGGCCAGCGCGGCGGCCGCTTCGGGCCCGCTCGCCACCACGCTCACTTGCAGGCCCCAGCTCTCCAGGAGGTCGTGCATGAAAGCGCCCACGGCTTTCTCGTCGTCCACGACGAGCACACGTCCTCGCAGCTGCGGCAGCCGCGCTCGCGCCGGAACTCGTGCATCGACGTCGGTCGTCCCGGGCTCGCTCGCAATCGCGGGGAACAAGATGCGGAAACGGGTGCCGCGCCCGACCTGCGTGTCGACGGCGATGTGTCCGCCGAGCTCGTGCACGATTCCGTGTACGCTGGAAAGGCCCATTCCACTGCCTTTCCCCACTTCCTTGGTGGTGAAGAAAGGATCGAAGATGCGGTCCATGATTTCCGGCGCGATGCCAGGGCCGTCGTCCTCGACACAAAGCTCCACGAACTCACCGGCTGCGCTCTGGCGACAGGCTGTACACACGTGCTCCACGCTGCGAGACGGGCCGACCGTTACGCGGATCGTGCCGGCGCCGTTCATCGCATCGCGGGCGTTCAGGCAAAGGTTGAGCAGGATCTGATCGAGATGAACCGGATCGAGCATCACTGCGGGGACATCCGGATCGAGCCGGGTTTCGACGGTTACGGTCGATGGGAAAGATGATCCGAAGAGCGTCACCGCCTGGCTCACGAGCGGTGCGAGCGAGACCGGCCGCGGCTGGCCGCGCTGCCCGCGGCTGAACGTGAGCATCTGCTGGATGAGATCACGCGCGCGCGTGCAGGAAGCCTGCGCCTGCTCGAGGTATTTCTGGAGCTTGGGGTCGGCGCCGGCGGCCGGATGTTCCGCCGCGAGCACGACGTAACCCATGATGCTCGTGAGCAGGTTGTTGAAGTCGTGCGCGATGCCGCCCGTCAAGTGCCCCAGCGCTTCCATTTTCTGCGCCTGCCGCAACGCCTGCTCGGCCTGTTTGCGCTCGGTGATCTCGCGCGTGAACGCGAGCATCCGCCGCTCTCCCGCGATCACTGCCGGCCGGATGACGACTTCGTCCCAGTGGAGGCTGCCGTCCTTGTTGCGCCGGTGCCACTCGAGCCGCATCGGCTTTCCGAGCTTCGCCTGCTCGAACACCCGCCCGGCCTCCTTTCCGGTGTACGGGTGCTGTCCTGAGCTCACCTCCGAGACGCGGATGTTCTTCATCTCCTCGTACGTGTAACCGTAGATCTCGCACGCTCGCCGGTTCACGTCGATGACGTGACCGGTGTCCCAGTCGTGGATGAAGACGGCGTCTTCGCTCGCCTCGAAGAGCGCGCGGTAGCTCGCTTCGGAACGTCGCAGCGTTTCCTCGGCCCGCTGCCTTTCGAGCTCCGCGGCGGCACGCACCGCGAAGATCTTCAGGATCGATTCGATGAACTCCCCTTTGGTCATCGGCTTCCGCGAAAGCACGGCGATCAAGCCGACTGGGTGGCCCTGTCCATCGCTCAGCGGAAACCCTGCGTAGCTATCGAGCGCGAGTTTCCGGAGGTCGAGATCGTCGGGGAATCTTTCCTGAATAGCGGACGGATATATCCGGAACTGTCCCCCGATCACGTTCTCGCAGGGCGTTCCGGCGAGCGCGTAATCGAAGTTTTCCCGCACCTCGCCGTCGAGGTAAAAGGCAAGCACGCGCATCTGGCCGCCGCCTTCGCAGGGCGTCGTTATGAGCGCGCCGTCCACCTCGAGAATCGTGGCGAGGTAGCGCACGAGCTCCTGAAATACGGTCGCGCCCTGTGCGCTGGACACGGCCAGCGCCGCATTCGTGAGCGCATCCTGCGTGTGCTTGCGTTCCGTGATGTCGGTGGCTATGCCGCAGATGGCGTACGGCTCGCCGTTCGCTGCGAACAGCGGGAACTTGAACGAAAGGAAAGTCCTTGTCTGGCCGCTCAGCGGTCCGGTCACTTCGAATTCGGTTGCGCTGCGCTGTTCCAGGACTTGAGCGTCGCTTGCACGGAAACGCTCTGCGAGCGCGGCGGGCCAGATGTCGTTGTCCGTCCGGCCGATGATGCGCGCGGCGGGCATTCTGATCGCGCGCTCGAGCTCGCGATTGGCGAATACATACCGCCCCTCGCGATCCTTGACGAAGATCACCGCTTTCGTATTCTCGAGCACGTCCTGCAACCGCGCGCGCGTCTCGGGCCGGATCCACGTGGCATCGCGGAGGTTGGAGAGGTCGTGAACGTCGGCAGTGAGTTGCGACGCATTCTCGGTGGTTGCCCGCAGATGCACGAGCGCGTGCAGGCGGCGTCCTTCGCGCGTGCGGAACTGCCACGGGAACCATTGCGGCAGGCCCGCGACCGCGGCCTGCCACCGCCGCTGCCAGCGCTCGCCGGAAAGCGCGCCGTCGGCCTGCAGCTCGGGACAGAACTCCAGCAGCGATCTGCCTCGCAGCTCGGCGGGTTTCCAGCCGAGCATCCGCGCGAAGCGCGCGTTCGAGTCCGCGATGTTCTCGGAGAGCGTGACGACCCCGTGGACCGTGGAGTCGAGCGCCTCGTGCCGCAGTTCTGCGGGCTGGGATGTGGATACCTGCATGGCGCGGAAGTATAGGCACGGCCGGCGGTGCCCGGAAAACTGTTACACGCCTGAAACAACCCGCCGCGAACCGAGCCGGGAGGAGGGCGGCGACAGAAGGAAAAGTGCCGCCCGCCGGCGGCCGGCGGTCAGGCGTGCCCGGGGACGAACATGTAGCCCGCGCCGCGGATCGTACGGATCGCCTGTGGTTCGCCCGGATTCTGTTCGACTTTCCGGCGCAGCCGCGCGATCCGGATGTCGATCGAGCGGTCGAACGGCTCCCAATCGCGATGGCGGGTGAGATTGAGGATCTGGTCGCGCGTCAGGACTTTGTTGGGGTGCTCGGTGAAAATCCTGAGGAGCTCGTACTCCATGCTCGTGATCGGCACTTCCTGGCCCTGGACGTCGACGAGGCGGTGCGCGCCGAGCTCGAGAAAGCAGCGTCCGACGGGCACCCGCTCCGGCCCGACCCGCACGACATCCCGCGCCGGCGGGCGCGATTGCAGCCGCCGCATGACGCTTTTGAGTCTGGCGAGGAGCTCACGCGGGTCGAACGGCTTGGTGACGTAGTCGTCCGCACCGATCTCGAGACCGACCACACGATCGACGATACCGTTCGCCGCGGTGACCATGATGATCCCGACATCGTACCGCTCGCGCAGGTAGCGCGCGAGCGTAAGGCCGTCCTCGCCGGGAAGCCGCACGTCCAGAAGCACCACGTCGGGCAGATTCTGCTCGATCGTCTCGCGCATATCGCTGCCACTTTCGGCCTGGTGCACCTCGTACCCCTGACCGCTCAGGTACTCCGCGACCATTTCGCGTATGGCGGGATCGTCCTCGACGATCAGGACACGGCCGTTGGTGGACATTGCAGTCGTTTCGCGCTCTTTGAGTGCGAGCATTCAGAACTCCTAAATTATAGAGTCATTACGGCGATTGAGAAACTGTCGGCGGTCGGCGTCTCACCGCGTATCGGCAATGGGGTGCGATTATCAGGCTGAAACAATCTGTTTCATAGCGGACATTAGGCTGATACGGCGTCTCACTAGACTGGCAGCGTTGTTCAGCCATGAGGAGATGACCATGCAGAACGTGCTCCAGCTTCAGCCGTTACACGAGCAGCCTTTTCAGATCGACAGCCGGCGATACGCGAAATGCATCGAAGTCTCGCGGCGCGTGCGCTGGGACATCGACCGCGATGTGATCCGCGGCCGTACGTTCGATTTTTCGCAAAAGTTTCTGCCCGAAGCACTATCGAAGATCGGAGACCTCGAATTCCTCGCAGAAGGGGAGAAGCGAGTGCTCTCCCATATCCAGGGCCGCACCTACGCCAACATGTTCGGGCTCGTCGAGCGGTTCATCAGCGCGAAGATGCTCGACGTGAGCCGCGAGCACAGCCTGGGTGACCAGCACGCATTCGAGGCGCTCGTGCGATTCACCGACGAGGAGTTGAAGCACCAGGAGCTTTTCCGCCGCATCGAAAGTCTCATCGCCGGGCACATGCGCGATGGCTACCATTTCGCAGGCCGGCCGAACGACGTCGCATGGCTCGTGCTCGGCAAGTCGACCTGGGCCGTGCTCGCGCTCACCTGCATGATCGAGCTTTTCTCGCAGGAGCATTACCGCGCAAGCATTGCGCCGGATACAGACGTATCGCCGCTTTTCAAGGACGTGTTCCTTTTCCACTGGAAAGAAGAGTCGCAGCACGCGATCCTCGACGAGCTCGAATGGCGCCGCGAAGATGCGAAGCTGACACCCAAAGAGCGCGACGATGCGGTGAGCGACCTCATCGCGCTGGTCGCCGCGGTCGACGAGCTCGTGCGGCGTCAGGCGGCTGCAGACACCGCGTACTTCTTCGAGCTGTGCACAAGGTCTCTTTCGACCGAGCAGGTCGCGCGTGTGGAATCGACCGTCCTGCGGGCGTACCGCTGGCAATACATCCTTTCGGGTGCGGAAAACGCGCGATTTGCCGAAGTCCTGGGAGAGCTCGTCACGAACGAGCAGGCAGGACGCATCGGTGCCGCGTTGACGCCGATTGCGACAGCTCACTGAGGGCGCGAAACGGCGCGTGCAGGCTTCGCACGCGCCGCGCTCCACGCGCGACTAGGTCGCGCGCTGTCCTTCCAGGAGCAGATTCACCACTTCCGGCACGATCGCCGCCGCGCGGTCATCGAGCTCCGCATCGGTCAGATTGGCGATCGGATGCTGCATGACGAGGAAGCGAAACTCCGGAACGCCCCAGGTGCGAGCCATCGCCTTGCCGGTCGCGATGAACACGTCGGTGACGATCGAAGCCGACGGCATGCCGTGCTGTTCGAATACGATGCTGTCGAGGACACTCCCCGACGAGCATGACCCTCAGTCGCCGACGCCGGCGATCACCACATCGCAGGTCGCCTTGTACTCCTCGATGATCTCGGCGTGGGGCGCTGAGCCGGAGCTTTTCTTCCTGCGGATGATGTGCGCCTTCGTGTTGTGCTTCTCCTCGAGGATCTTGGCGATGCGCAGCAGCAGTTGATCGGAGTTGTGCTTCGTATTGTCGACGAGCCCGATGGTGAGGCCTTCGAGCGTGCCCGGCCGCGCCGCGTACGCGATGCGCCTGCTGTTCACTTCCGTCGTGGGATCGTAGATCTGTATTGCCATCAGGGTCTCCTTGTCAAAAAAATGACGAAAGATAGTGACGATTGATGGTGACGGAAAAACGTATATCACCGTCGTTGTCGTCACCCGTTCCCGTCACCCGTACCTCGTCACCAGTTCCCGTCACGCGTTCCCGTCACCCGCTCGTAACAATCTCTTTGGTCACGCTCTGCGAACCATTCTTCCCGCCCCAGCCGGGAATGAAACAGGACTGTACCCCGGCCGCACCGCCCGCAGCAATCACGAGCAGGTCATTCGGCGTTTCCACAATTGCAACCATCGTCTGTTCGTCCTCGCGCGTGGGCTCGCCCGGCTTCATGTGAAAGCGCTTGAGGTCCGCGAGAGAGATCTTGGAATGGTCGTACACGTAGCGCTGAACGTCTTCGCGCGCCCACCCCGCTTTTTTCATGATCGCCTGGTGCTCGGCCGGGAAGACCATCGCGTATTGAGGCTGACGTCCCGAACCGGCCGACACTTTCATGTGAGCGCATGCAGTCGTCAGGATGCCTTCCGGCGTTGCGCTGAGCTGGTTCGAGTACTGGTGCGGAGCGAGGGCGGCGAAGATCGTGACCGCGTTCTGGTCTGTCCGAAAACCGCGCGTGGTGTGGAAAGCCGGCCACGGGCTGTCGACTTCGTTCTCTGCGATGCAGAACGTGTATTTGCCTGCGTGACCGAGCGAGCTGCGGTCGAGCTCGCCGGGAAGCGTACCGATCACGTTGCGCATCACGAGTCTCACGGCGCGTCCGATCGTCGCGTTTGCGCGCCAGCCCGGGCCGAAGAGATTGTCGCCGGAGTTGATATCGAGCTTGCGCGCAATCGGACCGTTCACGAGCATGAACACCGCGGAGCCGCCCGTGCTCGTGGCCGGCCCGTGGTAGCCATAGAGGGGGTCGGCGAGCGCTTCGATGGTTGCCGCGATCACCGGCATGTATTCGGCTCTGCAGCCTGCCATCACCGCATTGATCGCAACTTTCTCGGCCGTGACGGAGATCTGCCGGTTTTCGATGAACGCGAGCTGGCGGTCGGGTTCCAGCCCGCCGGCATCGAGCATCGCTTTCACGCGCTCGGCAGTGGGCGGCACGACCGGCAGGCCATCGGTCCAGCCGTTCGTGTAGCAGAGCTCGATCGCGCTATCGAGATCGGAGACGGTGTGGCGTCGTGATTTGAGTTCCATTCTGGAGCTCCTGTTTACGATGTTAAGCCGGTGTTGCTTCCATGTTGCCGCGGGCGTCTGCTGCGAACTCACCTCGTCCGGCGCCATTCACCGCGCCGTTCTTCAACCAGCTTACGGTCGCGCGGTAGAGCAGATGACGCCCGCGCTCGAACTGCATGAAGTGCGACGCGCATGCAACCTTGATGAACAGCTTGTGCTCGACGCCGAGCCCGCGCCACGCTTCGAGGCGCTTTGTGTAGTTGTCGAATTCGCCGAGCAGGACGAGCGTCGGCGACTTGATGCGCCCGAGGTTCTCGCGCCACCCGAAGTTCATGCGGTTCGGTGCGCGCATGATGCCTTCGCCATTGCGTCCCCAGCGTGCGCCGACTTCGTCGAGCGCCATCAGCTCCCGCCACATTGCGTTACACACCTCCGGATCTTCGAGCTGCCCTTCGCAGCGCACGTGATCCTGCCAGCGGCGATGGAGCAGGAACTCTTTCGTTTGGAGGATCGCAGGCGCGCCAGGCTCCGGGATTTCCTTCGGCGCTTCTTCCCTCGGGAAGTACGGCGACGGGCCAAACAGCACCAGCTTGTCCACTTCCTCCGGATGTAATGCAGCGAAACCGCCCGCGCGCGGCGCACCGGTCGACCAGCCGACGAGGCTGACTTTCTGCACGCCGCGCAGTTTTTTGATGTAGCGCACGACCGTCTCGAGCTCGTCCCACTCGGTGCGGCTCGAGACGAGCTTGTACGGATAGCGGGGCGGCACGAGGTCTTTGAGTACGTGTGGAACGAGCTCCGGCTGGAACTCGCGATCGACGTTGCAGGGGTCGTCCATCAAAGGTCGCGGCGAAGGTCCGTAGCCCGTGTGCGACATCGTGAAGACGTCGAAGCCCGCGCGGGCGAGCGCCGCCATGAAGCTGTAGTCACGATATTGAAGATCGTACGCAACGGTCGAAGGCGCAAAACCGCCGTGCACCATCAGTACGACATGCGGGCTCTTCTGTTCGAGCGTCTCCGGCAGCGCTTTCTCCCGCACGAAGAGACCGACGGTCTGGCCGCGCGTGGCAGGGACGGTGGAGACGTGCGTGACGAACCGATCGGTCGTTATCATGGTGCCCGTATGGCAGGCTCGCGCGGAAGGCTCATACTATAACGGGAGCGCAGCCTGTCGCCATCGAGGAGAAAAACCGTGAGGTGCCGAGTCTGTGTAGTGGCATGCGCGTCCGCGCTGTGGACGTTTTGTACGGCGGCGTACACGGCGAGCGCACATGCTGCCGCCGCGGAGACGTTTCCCTCGAGACCGATACGCTTCATCGTGCCGGTCCCGCCCGGTGGTGGAGCGGATTTCGTGGCGCGGGCGTATGCGTCGCGCCTGACGGAAGCATTGGGCCAGCAAGTCGTGGTCGATAATCGCGGCGGCGCGGCCGGCATCATCGCGATGGAAGCCGTTGCGAAGGCAGCGCCCGATGGCTACACGCTGATCCAGACGAACATCTCTACCGTCTCGATCAATCCGTTCATCTATCCGAAGCTTCCGTACGACGCGATGCGCGATTTCGCACCGGTCACGATCACGACGCTCAACCCCCTCGTGCTCGTCGTCCATCCCGGCGTGCCGGCGAGATCGGTGAAAGAGCTGATCGCATACGCCAAATCGAAACCCGGCGAACTTACGTATGCATCGCTGGGCAGCGGGAGTGTCCAGCATCTCGCGGGGCACGTTTTTTCGAAAGAGGCGGGCATCCAGACGGTGCACGTACCGTATAAGGGCGCCGCGCCGGCAACCGTGGATCTCCTCGCACGTCAGGTGCAGATGGCGTTCAGCGGTGTCGGCACTGTGGCCGCTCACGTCAAAGCCGGGCGACTGCGTGCGCTCGCCGTGACAGGCAGCAAACGAGTCGAAGTCTTCGCGGACGCGCCGACGCTACAGGACGCCGGCGGACCGAACGTTCAGATGTGGCTGTGGAATGGCGTGCTTGCGCCCGCGGGAACGCCGGCGCTCATCATCCGTCGGCTCAACTCGGAGCTCGTGAAGGCTGCGCATTCACCCGAGCTGATCGCGGCGATGGCGACGCAAGGCACGTCGCCGGCCAGCAATACGCCGGAGGAGTTCGCGAAGTTCATCCGCGAAGAGCAGGCGCGCTTCGCGAAAATCGTGAAGGAGTCGGGCGCGAAGGCGGATTGAGGCGCTCGCCAATGCGGGCTGGTCTGAGGG